>JABAOF010005318.1_pt4 | contig 15207 bp, 15 predicted proteins | sample 7062171 | NCBI WGS metagenome assembly JABAOF01 (sample SAMN14538628, study PRJNA623070) | marine sediment metagenome | biome: marine biome [ENVO:00000428]; feature: marine pelagic biome [ENVO:01000023]; material: deep marine sediment [ENVO:00002113] | place: India: Gulf of Khambhat ...
CTGTATCAAAGGAAGGGTTAAGGGATTATTCGGATAGTAAAAACGCAACTCGGTTGATGGAGAATGCACTGGAGAGTGAAAGGGAGCTGTCAAATGTTACTACGGCGATCAAGGATCTGCATCAGAAGAAGGATGAGCTCGAGCCTTTTCAAGGTTTTAACATTCCATTGAATCTTCTGTTGCCAGGTGAGAAAATCGAGATTTTAATTTCAAAATTGGACCAGGACGCTTACAAGCAGCTCGAAAATTTGAATTTATCAGAGCTTGTACATGTTGGGCGCATTATAGGTGGTGAAGAAGAGGGTGAAAATATCCCTTCATATCTACAGTATACTGTCTATTTTTTTATAATATATCATATAGATGCTAGGGAAGAGGTCCAGCAATTAGAGCGTGAATTTCGTTTCGAACCTGTTGCGCTTCAAACGGTGGATAAAAAACCGGTGCAACTCATCAAAGAGCTTGAAAAAGAGATCCAGGAACTTGAAAAAACAAAAAAAGAGATCATTGCCCGAGGCGAAGAACTCGCAACTGAGTTAAAGGTCCTAAAATATTATTCTGATTATCTCCAAACTGAACTCGAAATGGAGACACAGAAGGAAAAATTCTTTTATACTGAAAAGGTTTTTGTTATAAACGGCTGGATTAAAAGGCGGGATTTGCCAAAAATACAGAAGATCGTGGACGGGAAGGGCGAGGCATTTGTGAGTGAAGTAGAGATGGAGCCAGATGAGATCAAGCCCGTTGCATACAGGAACAATCCTGTTGTTTCCCCTTTTGAAATTATTGTCAATCTCTACTCGCCACCGCACCATAAAGAAGTAGACCCTACACCCGTTCTTATGCCCTTCTATGCTCTATTTTTTGGAATCTGCCTAACCGATGCAGGTTATGGTCTTGTAGTTGCGCTGATCTCTATCATCGGTATAATCTTGATCAAACAAAAAACACCATTTCGTAAATTTTTAAGTATGTTTTTTATCCTCGGAGCTGTCACTTTTGTTATAGGGGCTCTCATTGGGTCTGTGTTTGGTATCAATTTTGACATGCTTCCTGAAAATCTCGCCTGGTTAAGGGAAGCTCGATACAAAATTATGATTTTCGACTCAGGCAAGGAGGTGTTGAAATTATTCGCGCTTTCACTTGCACTCGGAGTGCTTCACCTTATAGCCGGTTATCTAATCAAGATATTTATGCTCATAAGAAGTGGCGAATGGGTGGAAGCGGTATGTGATCATCTGCCATGGATATTTCTACTCCTTGCACCTGTTCCAAAAGTCCTCATCGGTCGGATGCCTGATCATGAACCCACTCTCAATTTGATATTTTACGTTTTGCTGGCACTATGGGCTCTCATTCTCCTCTTTTTCTCTGAAAGAAGCAGCTGGAATCCGATAAAAAGAATCGGAAAAGGGATCTTTACCCTTTATGGAGTCTCGGGAGTACTTGCGGATGTGCTGTCCTATTCGCGTCTCCTCGCCCTTGGTCTTGCCACCGGCGTAATTGCGGGTGTAATGAATACGCTTGCAGGGATGGTACGGGAGATGCCAATCATCGGGATAATCGGTTTTGTTGGAGTTCTCTTTGTTGGACATATTTTTAATTTATTCATAAGTGGACTCAGTGCTTTTGTACATTCCATAAGGCTTCAATTTATGGAATTTTTTACAAAATTCTATACAGGTGGCGGGGAGCTCTTACAGCCATTTTCTGAGAAGCGACATTATTCCTACGTGCAATCGAAACAAATGGAATAAATAGGTTGATGTATTGCAGGTAATTTTAATTTTACTCCCTAGGGTATTTACAGGAGGAAACTATGAATGTAGGACTTTTTCTCGCAATTGCTGGTGCTGCTTTCGCAGTTGCTCTTTCGGGAACCGGATCTGCAAAGGGAATCGGTCTTGTTGGGACAGCGGCTTCTGGAGCCATGAGTGAAGACCCAAAAAAATTCGGTAAATTCATACTTCTGGTTGCATTACCAGGAACACAGGGGATCTATGGTTTTGTTATGGGGTTTTTAACCATACAGAAGATCGGATTGTTGACAGGGGAGATCGTTTCTTTGAGCATTACCCAAGGACTCGAGGTGTTTTTCATGAACCTTCCGATTGCAATAGCAGGTCTTTTCTCGGCAATTCATCAGGGGAAGGTATGTGCAGGTGGTGTAAACCTGATATCAAAACAGGAAGGTGAAATGGGAAAAGCCCTCGTTATGGGTGTTCTTGTTGAGTTTTACGCCGTATTAGGCTTGCTTGTTTCTATTTTCATCTGGCAGTTCCTGTCCTTTTAAATATGCGCTGACAGTGGAGAACTGACATGTCGGTAGAAGGAATTATCGATCGTATATTTGCCGATGCAGAACAGGAAGCAAAAAAAATACATGACGAGGCGATCGAACAGGCCAAATCCATTCAAGATGAAATTAGTCGCGAAGCGGACGACTATTTTGCCCGTCGGAAGGCATGGCTCGATGAGAAGTACAGGAAAGAAAAAGAGCGGGCAGTTTTGAATAAGAGGCTGGAGCACCGGAAAAATGTTCTCGCTTCGCGTCAGGAATGGATGGACAGGGCCTTCGAGGAAGCATACACGAGGCTCGTGGATCAGCCCATAAAGAACTACAGAGAGCTCATGAAGAAACTGATCTTGAATGCATCCACCAATAGGGAAGAGCTTGTGATTTTTGGTGAAAAAGGCGAAATGAGGGAACTTAAAAGTATAATTACAGAATTGAATAGAGATAAAAAGGGAAAATTCAGTATTTCGGATAAACGAGGTGAGTTTCCTTGGGGATTCGTCCTTAAAAAGGGAAAGATAGAAATTAATATGTCGATAGAAAGCCTCTTCAAGTACAAGAGAAACGATCTCGAACAAAAAGCCTGGGAGCTTTTTAATGCTGACGAATAGCATTGATTTTGTTGAGAACAGCGAATACGCCTTCGGTGTCGCAAAAATTCGGGCTCTCGAGACAGGCTATATCGATGAAGTTGCACTGAATACGCTTCTCACAGCAGAAGGTGAACGATTTATTGCTAATTTTTTCGAAGTAACAGGCGTGAGGATGACAGAATCGGACAGCATTTCCCTCATTATTGACAACCTTGAGCGATCATTCAGTGATAGTTTCCTCATGGTAAAGTCACTTCTTATAGAAGAAAGTATGAAAAGGCTCATTTCATTGCGATACGATTATGAGCTTTTAAAGCTCATCGTAAAGGAAATAAAAGGTGAGGAGGTACGCATTGACATTTCTCTCCTCGAACGCTCAAACTACAGTCATGAAATGTTAAAAACCTCCCTCGCTGAGGGTAAAGCCCTTGAAATTGGTGAAACAATGTACCGGACCTATAGAAAACTGGTGGACCTCAGAGAGGCAAGTGGAAGAGAAATAGATACCGACTGTGACAGAGCCTTCTATTGTGAGGTTTTTCAAATTCTGGATGTCGATGCCAACCAATTTATAAGGAATTATTTCGTCAGAGAGATCGATGCGCTCAATATCGTTACTACACTCAGATTAAAGATTCAGGGGAAAAAGAGGACGATGGTGAAGGAGCGTTATATCCCCTTTGGTACGATAGCGCTCTCATACCTTGAAGAGGGTTTTGATCTGAATCTTGACGGTTTTGCAACACGAATTCAATTTTCGCTTCTGGCGAACCTTTTACGAGAGGTGAATAAAGGATTGGATGAAGAAGCGCAGGTTGCACAGGTCGAAAAATACATCGAAGACGATCAAACCCGTTATTTAAAAGAGAGCATGTTTGTTACCTTTGGCATTGAACCGCTTCTTTCCTATCTGTGGACGAAGGAGAGAGAGCTGAAGAATTTGCGGACCATATTCATCGCAAAAATGAGCGGTGTCGGGACAGACGAAATTAAAAAGTATGTACGAGGTATCTATGGCTAGCATAGCGGTACTGGGTGAAGAGAGAAATATTCTCGGTTTTAAACCCTATGATGTTGACGTGTATCTCTATTTTGAGAGTGAAGAGAGCATGGAAGACTGGTTTAAAACGATCGTGAAAAAAGAGTACAAACTCATTCTTATTACTGAAACAATCGCAAAAAGACTGCAGCAACAGATAGATGCCCTGTGGGAGAAGGATTTCCCAGTAATACTGACCATCGGAGGGTTGGGTGTTACCTCCAGTATGGCATTCGAACATCTGCGAAGCCTTGTTATAAAGGCAGTTGGGACAGATTTATTCAAGGAGAGCTAACATGGAAGTAGGAAAGATCGTAAAGGTGGCCGGACCTCTGGTCGTAGCCTCGAACATGAAAAACGCAAAAATTTACGACGTTGTTCGTGTAAGTGAGCAGAGGCTCATGGGAGAGGTTATTGAGATGCGTGGAGACGAAGCTTCCATACAGGTATATGAAGAAACCGGAGGGTTGGGTGTAGGAGAACCGGTTTATTTAACCGGGCAACCTCTTTCAGTGGAACTCGGGCCCGGACTCATTGAATCGATCTATGACGGCGTACAACGACCGCTCGATATTATCAGGGAACAGGCGGGCGATTTAATCACAAGGGGTATTGATATACCTGGACTCAACAGAGTGAAAAAATGGAAATTCCATCCAGTTGTGAAGGTCGGTGAAATCGTCTCACAGGGAGACATACTCGGTACCGTGGATGAGACCGTTTTAGTCAAGCACAGCATTATGGTTCCGCCTGGTATCAGCGGAAAGGTTAAAAAGATAGAAAGCGGTGATTTTCTCGTCACCGATACGGTAGCAGTTATTGAAACGGAGAAGCGTGAAAAAGTTGACATTTCAATGATGCAGCTCTGGCCAGTTCGCCAGCCGCGACCCTATCTCGAGAAGCTCGATCCAGACGAACCTCTCTCAACGGGCCAACGTGTCATCGATGCATTTTTCCCTATCAGCAAGGGTGGAACTGCTTGCGTTCCAGGACCATTTGGTAGCGGGAAGACAGTTGTACAGCATCAGCTCGCGAAATGGGCAGATGCACAAATAATCATCTATGTCGGTTGCGGTGAACGCGGTAATGAGATGACTGACGTCCTCTTAGAGTTTCCGGAGCTCAAAGATCCACATTCAGGCGAACCATTAATGAAGAGAACAGTGCTCATTGCAAATACATCGAATATGCCGGTTGCAGCCCGAGAGGCATCAGTTTATACGGGAATCACAATCGGTGAGTATTTTCGGGACATGGGTTATTCGGTTGCGCTCATGGCAGATTCAACATCAAGATGGGCGGAAGCGATGCGTGAGATGTCCGGAAGGCTTGAAGAGATGCCTGGTGAGGAAGGCTATCCAGCATACATGGGAACTAGAATTGCAGAGTTTTACGAACGTGCAGGAAAGGTTGTTTGCCTCGGAAAAGGGGGTAGAATCGGAGCTCTCAGCGCTATAGGAGCTGTTTCACCACCTGGAGGTGACCTCTCCGACCCCGTTGTACAGTCTACACTCCGAGTTGTGAAAGTTTTCTGGAGTCTTGAGGACAAGCTCGCATACAGGAGGCATTTTCCCGCTATCAGCTGGCTTACGAGTTATTCCCTCTATGTATCCAACCTGAGGGACTTTTTCATTAAGAATTACGGGCAGGAGTGGATCGACTCGATCGAGCTTGCCATGTCGATTCTGCAACAGGAGGCAGAGCTGGAGGAGATTGTGAGACTTGTCGGTCTGGATGCACTTTCCCCGGATAACAGGCTCGTTATGGAAACAGCGAGATCGATACGTGAGGATTTCCTCCATCAAAACGCCTTTCATGAGATCGATACCTATTCCTCCTTCAAGAAAATGGCACACGTCATGGAGCTCATAATGATCTTTGATGCTGGAGCCAAAGAGGCACTTCAAAATGGAGTCGACGTGCTCACGATCACCAATATGCCCATACGGGAGAAAATTGCGAGGGCAAAGTATATACCTGAGGAAAAGCTCGAGGAATTTGAACAACTCAAGGAGGAAGTCAAAAAGAGCTTTAAAGAGCTCCGAGATAAGGTTGCCCAGGAGGCTTAAATGATAAAAGAATACAATACTATAAGAGAGGTTGCGGGTCCTCTCATGCTCGTTGAGGAGGTGGAGGGTGTCAAGTATGAGGAGCTCGTTGAGATCGAGCTACCCAATGGTGAGCTTCGAAACGGAAGAGTGCTGGAGGTCGACCGGGACCGGGCTCTCATACAGCTCTTTGAAGGAGTAATAGGTGTAAATGTCTTCAATACACGTGTACGCTTCAAGAGTAAGGGGATGGAGCTCGATGTTTCCGAGGATATACTCGGGAGAGTGTTCGACGGTCAGGGAAGGCCTATCGATAAGGGACCGAAAATTATTCCTGAAAAGCGGCTTGATATTAATAGCTCACCAATAAATCCCTATGCTCGTGATTACCCGTCGGAATTTATTCAGACCGGTTTTTCAACGATCGATGGACTCAACACCCTCGTACGAGGACAGAAGCTGCCCATATTTTCAGGAAGTGGTTTACCACATGCAAAGATGGCAGCCCAGATTGCCCGACAAGCCCGGGTCCTCGGCACGGAATCAGAGTTTGCCGTTGTTTTTGCAGCAATGGGTATAACCTTTGAAGAGGCACGGTTCTTTAGAAACGATTTTCAAAAGACAGGGGCCATTGAAAGAACGGTGCTGTTCATAAATCTTGCGGATGATCCGGCGATTGAGCGTCTGACAACCCCGCGACTCGCCCTTACCGCGGCAGAATATCTCGCTTTCGAAAAGGACATGCATGTACTCGTCATACTAACCGATTTAACGAATTACTGTGAAGCGCTTCGGGAGGTATCGGCAGCGAGGCAGGAGGTACCGGGAAGGAGAGGTTATCCGGGTTACCTGTACACCGACCTGGCTTCAGTTTATGAAAGAGCAGGAAGAATAAGGGGCAAGAATGGGTCAATAACCCAGATTCCAATACTCACCATGCCTGAAGACGATAAAACCCACCCCATAGCCGACCTCACCGGATATATTACCGAGGGACAGATCATTTTCTCACGGGCTATGCACCGTCGAGGAATCTATCCTCCTGTGGATGTACTGCAATCACTCTCAAGGTTAAAGGATAAGGGTATCGGGGAGGGTAAGACGCGGGAAGATCACTCCGATGTTTTCAATCAGCTTTTCGCAGCATACGCACGGGGACTCGAAGCGAGGGAGCTTGAGGTTATTCTCGGTGAAGCGGCTCTTTCTGATATGGACCGCATGTACTACAGGTTCGCAGATAACTTTGAAAAGAAATATATTGCTCAGGGTGAAACGGAAGACAGAGACATAGAGCACACGCTCAACCTCGGCTGGGAGCTCCTTTCGGTTATTCCGGCAGCGGAATTGAAGAGAATAAGAAAAGAGTATCTGGAAAAGTATCTTCCTCGATTCGAAAAAGCAGCCCAGGCTGCATCATAATGGGTGAGGGATCCTCGCTATGATACTTGCAATCAATCCGACACGAATGGAGCTTTTACGGCTCAAGAGACGACTTACCCTTGCACAGAAGGGGCACAAACTTCTCAAAGATAAACAGGATGAGCTGGTTCGAAATTTTCTCGAGATAATTGAAGATACAAAGCGGTTGAGAATTCAAGCGGATAAAGAGATACAATCGGTTTATCAGAGCTTCTCTATTGCAGAGGGGGTGGTTGGTGGGGCGGTGATAGAAAGCCTCTTTTCGATGCCAGGTGCACACACCGATGTAAAATCGAAGACCAAATCAATCATGAACTTGAAGGTGCCTGAGTTTGAGGTTGAAATAGCCGGGGATCCCTATGATTACGGTGATGTGCAGAGCTCTGTTCTCGTTGATCGAAGTGTTCGAATGTATGGAGAGCAGCTTCAGACACTGTTGAAGCTTGCAGAGCTTGAGAAGGCATCGATACTGCTTGCCGAGGAGATTGAAAAAACTCGAAGGCGGGTTAATGCACTCGAATATATTCTTATCCCTAACATTATTGATACGATCAAGTACATTACGATGAAACTGGAAGAGATGGAACGGTCAAACCTCACCCGTATAATGAAAGTAAAAGAGGTCATTGCCACAAAAAAGGCTGCTCAGAGATAGATACGTCCTCAAAAACTATTCATCAATAAGCCCTAGTAAAATCTCACTCAATACAACAACAACGTAAGAAGGATTGCACATGAAAAATTTTGTGATGAGTGGTATTCAGCAGATTGGTGTCGGGGTTTCCAATGTTTACAAAGCTTGGCAGTGGTACAAGGAGGTTTTTGGCTTAGATATACGGATATTTGAAGAAAACAGTGTTGCAAAGTTCATGCTTCGGTATACCGGCGGCAAACCACAGAAACGGCATGCGGTTTTGGCGGTTAATCTTCAGGGAGGAGGCGGTTTTGAAATCTGGCAGTACACAGAACGTACTCCCCAACCACCGACATTTGCCATTCAGGCCGGAGACCTGGGTATATTTGCCGCTAAGATGAAATGTAAAAATGTACGGGCCACATTCGATCATTATAGAGAGAAAGGTATTGATATTGTAGGAAGCCAGAGGGATGATCCGCAGGGAAATCCGAGCTTTTTTATACGGGACCCGTACAATAACCTTTTTCAGTTGACAGAAGAAATTGTTTGGTTTAAAGATGAAAAAAAGCCAACCGGTGGGTGCGGTGGAGCATGCATCGGTGTATCCTCAATCGAAAAAGCCCTTTTTCTCTATAAAGATATACTGGGCTACGATACAATCATTTATGATGCATCAGCAAATATCTTTCCGGACCTTGCGGACTTACCTGGCGGTTCCCATAAAATGCGACGTGTTTTATTAAAACCTTCGAAGCCTCGTAAGGGTCCCTTCAGCCCGATTCTTGGTCAAAGCCAGATTGAGCTGTTTCAGGTTTTCAATCGAACGCCTGAAAAAATCTTTAAAGATCGCTTCTGGGGTGACCTTGGTTTTATACACCTGTGTTTCGATATTCAGGGTATTGACAGCCTTTGCAAGGACTGTAAAGAAAAGGGACTTCCCTTTACGGTAGATACAAAAATACCGTATGATATGGGCGGTGCGGTCGGAATATGGTCTTATTTAGAAGACCCGGATGGAACCTTGATCGAATTTGTGGAGACGCATAAAATACCCATATTCAAGAAAATCGGTTGGTACAAAAATTTACAAAAGAGTGATCCTGAGAAACCTCTTCCGGGATGGATGTTGAAAGCCCTCGCTTTCAATCGGGTAAAAAAAATACCGGATTTAGCCGAGACTCAGCAGTAATTTTTTGAAAAAATGATAAAAAGTTCCACCAGAAATGCAGAAAGAAAAAGCTAACAGCACTCAGAAAGTGGTACTGTTTTGTACGAATAATCCCTTCCTCTATAACTCTTTCCCAAAAAAATCCCGAAGGGGCTTTGCTGGAAAAAAAGCCTCTTTAAGGGTAAATGCAAAATTGACTATTCCTAAGATGTGCAACTTTGAGAAAAAGAAAATTGGTTTTGTTATATCCAACATTGATAAAAGTGTTTTTGACAGAATCCAATACCAGTGTTCCTCACCGATGATGTTGAAGACAGGGCCAGTGATTGATAATTTAATTTCAAGATGACAACAAATGCCTCCTTTTACTCGGTTTCTACTACCGATGTCAATTTTGCGCTCTCTCCAGAGGGCTAGATACGAACATCCTTATTTTCAGAAACACCCTGGAAACTTCACATTTTCTATATTATTGACAGGATGTTCTCTTAGTCTTAGCATATTTACAAGGCGGCTATCGTTTTTCGGAGCGAAAAGCAGCGGTTCATATTTCATGGACAAATAGAAAACTTTTTGTAATTTTTTTACGTATAGTGGCAAATCTCGAAATTTAGTAAATATCAAATTGATGAAAGCTGGGGGCATTTATGAAGCCCTCATGATCAATGCCGTTGCTAGATCTGCCGGGCTCGAAGTGATGGTTGGCTGTATGGATGAAGCTGCCATTGGAATAGCGGCAGCGCTCCATTTTACTCTCGCACGGCCCAATGTGTTATATGCCGATTTAGACGGTTTTATAGGCCTTAAGGATGATCCAACTGAGGGAGCGATAATGCTTCGGCGTGGAGTACTCTATGCTTCAGAGAAGCCGGGACTGGGGTTTGAAATGTAAAGATTTCTGATAAAAGATGTTGAAAAGAACATAATATACTGCAGAAAAATAAAGTTGAAATTTCATTATGAACGAGGGGAGGGAGTTATTGATTTGATCCCTCAATTGGGTTGACACAGGGTATACTGTGAATTAGATTAAGTTCTAATATTTTTGGGAGGAGGGCTTTAATATGCAAGAATTCAGCAATGTTATTCAAAAAGCCGATTGGAAAAAGGAGAAACACGTTCCAGTTATTGAATGCCCCGATTCAGTAACCGCTGGAGAATTTTTTGATGTAGTCATATCTCTTGGAAAGGAGATAGCGCATCCGAATACAACAGAGCATCACATTCGGTGGATTGTACTTTTCTTTCATCCTGAAGGGGCCAAATTTCCCTATCAGGTAGGGCGATACGAGTTCAACGCTCACGGAGAATCAGTTGAAGGTCCAAACCAGGGACCGGTTTATACAAATCACTGTGTCATGACCTCTATGAAAACCGATAAACAGGGTGTTCTATTAGCCGCTTCTTATTGCAACATACACGGTCTGTGGCAAGGCAGCAAGGAAATAAAAATCAAGTAATGCGTCTTATCAATTTGCTCTTTACGGGCGTTAAGTTGTAAGTAGCTGGTGAGTCGAGTTTTCGATTGAATTGAGAAAATAGAAAGTGCCGGAATGTGGGGATTTCGGCACTTTTTTTAGGCACTTCGAATATATTGAGGTTGCTTTGAATAATCCAGTACTACATATTTTTTGTACAGGAGTTTAAGTCAAGTTTAAAAAGGTATAAATATGGAGGACTGCTTTATGACAAAAGCAGAACAGTTAGCTGATTACGTCGTACGCACGACTTTTCAAGATATATCAAGGGAAGGAGTAGAGCAGCTGAAGATCCGGGTGCTTGATGCGCTTGGGTGCGCAATTGGTGCTCAGGATGGAGATCCGATTGGAATGATACGTGCGCAGATAGAGGACTTTGGTGGTAGGGGTAGATGTACGATGATCGGTGGAGGAAAAACATCGCCTGATCGTGCAGCATTCTACAACAGTGCTCTGGTTCGGTACCTGGATTACAATGACAGCTATCTCGCAAAAAACGAAACTTGCCATCCCAGCGATAATCTCGGTGCAGTACTTGCAGCATCTGAATATAGTAATGCTGGTGGAAAAGATTTTCTGGTTTCTCTTGCGGTTGCATACCAGGTTCAGTGCCGTCTCAGTGATGTTGCACCTGTAAGGGCAAAGGGATTCGACCATACAACGCAGGGGTCCTACGCAGTGGCCGCCGGTGTCTCGAAAGCTCTCGGATTGAACAGAGAAGAGACGATGAATGCACTTGCTATTTGTGGAACTGGTTTCAATGCTCTCCGTGTAACACGAACCGGTGAGCTTTCCCACTGGAAGGGACTGGCCTATCCAAATACCGTTTTTGGTTGTTTCAACGCTGTCTTTCTAGCTATGAGAGGCATTACCGGTCCAAAATCCGTATTTGAGGGAAACAAGGGTTTCATGGATTCGATATCCGGGCAGTTCGAAATCGACTGGGAAAAAGAAGATCTGGAGATAGTCAGAGGTACGGTGCTCAAGAGGTACAATGCAGAGGTTCATTCACAGTCTACTATTGAGGGAGCTCTTGAGCTGAAGGATGATTTCAGTTTCAAGCCTGAGGATATAAAGCGAATCGAGATCGAAACCTTTGATGTGGCTTTTCACATTATTGGCGGTGGAGAAGAGGGCGACAGGAAGATAGTACGAATAAAAGAGCAGGCTGACCACAGCTTGCCATACATGGTTGCAGTTGCTCTCCTTGATGGGCAGGTGATGCCAGAGCAGTACCTACCGGAGAGAATTGTACGGGACGATGTTCAGTCTCTTCTCCAGAAGATTACGATCAAACCATCTTCGGCGTTGAGCGATCAATTTCCGGCCTCTATGCCGTGCCGTATCCGAATTTACCTTAAAAATGGTACAAGGATCTCTAAGGAAAAGAGAGATTATGAAGGTTTCCATACCAACCCTATGAGATGGGAAGTGGTTGTCGAAAAGTTTAACGCTCTTGTTGGACCGTATACCAAGAAAGAGGTACGGGACGAGATTGTACGCGCGGTTTTAAACCTCGAATCCATAAACATAAAGGGTCTCGTCGACCTTCTCAGCAGATTAAGGAATAGAGTAACTGCAGCCTGATAAGTTCATTGGTTTATTTTTCTTGTAGATTCATTAGCTTTAAAAGGATCAAGCTTCTTGAAATATTTTAATCTGTTCATCTGTAACAACAAGTATATTATTAGTGCCTGGTTATAGAGGTGCAATTGAAAGTTTAATAATAACGAGAAGAGGAGTTTAATGGCTCGAGTTGGTATAATAGGAAGTGGAAATGCTGGTGCAAATACAGCCTTTTTCATCGCTGAGAATGGCGTTTCAGATGTTCTTCTCTATGATGTAAAGGAAGGGCTTTCAAAAGGGAAGGCACTCGATATGATGGAGGCAGCACCTGTGAGGACCTATCGAACAAAGATTGAGGGCACTGATTCTCTTGAAGAATTGTTTGAACTGGACACTATCGTTATTGCTGCAGGTAATGTTCGAAAACCTGAAATGAAGCGGGAGGACCTCTTTGAGGACAATGTGGGTTTAGTACAGGAGCTTGCACAACGCTTGAACGATCTGCCAGTTCAGACTACCGTGATCATGGTAACAGAACCGATCGATCTGATGACAACCGTATTTATTAAAGATTCCGGATTTCCCAGAGAGCAGGTTATGGGTCTTGGCGGCCTCCTGGATTCAACCAGGCTTCGTTACGCAATCTCACGTGATCTCGATGTTTCGATGGAGAACGTGTCAGCTCTTGTCATAGGACGTCACAATGAAGAGATGATAGGGCTTCCAAACTATACCCGTGTTTCGGGAGTTCCCGTCCTAAACTTCATGCTTCCGGATCAATTTGAAATGATCATGGCTGAGATTCGAGATTCAGGAGACTTTATAGTTCGTATGGCAAAACGATCCACCGCCTACTACGCACCATCGGCATCGATTGCTGAACTGGTCGACGCAGTGGTCCGTGACACACGGAGGGTGCTTTCCGTTTCCATTATGCTCAGGGGAGAATATGGAATAGAAGGGGTCGCACTGAGTGTTCCTGCGGTAATCGGTAGAGAGGGTGTTAACAAGGTTTTACTTCCGGAATTACAGGAGACTGAGTTTAAACAGTTGCAATCTTCTGCCAGGAAGATGAATGAATTTCTGGGGAGGAGAATGTAATGGGAAAAGTATCGGTAATCGGTGCGGGTAATGTCGGCGCAACGACTGTCTACTATATAGCAGAGAAGAACCTTGCGGACATCGTTATGGTTGATGTTGTGGAAGGTTTGCCCCAGAGTAAGGGACTCGATTTTCTCCATGCAGCACCACTCAGGCAGTATAATGTTCGAATATTCGGTACCAATAGCATTGAAGAGATTGCGGGTTCAGATGTTGTTGTATTTACGGCAGGGGTGGCGAGAAAACCGGGAATGGACAGGATGGACCTCCTAAAGATAAATGCGAAAATTGCGCAACAGGCAGCAAGGGCAATAGCAAAATATGCTCCTGATGCAGTGGTTGTGGTGGTGACGAATCCGCTAGATGTGATCTGTTTGGTGGTGCTGAAGGAGACCGGTTTTCATTCGAAACGAGTTATAGGCATGGCTGGTGTGCTCGATTCGACCCGTTTTCGTTTTTTCATTGCTGAAGAACTCAACGTATGGCCAGGTGATGTTACTGCCATGGTTCTTGGAGGACATGGAGACAGTATGGTGCCATTGAAACGTTATACTTCAGTTGGCGGCTTTCCCATTGGAGACCTCCTCGATGATGATACTATTGAACAACTGATAGATAGAACACGTAAGGGTGGTGCAGAGGTAATAAACTATCTGAAAACCGGCAGCGCCTATTATGCTCCCGGTGCCTCGGTTGCAAAAATGGTGGAGTCAATAGTGAAGGATGAAAGAAGACTGATTCCTGCATCGGTATATCTAAATGGTGAATACGGGTACAAAAATATTTTCCTCGGGGTACCAATTTATCTCGGAAGGGGAGGTGTTTTGAAGATCGTTGAACTTGAATTGACGGAGGATGAAAAAAGAGCTCTGGATTCATCTGCACGGGCAGTCGAGGAAGGTGTGAAAACATTGGATACTCTCTATAAGCAAAAAGTATTATAAAAAATCTGATTCTGTGCATTGTCCATTACTATTAAAAGTTTTTAAAATTATGCCTGAAAAAATCATAACAAACGATGGGGTCAGGATTCTCATAGATCCAATACCGACAAGTGGGGCCGTTTCAATTGGTGTTTGGGTTGATCTCGGCTCTCGTGATGAGGGTGAAAGTGAACATGGGTTTGCCCATTTTATTGAACATATGCTTTTTAAGGGCACCAAGAGCCGTAGTGCCTACGACATTGCTTCCCAGATAGATCGGATAGGCGGTGAAATTAACGGATCGACCGGTAAGGAGAATACCTATTTTTTTGTGGATGCTCAGGCGGCTTACTGGAAACAGGCTCTCGATATTCTACTCGACATGTACAGCGATTCATCATTTTTCCTAGACGAGTTTGAAAAAGAGAAGCTTGTAATACTTGATGAAATAAACATGTCTATTGACGACCCTGAAGACTTTGTCGGTGATCTCTTCGCCAAAGCACTCTGGGGAGAGCACCCTCTGGGTTTACCTGTATTGGGAAAAAGGGAGGATGTCGGATCGGCTTCAAAGAACGCAATTGCTCAATTTTATAGAGACCATTATACAAAAGACGGTTTGATTATTTCAGTGGCTGGTAATGTCGATTCCGCTGAATTTCAGCAAGCTGTTGAACAACTCCTCAATTCCTGTAATATTAGAAGCTCCAAGGTTGCCACAAATCTGATGCGGGTTACCCATGATTCTCAGTGTGGTATCTCCATAGAGAACCGAGATATAATGCAGGTCAATTTTCTTTGTGGTGTGGAGGGATTTGGTTACCGGGATCCACGGAGGTATCCTGTTGTTTTATTGAACTTGATAGTTGGAAACAGCTTCTCTTCACGCCTTTTTCAGAAGATTAGGGAGGAAAAGGGACTCTGTTATTCAATATCTTC
>JABAOF010024039.1_pt1 | contig 15200 bp, 15 predicted proteins | sample 7062171 | NCBI WGS metagenome assembly JABAOF01 (sample SAMN14538628, study PRJNA623070) | marine sediment metagenome | biome: marine biome [ENVO:00000428]; feature: marine pelagic biome [ENVO:01000023]; material: deep marine sediment [ENVO:00002113] | place: India: Gulf of Khambhat ...
AGTTCGAATCTCCCCCGGGCTACCATTCAGAATTCATCTTGCGCGCGCATCACCTTACATTTATGTGTGGTGTTACAATCCAAAAGCATCGACTAAACGAGATCATTGGAGTGACCCTGATGCCATTCTCGAAGAAATTCCAGAAGATCATGGGCTTCCCGAAGGAAGGAGACACCATGAAGCAGTTCACCGTTGAATCTCTGTCCGTCCACCATGTCTACATTAAGGGGAGTAAACCACGAAGCTATGAATATCCAGTCACGATGGTTGTTCGCGGGAAGGGTAGCACAGAAGATGTGAGAACCGCCTTCACTCTATTACTTAGCCAAAAGAACGTCAGAACAACGAGTGGATATGGGAATCCCTATTCCTGTGACATCGGAGAAGTGACAATATCCAAGATAGGTAAAGAGCAGTTTTCAATAGAAGCGAAGGGACGTTGCACGAGAGTTCCAGATGAAGTGCACCGAGAGTACGTGGCAGCTAAGCAAAAGAAACTCGAAGAGACGGCCTTAAGGGTCTATAACGCCCTCTTTCAGGATCAAGACGCTGTGGCGATCGACGGCGTTTCACATCGCTTCAACCGGACATCAGCGTCGAAGATCCGCTTTGTCAAAATAGAAGGATACACGTTTATCGAACAAAATCCCGAAAAAGACTCGAAATGGGGAAACATGGCGCAAGACGGACACAAAATCATGTGGGTGTGCAAAGGACCAGCTTATCTGTACCGAGTTATGGATGGACAGTTTCTAACATTGAGGCGAGGAAGGAGATCCAAACGCCCACCGACACGTGCAAAGCCAGCTGAGGCAAAAGGCAAGGAAGACACCGAACATACAGGTGTTTATGTCATTCAGAAACACCAAGCAACACGCCTACATTTTGATTTGAGGTTGGAAATGGATGGTGTTCTGAAGAGCTGGGCGGTTCCAAAGATACCCCCAACCGAAAGTGGTGTGAGAAGACTTGCAGTACAAGTGGAAGATCATCCCTTAGAGTACGCGAGGTTTGAAGGAGTAATTCCAGAAGGCGAGTATGGCGCAGGCACCGTAGAGATCTGGGACCAAGGACAGTACGTGTTGAGAAGCAAAAAGGAGAACACGTGGATTATCGAAATACGCGGCAACCGTTTGAAAGGCGTTTACTGTTTAGTGAAGTTCAAGGGAAAGAAGAACTGGCTGTTCTTCAAGAAGAAAGATCAAATAGCAAAGTAGCGCGCGCGAGGATAGAGCCACAAGTAATCGAATGCCTCCAATGTCCTTCGTCTATCATTCACTTTTCCAGAATCCTCGATGTTTCAGTTTCTTACCTAGATACACGAGACTGAGCATGATTGGCACCTCCCAAAACAAGCCCATTGTTGTCCCTAATGCCGCTTGTGAGCCCAGTCCATAAAGGCTGATAGCAGTGGCTATTGCGATCTCGAAATGGCTGGAAGAACCGATGATCACGGAGATTATCGCTTCTCGATATTGAAGACCCGCCAACCTCGTAACAACCAAGTTGAGTCCGACAACTATGATGAATCCTAACAGTAGTGGAATGGAAACGAGTATCATTTCCTCTGGATGTTGTATCAACACGTTCCCATTCAGAGAGAATAGCACCACCAATGTTGTCAAGAGAGCGAGTATCGCCACTTTTCCCACTGCTGGCCTGTAGACTTTCAGAAACCAGTTCTCTCCCTTTCGATTCGTAATGTACGTCTTTGAGACGTAGCTCAAAACCAAGGGGATCCCGATGAAAACGAACACGGATATGACGAGGGCTACCCGATCAATCGGAATGTTCTGGAGGCCGGTTAATAGCGAAACCACGGGGGCGTACAGGAACATGATTGTGATCGTGTTTAGACTGGTGTTGATGACGTTCTGTTCTTGGTTTCCCTCGGCGAGAACGCCCCACACCAAGACCATGGCGGTGCATGGACTGGAGCCCAACAGGATCAAGGACACAATCAGTTGGTTCTGTCCAGCCAAGAACTGGTAAGCGAGAAAGGCGGTAATTAATGGGGCCCAACCCNNTTCAATTCCTCTAACTGCAGATTCAGGAGCGCCGGATACATCATTAGAAACAGGCAGACACCGATAGGGACCGATATTCCTCCAATTTGCAGGTTGTTGATCGTGACGCTGAGCACTGGAAAATATTGGGCCAGTAATAACCCTATCAGGATGCATAGGACAACCCACACTGCCAGATACTTCTCGAAGATCGAGAGCCTACGACCAGTTTCAACCACGCCTCGAACGCTCCATCAGCCCAAGCGAGTGGAATCACATATTCAAGTTCGTTAATATGACAGGGCACTCAAAACATATTTAAATATTTTGATACATTGTTAAGATGAGGCCTACGCCATGGTTCCGGGACAAAAACCAAAAGTAAGCCAAAGACTTGAGCGTCTTGTAAAGTCTGGAATCTGTCCCGCTGAAGATGTCTCAAACTACGCGTCCCAACTTAGACAACTCGTCCACGAAATCGCAGATGAGCAGACAGTAAAAACACGAAGTCGATTGTTCAAAGCCCTCGCTGACGCAACCAGGCTGAAAATTATGATGCTACTCGACATTCGAGAAATGTGCGTATGCGAAATTATGGTTGCCTTAGGTTTGACGCAGCCGACCGCCTCCCACCATCTGGGTATCCTCGAATCCGCCGATCTGATAAAGGACAGACGCGAAGGAAAATGGGTCTTCTACAGCCTAACAAACAAGAATACTATGAGACTCATACAAGAATTCGCAAAAAAAACAGAGTGACTCGCGCTTATGCTGGTCCACCGAGCTGTCCGCGCGTCGGCTTACTGAACTCCCTGATCCTGGACCTTATGTTTGCAGAAAGTTTTATCTATCCACTCTTTGATTTCAGCTCTCACACGTCTAACTCGTTCCAATATTTCATCTTCAGTGCCTTTGAACTCAGATGGATCTTCAAAACTTCTATGAAGAATTTTCTCTCCGGGAAAGAATGGGCACACTTCTTTCGCGTGGTCGCAGACCGTAACAACATAGTCGAAATGCCCTCCACGAAACTCTTCGAGACTCTTAGACCGGTGCTTTGAAATGTCAATTCCGATTTCCGCCATTGCCTTGACAGCGTAGGGATTGACTTCGGTGGGCTCAATCCCAGCACTAGAACCTTCGAACCTGTCTCCGCAAATCGCATTCAGAAAGCCCTCTGCCATTTGGGAACGGGCAGAGTTATGCGTGCAGATGAACAGGACTTTCTTCTTCATGAAATCACTCACCGATTGGATGGAGCGTTTCAAATCTAATAAAAACCTTTCATGCAGACTTGGGTACATGCTCCGAGATTCTTACTCTCAAAGCCCCCCTCCTCGTTTTCGACAATACGTCTCCACCGGGATCCTATCACGATCATCCTTGTACTCGGGCGAGTGCGATCGCTTTCAAAATTTGGTGATCTGAGGTCGCGAGAAAAATAATTAAACGCTATACCACAATATTGGTGCTCCGCCTAGATTCAAGTGAAGTCTTGCGAGCGAGGAGGAGGCGTGAAGGAATTGGGCCAGAGAAGCCGCAGACGACGGTTGAGGTTGTTCCCGAGACAAGGCTATGTTCTGCTCCTTGTCGGGATACTTGTCGGGTTCCTAGTCTTCACTGTCGTCTCCTGGATTTTTCCAAGGGGAGGACCGGGCGACTCTGCTGATGGCGGGCTGCCAACTAGCATTGAGTTTGAGTTTCTCTACACAAGCGAGAAGCAGGGCTGGATAGAAGAGGTGACACCGGATTTTGAGCAATGGTTCTTTGAGGAATTCAACATCACAGTTAGTGTGAATCTCGTGGTCACCGGGAGCCATGACACAGTAAATCTCATTCTGTGGGGCCGACAACCAGCCGTGTGGAGTCCCGCGTCCAACCTCTGGATACCCTATCTAAACCAGAAGTGGCAACAGCTAGGGCATGATGAAGGAATCGCCGCAGATTGGACACCCTTGGTCTTGTCTCCAGTGGTGATCGCCGGTTGGCCTTCCTTCTTCCAGGAACACAATGTGAGTGGTTTCAGCGATCTGTATCAGCTAGCAGTGGATGACGTCGACTACAAGTACGGACACCCTGATCCGTTGCTGAGCAACGGCGGCGTCATGGCAGTCGTTCTGGAGTTTGCTGAGGCCTTTGGCAAGAGTCCTGACGAATTCGCCGTTGATGATTTTCTTAAGGAACCTCCGTTGGCCTTTGTCCGCGAGATTGAATCCAAAGCAGTGAACTATGGAAAGAGCACTGGATTCTTTGGAAGATGGGCCGCAGAAGAAGGTCCATCTGAAATAGACTGCTTTACCGTATATGAAAGTGTGGTTCTGGACAATTCCCTGAAGGCGAAGGAGAGATGGGGTGAGTCGCTGGTCGCGGTCTATCCCGAAGATGGCACTCTGTTCTCTGATCATCCATATGTGATCTTAGATGCACCTTGGGTTGATAAATGGCAACAATTTGCAGCAAGCCAGTATTTGTTTTACCTGCTCCAAGAAGAAAATCAGGACAAGGCTCAACTCCACGGCTTCAGACCAGCCAATCCAAGCGTTCCGCTTAACAAAGAGATCTTCAGCGAACAAAGCGGGGTTGAATATGAAATCCGAGTACCCCTCTACAAGCCGTTATCCGGCGAAGCCATGGAAACCCTTTTCACAGTGTGGCCTTATGTGAAAAATCCTGGGGTGTGACGTTCGCGCATGAATCTCTCCAGCTTGGACAAGCGGAGGCTAGTCGCCAAAATAGCGGTGTTTGCCACGGTGGCAAGTCTCTTCGTTTTTGTCCTTCTACCGAGTTTCTTCCTGATATCGTTCACATTCACCAGGTGGCCCGATGTTTACACCGAGGTGTTTGCCAATCCCTTCATCGGGAATACAAACTGGATGGAGATCCAGAAGTACCTTTTCTTGTCTCTCCGCCTCGCCTCCGTGGCGGTACTATTAGACTTTCTTTTTGGTATTCCTTTGGCATATTTGCTGGCTCGGAAGAAGTTCTGGGGGAAGGGTTTCCTCGAAGACCTCATAACGTTCACGCTGGTCATTCCGACGTCAGGGTTCGGTTTCGCAACGCTGATAACATGGGGGCTACTTGGCACGAGCTCCAATTATCTGATTCCTGTTGTTAGAATCCCTGCTATAGCGTTGGTTGTACATGTTGCTCTGACCTTTCCGTATGTTGTGAGAACGCTCAAGGCCAAACTTGAAGATTTAGAGACGATATATGAGCAAGCTTCGGGAACCTTGGGCGCCTCGCCCCTCACCACGTTTCGAAAGATCGTTTTCCCTCTGGCCATCCCAGCACTCTTTTCTGGAGGCGTCTTGGCCTTCGCGAGGTCTCTTGGAGAAACTGGCGCCACGATGGTGGTCGCAAGCGTTTATTCAACAGCGCCAATCGCCGTCATTAGCTGGGTGTCCCAGTTCAAATTTGGCACGGCTTCATTTCTCGGGAGCCTCCTAATAATTGTGGCTTCCGCAATCATCCTTCCCATAGAGTTCATACTGCAAAGAGAACGCATCACCACGATCGAGTTCTTCTCAAAACTTCGGATCGAGAAGAAACTCCTCAAAAGTGAGCGGTTTTCTTCTCGAAAGCTCTCCCGACTTAGAGACGTCGCAAGTCTCGCCTTCATCGCTCTTTTGGTCATACTACCAATCGTTGTCGTCTTGAATTCCGTCGTCTTGTCCTGGAACCTCGATCCCGATACTGGCAAGGTGGAAGGTAGCGTACTCTATCAGTTGTTCGGACCGTCGAACTACATTTCCACACTATTGAGGGCGACCTTGGTGTCATTTGCATCCGCATCTATTGCCACCTACATTGCGACATGCATAGCCATCCCCACCGTCTTCTTGATTGAACGCAATAGATTCGGCAGATTCCTCCGGGCAATACTCCGGATTCCCTTAATCGTCCCCACCTCCGCTTTAGGCCTATCCATTCTTCTTCTCTGGGGTCCAGAAGGATTCAGCCTTGCAGGTCCAGGAATATGGCTAATAGTCCTGACGCACATCGTCTTCTCTGTTCCAGTGATCGTCGAGCCCATGCTTGCGACCTTCAAGGGATCTGGAGTTCCGGCGTTTGAGGGGGTAGCTCGCACTCTAGGCGCCACTCCATACAATGCGGTGGAGACCGTCTCGCTACCTTTATTGAAAAGAGGGATTCTAGCTGGAGTTATCTTGTCGTTTACGCGTTCACTCGGCGAAACAGGGGCCACTTTCCTCGTGATGGGAAGCGACGTGACAATTCCTCCACTGGTTGTCAACATGGTTGAAGCCTTGGCGATTCCAGCAGCCCTCTTTGCATCTACATATTTGATTGGGTTATCCTTTGTTCTTCTTCTCGTCTTTAGGTTGATGACGACACGATGATGAGAGAACACGTGAATTCAGATGTCTCACTAACGTTGGAGAGGACATGAAGTGCCAGAAGTTAAGCTGGCGGATGTAACGAAGACCTTCGAAAAGGGACGAATCGTCGCTGTAAACCACGTAGATCTGCTCGTTCGCGACAAAGAATATCTCACGTTGCTTGGTCCCAGTGGATGTGGAAAAACTACGACCCTACGGATGATCGCGGGATTGGTTGAACCGGATGAAGGCGCGGTCTACATTGGTGAACGTCCTGTAACCGGGCTTCCTCCTGAAGATCGAGACATCGGATACGTCTTCCAGGAATACGCCTTGTTTCCTCACATGGATGTCTGGGACAACGTAGTCTATGGGCCGCGCGTAAAGGGATGGGACGAGAAGCGAAGCGAAGGAATTGGCCGCGAAATGCTGGAGCTGGTGCGGCTCTACGAGCGAACAGACGCTTTCCCGCGAGAGTTGAGTGGCGGAATGATGCAGCGGATCGCCTTGGCTAGAGCGTTATCCGCTGGCGCAAAGCTCCTATTGTTAGATGAACCTTTAGGCGCTCTAGATGCCAAGATTCGAAACGAGCTGCGATACGAATTGAGAAAGCTCGTGAAGGACTTAGAACTCACCGCGATCCATGTTACACACGACCAAGCAGAGGCCATGGCCATATCGGACAGAATCGCCGTGATGAAGAAAGGAGAGATTCTGCAAGTCGGCACCCCGCAAGAGCTGTACATGAAGCCAGAGCATCTCTTTGTGGCCCATTTCATCGGCGAATCCAATTTCCTCGAAGGGTATGTCTCAGAATCGACTGCAAAAGGCCTAGTTGTGGAACTCCGCGGAGGCCTTTTGGTTCAGACGCTGAACAACGAATACGAGAAGGGCGACAAAGTCGTCGTCGCTGTGAGACCAGAGGTTCTAGAAATTGAGAGGGGCGAAAAGACCGGAGTGAATTCCATTCGAGGCCACGTTCAACGGTTCAGATTTGAGGGAACAAATACCCGATGTGATATCCAGCTTGAAAACGAGGACTCCGTGGTGATCGTGCGCCCAGCATTGACGGCGGAATGGTTTGAAACAGGAGAACGAGTGACGGTCAGTTTTCCCGTCGACAAAAACTTCGTCTTCCCCTATCCTATGAAAGGCTTGAGTGAGGCGTTGGCTCTGGAATGAAAAATAATCTTAAATATTTCGGTGCTGAAAATGAAAACTAGAACTATTCTGTTGAGGCGATGAGCTCTTGGAAAGGTGGTTTGCTCGAAGGCGCAAGTCCAAGATTCTGGAGATTGCCGACCGGCAGATGACCCTAGCAATCGACACCGTGACGGAACTCGAGAAAGAGATCGCAGCCGCGTTGAAGGGCGACAAAGAGCAGGCGAAACTCTCTTTCGAGAAGCTGTCCCTCGTTGAACACGAAATCGACGAACTCCGCCGAGCCGTGTTTGAAGAACTCACCCGAGGCAGCATGCCATCGAAGGACCGAGAGGACATCATGCACCTGGTCAAGCGACTCGACGAAATGGCGGACCACGTGAAAGATGGGGCGAGAGCAGTCAAACTTCTATTAGACACCGATGTGCCCAAGGAGATTTGGAAGAAAATCCTTGAAACAGCCAAGGAACTTGTGGGTGCCGCGACGACCCTCCGCAAGGCAATCGAAAAGCTCGGAACGGATCCTGCAGAAGCCATGGAACTGGCCAAGAAGATCGACGTCATCGAAAACCGCGTTGATAAGAAATACTTGGAAGAAAAAGCCTTACTCCTCAAACACTCCGCCAAGATGGAGATCGCCACGGCGCTCTTGCTCAAGGATCTGATTGAAGAACTGGAGCACGTCGCGGACAGTTGTGACGACACCGCTGACTACGTCCGAATCCTCACGGTCGCCCGAGAAGTCGTTTGATACCCTCGAGCTCGTTGAACCCGCTGCTGACATGTGCACCGACACCGTTGCCCACATCATGCATGCATGCATGTCTGACAGCGACTCTATTTGAAATACTCATTGGAGGATGGCTATTGTTTTCTCCCCTCCTCTAGTACGCGCGCGAATCTTTAAGCTGGAAAATATTTCTGGTTAGGTGGATTGAAATGACGAAGAAAATCGTTCTAGGAGAAAAGATTGTAGTTAAATCCGAAGTTCTTGGAGAAGATAGGACAATTCTTGTTAGATGTCCCAAGAATTATGAAGTTACTGACAAGAAATATCCCATACTGTTTCTGTTGGATGCAGAATTCTTTTTCCAACAAGCTGTTGCAGCAGTTGAATTCTTGTCGGAATGTGGGTATATTAGCACCAAACTAATTCCAGAGATGATTATTGCGGGAATTGTGAATGTTGATCGAAATCGGGACTACACACCAACTTTTGCCCCTAAACAGCGAGAGGTTTTAGAATTTCCAACAAGTGGAAATGCTGAGAAATTTCTTGAATTTCTGAGAAAGGAGCTTATTCCCCTACTGGAAGAAAAATACAGGACGCATCCATATAGGATTTTGGCAGGTTGGTCACTAGGTGGATTGCTAACCATTCATAGTTTCTTGTATCACCCTGAACTTTTCTCTGCTTATCTAGCTATCAGTCCAAGCTTGTGGTGGGATGAAGACCTATACATAAAGCGAACTAGATCTCTGCTGTCACAAGGAAAAGTGTCGGATAAACCATTGATTGTCACCATTGGATCACTAGAAGGAGGAGATATGGGACGAAGTGTTAGGGATGGCTTCATTCCGTTGTTAACAAGTCATGTGAAGAAGAGTTCTCGATTCAAGGCTGTAGAGCTTCCTCTTGAGGACCACACTTTCGGTCCTTACAAAGCAATATATGAAGGATTGAAAGCGCTTTATTCCGACGATCTCATTCCAGGAGAAATCATTGACAAGGGATCAGATGCTGTATATGCGTTTTATGAGAACCTCTCAAAGAGATATGGTTACAATGTTCTCATACCAGAATCAACATACTCCGCACTAGCAAGTAGCATGTATAGACAAGAAAAGAGATCTCAAGCCCTGAAGATTGCCGAAGCTTACGTGCAGGACTATCCTGAATCATCTTATGCTCACTATTATGTTGGAACTAGATACCTAAAGGAGCAACTTATTGAATTGGCTGAAGAACACATAGGAAAAGCGCTCGAAATTGAGTCAAGTCAATTTGTCCCTGATTCCGAAAGAATATTCGCCTATAACTTGAGGATGCAAGAGATAACAGAGAAGAAGGGTAAAAGCCGCTGAATAGCTGCGTCATTGTGTTCTTGAACAGAGTATCATCATCAGTGTTAGATTCAACAACTTCTCCGTGCCTGACTACCTCAGCACTGTAGAGTTCTCAAGACATTTCTGAGAAACTAAGAAATAGCCTGCGCATAGGCATTTTGAGTCAGAACGCGGTATGAAGGTGAGTATCTTCGCTTTCGAGCCTCAAGGCACACAGGTATGAGATCTTGACCTGTCTAAGAGAGTTTGTCGGTTCGAGACAAGTCGTGAACTCTCTTCACGCCATCGATTTCCGCTATGACCTGCCTCACACTACGCGGGACAAGTTCCTCCCACTTTTTGCCCTGCAGCATTCTTTCCCGAATCTCCGTAGCGGAATAGACGCCTCGTTTGTGAAAGGATATAGGTTGCACCTGAAAGCCAGCTTCGACGAAGAGCCGACGGGTAAGCGGCTCATTAGTATACACCACATCGAATCGCGGAGTGTACCCGACGACCTGCGCAACCCACAGTGTGTGAACGTGCACGTCGGGAACAGGAACCACCCAGTACCGTTGCGGTTTGACTCCTTCGGCCTCAAGGGCTGTTCGAATCATCGTCACGCGCTCCCCTGCAGTGAAAGGATTATCCTGTCGGTGGCTGTACTGCGCGCTCCCCACAACAATCACGACTTCCTCCACCTTCGCCAAAACGTCCTTCAACGCCCCAAGATGACCTTTATGAAACGGCTGAAATCTTCCCACGAAAACTGCGCGTTTGACCATTTTCGTTCCTCAATAGAACTCTATTTGCATGCAACACGAACTTAATCCTTACCATATTCGGGACGCCAAAAGGCAGCTCATGAACAATAATCTCCCACGCTGCCTAGTGACAACCATGAGTCTCACAGGTGTGCTCGTCGAAAGGACTCCCGGGATGTGAAGGGGCAATTGCGGACCGAAGACTTAAAACTTCATGATTAAGTTTAATAGGGTCTCACCCTACTAATGCGTGAACAGGAGGACCTCACGACTTTGAGAGAATCGCAACAATTTCCCTCGATGGCCATCCCCGGAGCCACAACGATCGGTGTCGTCTGTTCAGACGGTGTGATTCTGGCTTCGGAGAAGCGAGTTTCGTATGGTTATATGATCATGAGCCGCGTGGGAAAGAAAGTCTTCAAGATCACTGACAGAATCGGCGCCGCGTGTGCAGGACTCGTCTCGGACATGCAAATCCTCGTGCGCCAAGCAGAAGCTTACGCGAACCTCTTCAGCCTCGACTCGGGACGACCCATCGCAGTCAAATCCGCGGCTAAGGTCATGTCCAACCTGCTCTTCAGCCGACGCCTCGTACCCCTGATCACCCAAACGATCATTGGCGGAATCGACGAAGACGGCCCATCCATCTACATACTCGATGTACTCGGCTCCGTCATACCGGACAAATTCGCCGCTGTCGGCTCAGGCGCAGAAATCGCAGTCGGCGTCTTAGAAGAGGGGTTCAACGAGAAGATGACCGTCAAAGAGGCTAAAGACCTTGTAGTTCGAGCGGTCAAGTCAGCCGTCAGACGAGACATTATGAGCGGTGACGGCGCAGATTTCCTAGTAATCACCAAAGAAGGGCTGCAAGAAGATTCGGTGAAATTCTAGACGCAAAAACGGCTGTCTCAGGTAGAGATACATTCGCTTTTAAGCTTGCTCAACTGAAATGGTAGAGTGAGGTCTGCAGCTCGCGATCTACTAATTCTGCAGACGAGAGGTGAAATAGATTACTATGTCCTTTGAACTAACCTCGGAAGAGGGCGCATTCCTGCTCAAACTCGCCAGAAACGCCGTTCGAACCCGTCTGGAAGACGGAACCACGATGTCAGTGCCCGAAGGGATCTCAGCCAAGCTCACCCAGAAGTGCGGCGTCTTCGTGACACTCAACAGCATCCAACACAAACGGAAACAGCTGAGGGGCTGCATCGGCTTCCCCTATCCAACCACTCCCTTGACACGCGCCGTAATAGAATCCGCCGTCAACTCAGCAACGCAAGACCCACGGTTCCCCCCCGTCACCCTCGACGAGCTTGACCACCTGCTCTTTGAAGTGAGTGTACTCACACCGCCCGAACTCCTCAAGGTAGAGAAGCCTACCGCCTATCCCTCAAAGATCAAAGTCGGACGAGACGGATTGATCGTCGAACGAGGATACTACAAGGGCCTACTGCTGCCCCAAGTGCCTGTCGAATGGAACTGGGATGAAGAGCAATTCCTGTGTCAATGCTGCATCAAAGCAGGCTTGTCACCAGACTGCTGGGTACTAAACGACACCAAAATATACACGTTCAGCTGCATAATCGCGCAAGAAACAACTCCAAACGGCCCTATCACAATGCTGGATATGAGAAAATAGCGAAGAGACACCAGACAGCTGGAGAGAGGCCAGAAACCGTTATAATAAACTCGCAATTGAAGTAGCTGGAGGGAACGCAACCGTGTTTCTGCCCAAGAAGGTCCTATTGAAAAGGCTTCTTCGATTCTTGAAAGAAGACGTCGGACAAGGCGACCTGACTACCGCCTTGACGATTCCACCCGGAAAAACAGTTGCAGCGCAAGTAATCGCGAAAGAGTCAGGAATAATAGCCGGCGTGGAAGAAGCCCAACTATTTCTCGAAAGCCTAGGCTTCAAAGTTGAGACTCTCGTTAAGGATGGCGCCGGAATTAGCAAAGACGCCATAATCCTGAAGATCACAGGAGATGCTCGCACCCTCCTCTCCGTAGAGAGAACGCTTCTCAACCTTCTCTCAAGGATGAGCGGCATAGCCACCCAAACCCGTCGAATCCTCACCAAGATCCAACACGCGGGATACAATACGCGGATTGCCTCCACCCGAAAGACCGCACCGGGACTCTCGTATTTTGACAAGAAGGCAGTGATGCTTGGCGGCGGCGACACACATCGACTTCATCTCGATGATCTAATCCTCATAAAAGACAACCATCTAAAAATCGTCGGGAATCTCAACCAAGCCATGGAAAAAGTCAAGAACATGGTATCCTTTGCCAAAAAAGTCGAAATCGAGGTCGCCACCAAAGAGGCCGCACTAAAAGCTGCAAAGGGCGGCGTCGACATAATCATGTTAGACAACTTCCATCCCCAACACATACGAGAAACAATAGAACTACTCGAAAACAAAGAGCTTAGGGAGCGAATCCTTATCGAAGCCAGCGGAGGAATCACCGAAGCAAATATCCTCGAGTTTGCTGGCACCGGGGTGGACATCATAAGCCTCGGCGAACTAACGCACACTACGAAGGCGCTAGACATCAGCCTCGACATACAAAAACCAACGAAAAGGTAGTCTCAACCATATCGTGAAACGGGCATTCAGAACCCTTCACGTCTTAGGAACTATTTCGATGGCTCGAAACCCTCGAGCGCAAGGGTTAGGCATTTCTGAAATCCGTACGTCCTTCAAAATCTTCTGTTCGTCTTCAATACAAGCCGCGATGTCTTCTTCGGCTGCAACCAAAGATTGCAACACGATACCATCTTTCTCGAAGTTCGCCTGACATTTCGCGGGCAACCCAAGGCGAATCTTCTGCTTCCCTTTGATGGCCTTTTCTGCAGAGTACAGAATCGCGTATGCGCCTGTGGTCAACTCTGCGATTCGCACCGGGATGCTCTCCTTCCCGATGGCTAGAACCTCGATATCGTGGACGCGTTTGATGTCTGAGGCCAGCTTTCGGATCTGCGGCAGGATCGTCAAGACCTGTTTTCGCGCCCGGCTTGACACCCTCATTCTCTGAAGTCCCGCAACCGAAAGCTCCTCTACGCTCTGGCCTCCCAGCGTCACATCCAGATGGACCACATCGGCCTTCACCGTTTTCAAGAGCCGTCGACAAAGCTCAAGTTCATTGACAATTAGAAGGTATCCTCGGTTCACATCCGCAAAAATGGGCTCGGCGGAGCAGAGCGTCGCCTTTTGATAAGGGGGTTCGACAAGTACGGTCGCTGCGGCGACAACGGTCAGTGGCTTGAAGCGTTCGTCCAGTATCGCTGCCCCGGAATCCGCCGCAACTATCCTCAGACAACTCACCTTCTACATTGCACTCTAAGGGGTTGTTCTTTGGCTTTATAACCATTTTAGGAAAGCGTTCTCACAATTTTCATTTTGTCTGGCTAGAATCATCTAATTGGCCGAATGACGACACACGACGAAATGAGGAATGTTTACTCAGAGTTACGCGGACGGCCACATCCTGAACCAGGTTCATGTGCGCGCAGACTTGCAATGCGGCCTTTGTCCCTAGAGAATTGTCTTCTCACGTTCGCTTCAGTCTCATTCCGAGGACGTAGATTTCTGAGCTCTTCTTTCGACTGGCGCGTGGCTTGACGAACTTGACCGAACTGAAATGGTGCTTGACTTCTTCTACAAGACCCTTGAGCATATCTCCATGGAAGACCTTAACGAAAAAGTTTCCCCTAGGCCTGAGCACTGCGGTGGCGATCTGCAGCGATTTCCTCGCCAGATCAATTTGGCGTGCGTGATCGAGTTCCCAGATTCCCGAGATGTTGGGAGACACGTCGGAAATCACCGCATCAGCTGAGCGTGGAAGGATGCCCAAAATCTGCTTTGTGATTTCCGGATCAGATACATCGCCCTGGGCGGTATGAACATTGTGTAGATTAAATGGTTCAATGCGCTCGATATCGATTCCAAGCACAAACCCTTGCTGACCGACTAGCTTGCCAGCGGCTTGGCTCCAACCACCCGGAGCGGCGCCTAAATCAACAACGACGTCTCCCGATCGGATGAACCCGTGCTTTCGTACCGCCTGTAAAAGCTTGTAGGTCGCGCGTGATCGATATTGTTCTTCCTTTGCTTTCCGGTAATAATACTCCCTTTGCCGTTCTTTTGCCAAGCCCTTGGGCAAGACTAACTGTCACCCGAGGGATTCATTTCCTGTTCAGCCAGATTTAGAATCCATTGGGTTAGCTTTTCACAGGTGTTTGGCGAAATGGAGCTCCACGCTCCACAGCGCGAATCGTCGGGACACATGAGGCACGGACAGTCCGTTATGGAGTTTATGGACGCGGGTTGTCTCTTGGGGTGCAGCCGATAAGTCCACCTTCCTCCGAAGAGCTCGCGTTCTCTATTGATCAAGCCTTTGTCTTCCAATTTCAAGGCTATGCGCGACCCTTCTCGGCTCGTAGCGTCTAGCTTGCGCCACATCTCAGATTGAAGGACGCCCTCTTCGCCCGTGCTGATGATCAGTTGCAGGGCTCGATGTTCCAGATTGTCACGTCTCGGCATGTCGATCGGTTCCTCGAAGAGCCTCCTTAATAAATAAGGGGCTCAAAAAGATAAAAATGTATATGTTACGGGACTCGCGTCTCAGATGCATAGCAGTCGAGCAAGAGGAAACTGAAAGGATTGCATGTGGCCAATACAAACGCGTCTTACTGTCTAGGCATAGAATCCACCGCCGACGATTTCAGCGTTGGAATCCTCTCCTTCGACGGCGAAGTGCTTGCCAATAAAAGTGACGCCTACCTCCCCCAAACGGGAGGTATTCATCCACGAGAAGCAGCTAGGCATCACGTAGAAGTCGCCGGCGACGTCTTGGCAAAAGCCCTGAACCAAACCGGGTTAAAG
>JABAOF010038886.1_pt1 | contig 15193 bp, 21 predicted proteins | sample 7062171 | NCBI WGS metagenome assembly JABAOF01 (sample SAMN14538628, study PRJNA623070) | marine sediment metagenome | biome: marine biome [ENVO:00000428]; feature: marine pelagic biome [ENVO:01000023]; material: deep marine sediment [ENVO:00002113] | place: India: Gulf of Khambhat ...
GGAAACCGGGGAAGGGAAATCATGGACCGCTTTAGAAACGGCATGGGCTTTATCTAATGCCCTAGGGGTAGGATTTTCGGCCAAAAATTGCATATTCACGGGTAAAGAGTTTATGGAAAAGGTCCTAGGTTTCCCTAGGGATTCTACCCTAATCTATGACGATGCCGGTTTAGAGTATTCGGCTCAAAATTGGTTCGATGATTTAGTTAAGATATGCGGTTTCGTTATGCAATCTATGAGAGAAACCACTAGGATTAATCTAGTGTTTACCGTCCCTAGTCAATCTCTTTTAGCTAGAACCGGTAGATTATTAACCCATTATAAAGTAGTAATGGACCGGCCGGGAAGGGCTAGAGTTTACAGGCTTAAGATTAATCAATTTAATGACCGGATATATAATAAAAAGAAGTATAATTTAACTGTCCATGCACCCCCCGAGGACCTTACTAAAGCATATTCAGAGAGAAAAACCCAATTTATAGCTAACCAATATCAGTTATATATGACCGAAATATTAAGCCGGGAAAATGAGCATAGGCGTAGATTAATGATGGGAATACCTGATAAAGATTTAGTTAAGGTAATTAGAAAAGACCCTAGGCTTTTCAAAGATGATAGGGGGAAATTAGACGCGGCCCTTATTAGTGTTGATTTAGATATACATTTACAAAGAGCATATAAGTTAATTCGATATATAAATAAGCATCATAACGATTTAGCCAGCCCGGTATAATTTACCCCCTACTTTACGGCTCTTTTTGGTAATCCGTGAAATAATAGTATTTAAAGGGGCCGCGGTAGGTAGGGTATACCCGGTCTAACGTAGGGACCGGTATACCTGACCGATATCCTATTCGATCGACATAGGGTATACCTATCAACTCGTCGAGTAAGAATTATATATGTGACAGGTCGTTTTATAATCTAGGGTCCACGATAGGTATACCTTACCTGGCCAGCTAGGAGCTCGCCCCGGTATACCTTTGGGGACCTAGAATTTTATTTGGGATGCCGTTTATAACGCTTTTTTCCGGTTTTGGGGTCTATCCGTGTATGAGTATGGGGTAAACCCCTACCATGTAAAAGCCTATGTTGTCTTTTGGATTTAATGGACTTTTTTCCCCTATGGGTTGTCCCGCGCCAGGTAAATTTAGAGGATACCCTAGGTTTAGGGGCCTTGTTAGGGTTCTTTTTAGGGGTCCTTTTAGGGGTCCTTCTACGGGTCCTTCTACGGCCCGTTCTAACCATTACTACCCCCACCGCGAATTTTTGAATAGAGAAAAGCAAAGAAACTAAATAGACTAGTAACTAGGGTTGCAAATATCATAAGAATAGCTCCACCTATAAAAGCTACTCCTAGGGCGACCATGGCTATACAGGCTAGTAGTATTAATAAGGCTCCACCAATAGACATATTATCGGCTCCACCAATGTTTTTTAGGTTCGGGGGTATCAATGTCCCCGGGCATAAGCCTTAAACCCATACCTTCCCTTATTATGGCTAGTGCCTCCTTACGACCTTTTCTACTTATACCTATGGATGGGATAACTAAAGACCTTATCATTTCTTCTAATACCTCTGCCCCTGTTAAGCCATAAAATAGCCTTAATTGTTCTATCCGTGAACGATAACCCGGTCTTATATCGGCCATCATTAATAGGGCATCTATATCTAAAGTCCTTAAATCGTCCTCCTCTGGAAATGTTATTCTTACTAGATAATCTACTATCCCGGCCATTCTATCGGTAGCTCGAAGGGAATCCGTTAGGTGAATATTTAGTCTAGCATCATTAGCCATATACTACCTCATTTCAATTAGTAAGACATATAGGAATATTCCCACCATAACCCCCATAAACGCGAATACAAATATAAGATTAGTGAAAAGGTCGGGTCTACCGGTCATTAGACCATATATATACCCATGACCCCAAAGGATAATAGATAAGACCCCTAGGGTAGCCCCTACAAAGATTCTATGCGCTAGTCCTCGATTGATTAGGGACCTTAAAAGGACATTACCTACCACATTATCGGCCGCCAAAATCCTTAAGGGATTTTTATAGATAGGGCCAGCTAAATCATTAGGGTCTAGATTATTGGTTATCTCGGGGGGTTCTATGGTCCTTACGCATATTTCCCCTTCTACCACGGGGTAAACATCCATAGGTTTTTTAGTTGGTTTTGGGTCCTCCCATATACCGGGTTGAGCCTCCCTAGGGACTAACCAACCCGGCTTTTTACCCTGATTAATATAGACTAATTGCCCCGTTCTAGTGCCGTCCATGGGCTTTAATCTATGTCCCCTTATCAATAGGACCTTTACCTTATCCTTTAGGCCCGTCATAGTTACCCCCCGGCCCCCTCTTCTGGGGGAATACCCGGGGGACCCCTAGGACCGTATCTAGTTACATGGTCTAATAAAAGTTTGAATACAACCACATTATAGGCACCCATACCCAAAAGGATAAAGATAACCTGGACCGCAAAAGGCATTACCCAATAAGTTAGGAGAGCCCCTAGGACTATTGAGATAAAGCCTAGGGTCATTATTAGGGTTAGAATGGTATTGGCATCTAGACTAACACCTTTACGGGCCTCCCTAGCATCATGTAGGGTAAGATAAAAAGCCGCTACCTGTTCATTAACGGCTTTTCTATCCTCCTTAAACTCTTTAACTAGGGTTAGAATCTCCCCGGGGGTTGGTGCCTCGGAAGAGGCCTTTACGGGCTTATGGGGACTAGGCTCGAGGGGGGGTATACCTTCGGAGTCTTCCGGGGTCTTTTCCCTTTCGTCCCTAACATCGTTCACCGTCTAACCCCCATAATTAGAGCCGAAAATATGAATCCTATGGCCGATACTACTATATCGTCTATTGGATTCGCGGGTAATAAGTCTATGGGACTTATTACATACAACCCGACCAATATTAAAATCACTAGGACAACCAATACCCTAATGATAGTAGCCGGGTCGGATAGGTCTAATTGGGGGGCTTGTGCCAGGTCGTTAGGCATCCTATCGGACCTCATATTTAAAGTGGTGTTCTTTCCATATTGTAGGGTCTTGCCAAATGTCTACCGCGTTGGTCCTATATTCTATGGCCTCACTGGTTACCACCTTAATATCGGTCCCGAAAATTGAGTTTATTAAGGGAAATTCCCAAAAGGTATGGGTAACCACTTCTAGTTTTTTCCAAAGGATACCGTTCCAGTCGTCCTCGTTATTCCCTAGTTTTTCTTGGATATACCCGATAACATCTAGTTTTATATCCTCTTTAGGAGCCTCCGAAAAGGGGACATAACACGAAACATTACCGGTTACATATTCGGCTTTTGTTGCTTGAAGTTGGTAACGGATTCTAATGGGAATATTCACTTCATTATCCCAAAGATGCCTACCCCCGGGGGTTTCTGCCCTAAAATCCAGTTTAAGGATTAAAGCCGTGGTAGCATTATCGGTATTATCCCATTTTTGGGTCCACCAACATTTAAAAGCATCCTCGGCCGCGCCAAAACTGAAACCATTTTTGGCCGTATAAGGCGTATGTAAGGTAGTTACTTTAGATTCTACCTTATGACCATTGACCCAATAAGTATCTCCCCCGTGGGCATCGGTTACGCTTTGGCTACCTACTAGGGTGTTGTATTGGGACCGTAAGACTAGTTTAGTAGCGGGGACGGTGTTATCATCTTTGTAAATACGGGTTAGGACTTCGGTAGATTTAAGATAGTCCCCTATGGTAGTATCCTGATAATTGGTCTTACTGTAAGTTTCCCAATTAACGGTTACGATAAAGCCCGAATGAGCCGGGGTTTTATCTATCCTATCCTTCTTAAAGGCCACTTCTACCGTAGGTTCCACGACTAGAGCATAAATTATCGCGGTGCCCCCTACAACCATACCCACCAATAGGAGAGCTAAAACAGCTTCCCGGGTTGATATTTGTCCCCTGTTATCCGTTCGTATTTGTCTCATTTTCACAACTCCATAAGTTTTATCCTATCTTTTGTCCTCCATTTTTTACCTTCAAGATCGTAATCGGGTATACCCTAACTTTCGCGTAGTTTTATCACTACCACCAAGATTAGAGCAAAGAATATTAAGAACCCTATTATTCCCGCAATCCAGGCCCACAAAGCCGCGCTACCCGGGTCCTCTATATTGAACCAGGCCATACCATAACTGGCAGATTTACTATATTCGGTACGGTAGACAAAGGTAGAATTACTTTGTAGGTCTATTTTGTCCTCTATTTTGCGATAACCGGATTCATCTATCACAATAGTATAGAGCCCGTCATCCAGGGTAGTATATGCGGTCCCATTCTCACCTAGTTCTAGGTCCTCTACATGGTTTCCCGCATTATCATAGACCTTAACTACTAGGTCCTCCCACGGGTCCCCTGCCGGGTCGTATACTAGGACCCCCATCTGATAGGTAGCCGCCGATACTACCGGCATCCCTACCGTTATGCACACTAGGAATAGGGCCAGGATTAACCCTAACCTTTGGGTTTTTGGTTGCGTTTTCATGTAAGACACTCCTAACTTATATTTTACCCGCTAGTTTCAATAGAGCAACTATTATAACTAGCGAGGATGCCAATAAAGAAACGAAAAGACCTATACTAGCTATATCGGCTTCAACACATCCGAATAAAGGTATTTCTGTCCCATCGCATACGGTATCCCTTACGATTCTACCATTTCCGGGCACCCCTGGAGTTATTGCGGGTCGGTCCAGTATAATTAAATCTATAAATGTTTCATTAGAATTACTTACCCCATCCCAACCATTAAAAAGTATTTTATAAGTTCCATCGGTGGAAAATACATAATTAAAGGTTCTATTATAATCTTGATAGATTATTCCACCAGTAGCGTTTTTTATAGTCCAGTTATAACTATTGTCTAGAAGGTTATCCCCTACTGGTAGCCTGGATTTTTGCCAGTATTCAAAAGTAGAATTAATAGAGCCTACAAAATTAACGGTATCCCCTTCATAAAATGTAGACTGATTAGCCGGGGTAGTGATTAGAGCCCTAGAACCGTTAGATATTATAAATTCCCGGGTATCTTTAACCCACCAACCACTAGAATAATAAGCATCCTTTACCCTTAATTCAATGGTATAAATACCCCCGGGATATTGTTGGGTTGTGGTCGTATTAATCTTTTGGTAATAATATGCTGATAGCGGGTTAGTAGTCCAATGTACCGGTAATATATAACCTACCTCCCAAAAAACCGGGCCTAGTTCATCTTTTATGGTGATATTCCAGCCTATAACCTCGGATTCATTAGATAACATCCTAAAGGATGTTGCTATATTTTGGTCATCATTAGGGGCATAATATACCTGATTTTCTAACGGGGTTACTATTTCCCCATGGCCAAAAGATTGAACATTCCAGCCCATTATATGACCGGTTCTAGTACCTATCATACCTTCCCCACCTAGACCCGACCATGCCCAAACATCTAGGCTTAAAGGTCTAATCGGTAATTGGTCGTTAAATTGCCATGATTGATTATAAGGTTTTGAGAACCAAAGACCTAATTTGCCCGTAAAAGCTATACCTATTTCATCGGTAGTAACCCAAAAACACTGTTCCGCAGGATGGGGGGAAACACACGCGAAAGGACTAACATCCCAGGCCCAAAATCCATCAAAACCGGTTTCATTAAGATATTTAAACGAATAAACGGTATCTGTGTTTACATCAAATATAATTACTCTACCATGTCCACTAGGGGCTTTTGCTGTAATATATTCGTGGTCTAAACCTTCAAAAAAATTCAATGGATAATCTAAATCACCATCGTCAAAACCAAAGCCAGCATATCTTAACCCGGATTCCTGGGTAGGCATATTGAATATTTGAGTTACCGAATAAAGGTATAAATCCAATTCGTGTACTTTACCGTTTCTGTCGGCTAATATATATCTATCATTTTTATTATTATAATCCCCATGATGCCAGGTATTAGGATTTATTAAACTACTATCGGCTCTTTTGTTTACGGTAGTATTCGCGGTTGTAGATATATCATAAAATAATTCGTAAGTTGTGCCGCAAGCCGTATCTACCGAATCTATACAACTCCGACCTAGAAAATAAAAAACTCCATTTTGAGAGCCCGTATAATTAAAAGAAATATCTAAAATTATTCCAGTTCCCGTAATTGACGATTGAGCAACCGTTAAATTTTGCACCCATTCTATATAAGGGCCTCCCCAAACATCATAAATCTTGACTTTTGAAATAACAGCATAAGGCCCTTGTGTTAAACTCCTAAAATATCCTGTCAAATACATATCGGTTACATAATCCCCACCCCCTAAAGATTGCCATTTAATAAGGGCCATATCAGTCCAGTAAAAATTAGGAGTTGAATAACCCCCTAAATACTCGTTATATGTAATTCTAAAAAATTGCAGGTTTTCATCTCCATAACATACTTGTACCTGATGTATACTAAAATCACAGTCCCTTATTATTGTATTAAAATAGCCAGTATACCAAATTGAAATAGTTGGGTCTACGGTAATCGGGTAAGCATCCTGTTTTTTAAGGAAATCAGGATTATCTAGGACAACCTTAACCGCTATATCTACGAAATCCCATTCAGTATTATATATAATCTCATATTCGGCTGGATATGAATATCCATCATTACCATGATAAAAGGTAGGTGATTTAAGGTCAAAATCATGGGTTCCATTACTAAACTTTATAGACCTATGGTTATATGTCCCGTTTACCGTTATTTCACTACCATTAACATATACCGGCCAGGTAGCCCAAAATCTAAAACTAAATAGAGCCGTTCCACTATCTCCATTAGCGTTAAAATAATCCGTTCCATTTTCATTTACGATAATATGGTCTACTAGTCCATTAGCCGTATTAATAGTTATTAATTCCAATGCCGGGGTATACCAATAAACTTTATTTTTTTCTACATGGGGTTTAGGTTGTGTAAATGGCATAATATCATTATTTGATTCGTCTTTATATCCTAGAAATTGCCATTTAACTTCTAGATTCTCATAAAAATTAGACATAAGGACTAAAGGTCTACCATTATCATTAGAGCCCCAATAAATATCATATCCGGTAGGGGATGATTTATAGGAATATTCTAGATAACCGGTTTCTACGATAGGGGCTAGGTCGTAACCTTCCGGGGTCTTATGGGTAGGGACATTATAAAGCCTAGTTGTAAATAAATCGGGTTGATTAGATATTTCTGTTTCGGCCTGATATATCGTTTCCCCATTCGCTAGGCCCATAAAGGCCGACATAACCACTAAAAGCCCGATTAAGACTATTCCTTTTTCCATGGTATCCCTCTATACATTTAGTAAAAGGGTCCCTAGAAACCAGCCGCTACCGGTCCCTATGAGCCCTACGAATATATCCATAAAGGTATTTCCTAGGTCCTCTACTTCACCAAAGAAGGGTTTACCTAACCATAAATGTTCCATTATCTCCCAAATGACTATTAAACCTAGCATTGATAGAAAAATAACCAACATAGGAACGGCATTATAGGCTAAAATCGTNNGGTCCATTCATCAATTACGGCCATAATCACCCTCATAAGTTCATAGTTTACAACCTATTTAAATTGTTGGCTAGGTTGTGAACCTAAAGCTATTAACTCTAGGATGTAGACTACTAGCCCGGACCCCTGGCTAGTAGTCTACACCATTGATATCCGATAGGTATACCCTACCGGTCTTCACCCCGGCCGCTAACGGTATACCCCTAGGCACGTATTACATTTAAAACCGCATTGAATCCACGACCGGCCTTTATTGGGAATAGTAACCCTTTCCCATGAGTATTTTACATCCCTAGAGCCACAATAGGGACAATTAGGGCTATCCCAATTTCCATCCCGGCCCGGATATTCCCGGGGTCTAGAACCGCGATAAAAAGCCCCTTTAACGGGCTTAAAATTAGTAATGATTATTTCCCCTTCCCCTAGGTCTATAATCTCAAAATCCCCATAAAGGTCCTCTATGGTTCTATCTTTACCATAGGATAGGATAAATTTACCCTGGACATTACCTAGAGCATCCCTTAAACGGTCGTGGTCCCCATCCTTAAAGGGATATTCGTAATAATCGTCCCCATTAGGTAATAAGTAAGGGGGGTCTAGATAAATGGCCGTTCTAGGGCTATCGTAGGCCCCTAGGAGGGGCTCAAAATCCCGGGCTAGAATAGCTACACCTTTAAGACGTTCTGCTATCCTAGCCCATTCAGTAGCGTAAAATTTCATAAATGGGGGCCGGTCATTAGGCCGCGCCGAAAAACTAGCCCCTTCCCTAACTATCCCGTTAAATGCCATTTTGATTAAAAAGTAGTATTTAGCGGCCCTTTCTATCGGCCCCTGCAGGTTAGGTATACCTTCGGGGACCTCACGGGTATACCCCATCCCCCGGGCATAATCATAAAAGAGTTGTTCGGAAACAGGATGTTTGTCTAACCATTGTATAAATGCCCCTGAATGGTCCCTAATTACGGTCCATAGATTGATTAATTCCGCGTTAATATCGTTAAAGACTTCTACCGGGCTTATGGGTTTACCCATTAGGACCCATCCCGCGCCCCCAAAGGGCTCTACATAAGTCCTATGAGCCGGTATTATGGATATGATGTAATCCCTTAATTGAGATTTACCCCCCATCCATTTAATAAAGCTATCCATGGGCCCCACCGGTATACCTTATGTGGACCTGGGCGTTACCCGGCCGGCAGCGGGCGGCGTTCCCGGGGTCCAGGAAATAGGCGTTACTTTTACTCGTTACCATTAGCCACCTCTACCATAGTCTTACATTCAATACAATATTTCCAGCCCTTAATACTCAAATAAGACCTATTACCGCCCATCCTCCTATAAAAAGTAGCTAAAGTCTTATGCCAGGGCTTATGATTTGAAACGGCCTTACCCTTAATGTCGTTTATGATGCCCATACCTAGGGCTATACCCATTTCTATTGGGACCCCATTACCTATTTGCCGCCTTTGGTCGGTTTCATTCCCATTAAAGACCATCCATGAAGGGACCCCCATAAGGGCCTTTATCTCTGATATGGGTAGGTCGGTATCGGATGCCATTACCGTTTTATCTGGATTGTGGACGGCCGCCTTTATTGGGGATGGGTCGGGATATTTCCCGGCAAATAGCCTAGGTCTTAAATTCCTTGCTCCAAAGTCGGAGCAATTCCAAATCTCTACCCTAACGTCATAATCCTTAAGGTATTCGGCTACCCCAGGGACCTCCTCCATTATCCAGTATTTTACCCCGCTATTAATAGCTAGGTCTAAAAACTTCTCTACTAATAGGTAACCCTTCAATGGTTTAGGGTCCCTATTAGCTTTTGAAAATTCCTGGCATGGAGGACCCCCTATTATAACATCACAATTAGGTAAACTATCTATGTTAAGTAAGTCAGATTGTAATACTAGGGCATTAGGGAAATTGTCTTGAAATGATGATAAAGCTACGGGGTCGTTATCAACCCCTAAAACGACCTTAAACCCGGCCATTTCAAACCCCATAGAGAATAGACCCGCACCACAACATAAATCAATAACCCTTAAAGACTCCATAATTACCCATTCCATGAACACCCGCAGAAATCACAATTATACATAAGCTCCCCGTAGCGGTCCCTTTCGGTCCTAACCATACCTACTCTACCGCACATACTACAAGCCTGGTAATTATTATACATGGCAAAACTCCTGATGTTGATCCCGTAGGGGTATACCTAGGGCAGCTCCTACTCGGCCCAAAATAATACCCCCTTTGGAGTCCTAATAACCTTACCTTGATGCTCTATAAGGTGTTCTAGGGACCTATCTAGCTTATCCCTATCTATCCCGGCTAAACTAGCATCATTGAATAGGTCCCTTTCGGCGTAACCCTCGGGGTGTTTTGTTAATACCCCCGCTATCCATGCCATCCTTTCCCTTTGGGATAGGTTAAGGCCCGTTTCCAATACCCCTAGGTCCCATCCGTCATCCGTCCCGCACGTCTGTATTAGGGAGTATTCCATAAGATTAATTGCCCGTTCCGCATCCGATTTAGTAGCCTTTGTAGATAGCCGCATACGGGCCGAGGCCTCGGTAATCCTTATTAAAGCCTCTAGGACCCTAGTAGATGCTTGAAGTAGGCCCCCGGTATCGTTTAATCCCGATTTAGCCCTTAATCCCAGGTAATACCTTTGGATAATCTCTTTGGCTCTAGGTGTTAGTTTAGGGTCTATCTTTTTAGAATAGACAACATATTTCTTAATAAAATCGGGGTCTAGGGCCGGTTTAATCTCCTCGGGGGCCTTATCTCTACTACTATGGGCTAGTAGTATATGTTCCGATATACTGGTATCAAAATCACTATCAGGTATATCTAGGACCGGAAATATAAGGTCAAAACGGCTTAAAAGGGTAGGCGGTAGGTCTATCTCGGATATGAAGTTAGACCGGACCGTAAACCGACCATAGATAGGGTTAGCGGCCGCAACTAGGCTAACCGCACTTTGTAGGGTCCTAACTATCCCGGCTTTAGCACATGGCAATATACCCTTTTCTAGGGCCTCATGTAGCCTCTTACGGTCGTCTTTATTCATTTTGTCTAGCTCATCTACTACCGCTAAACCCGTATTAACTAGGGGTAGTAGACCTAGCTCTAGGACCCATTGACCGTCTATGGGGTCCTTAACTACGGCATAAGTAAGACCCGCACCCGTGGCCCCCTCCCCGCTACCGAATATAGATAGGGGATGTATCTTTGTGGCGTAAGAGATTAATTGAGTTTTACCGCTAGAGTAATCCCCGATTAAGAAGGTATGTATATCACCCCTTAAACGGGTCCCCGATACCTCTTTAGTAACCCCGCCAAAGATAGATACTAGTATACCTAGCTTTTCATGGAAACGGCCTTTAATAGCCGGTGCGTAAGAGTCTACTAGTAAGTCGTAAAGGTCCGGCCTATTGGCTAGGTCGTCAAACTCCTTAATATCATCCTCGCCTATTACTATTTCCATAGCATCCGTAGTCTGGATATTAAGGACTTCTATGTAGGACTCGGTAAGGGCGGTGTCCTTTTTAGATAGCCGCCTTAACCGGACAATCCCGGTAACTATGGCATCCTCGGTAGGGTGTATCCCTACTAGCTTATCCTGGGCTATGCACTTTATAACCTCGGGTTGTCCCCTTGCATCCGGGGGCGTAGACTCCTCTAACCAAAATATTTGTATGTCTTGCATATCAGATTTAACTAGGTCTAGCGGGAAACGGGTAGAGGCCTGGGTTCTAGCACATCCCCCCTGGTCCTTTGGACATTCGTAGGGGTGTTCTATCTCGTAGCCCCTGTTTATCTCGGAAAATTCACACCCGCACCTAGAGCATTTATAGACCGCTATGCGTATCCTAGGGGCTACTGTATGGGCCTTTTTAATGCGGCCCCTGATTACTACTAGCCTACCCCTATCCCGGGCTCTAATGCCGCTTATGTCCCTGTAAAATATATCCGTGGTCTTATCAGGGACATTATCTAAAANNAAACGCATCAAGTAGGCCCGTAGGGTCTTTTAATAGGCTATCCAATATGGATGTATCAAAATCTATTTGCTTGTAATCTAGGGTAATGTGGGTCTTTCTAGGCCCTAGATAGTCGTCATTTTCATGGTCCCGTATTATGTCTTGTATCTCGGGGTTATGATGCTTTACTAAATACTCTTGTAGCTTTTCTAAATCATATTTCTTCAATCCCATGGGTTTTATCCTCCTCTTCAATGTTCACCCATGCCCCCGTTTCTAATGTAGACTGTTGCATTGTGGCTAAATTGTTAAGTTCTTCTAGAGCCTTATACATGAACGATTTTAAAGTATCGGCTAGGGTGTCTTTACTATCCCTAGTAAGGTAAGGATACCGCATTATAATAACCTTCAAGATAGTAAAAGCCTCGGATATGTCTAGGTGTAAAAATGATTTTGAAAGGTCCTCTAGGGTCGTTATATTGTCCGACATATCAGATATAACCCCCTTTGTACGGTCTAGTTTTAATAAATGGTCTAGATATGGCGATATATCCATACCCCGGGCTTTAGCCTGGGTAGATAAAACCCTATGTGTTGAATCCTCTACTTTGTAAATATCATCCCTATGCCTTACGCTTTTCCTCGGGGGGGTCATTTAAAGTGCTCCTATTCATTTCTCTCCCCCTTCGGTCGTTAGGCTAGCTATTTTAACCGATATAACATTATCCAAAGATAAGTTACTAACCCATCCTAGATATAATCTATATTCGGTTTCCCGTCCTTCAAGAGCCATTCTTTTATATCGTACCATTAAACATATAAGGACACAAACTACCGCGAATAAGACTAAAGAAATGGCTAGTATAAGGACACTATCCGGGCTATTAAATAAATATAACCCTAGACCTAGACCCATGAACCATAGACCGACCATTAAAGAGACTAGGGCCAGGTTTCCTAAACTATTAAATTCTTTTTGAGTTATCAGTTAATCACCGGTCCACCGGGGACCCCCTTTAATGGGTAGTTCTATCCCCGATTTTTGCATACCTTTTTTAAGAGCCTTAAGGTATTCATCTAATGTAATCCCATCGGCTTGAAATTTACCATTCTCATATACGAATATAACCTTATCTTTACTCATAAAGACCCCCCGACAACTAAATTAACCTGACTACGTATACGTAGTCGTAGTCTAGACAATAAAAAAGTGTCCCGGGTTGAGGAGGGAAACCCGGGACAAGAGTAGGGATAAGGGGTAAGGGCCAAAATACAATGACCGGAGGGGTCCCTATTTTTTCTCATCTTACGAAATAGCAAAATGTGGCCTTTACCCCTATCATTCATAAGTCTTTTAGGTATTTGGTGTAATGGATAGTATATAAGTTTAGGTAAATCTATGGTATTTATCATCTAAAGACCTCAATGCCATCAACTACCCTTATGGTACTATGATGTATAAAAAAGTTGTGAGGGACCGGGCTTAAGCCCTCAAAACCTGTTATGGCATTGAGGTCTTACCGGGCCTAGGCCCGGTTCCAATAATCTACATTATGATATTACTCTTATGTAAATCTATCGGCTCGATATCCATGGGGTATACCTTATGGGCCCTAAAAATATTTAACGTCGATTAAGGTATACCTGGGAGAGCTCTAGCCCATGGGGAAGACCGGTAGGGTATACCTATCGTGGACCGGTAACGAAAGCTATATAAGTCCTCATATCCTTTAATATTCTAGGTGTTCTAATGGTGGATAAAAAAAGGGTAGCGGTACTAGCCTTAATAGCCTGTCTTATGATGGGTATTTTGGTTTCTGTGGTTCAGGGGGCGAATAGTAAAAAGGAATATGGTTTTTCTTTGCCCGGGGAAAATGACGAATACATAAAGGGCACTTTTAAGACCGTTAGACATATTGATAGATACCATTGGGAAAATCATAACGGGGAAACCGCTAGTATTCAAGAGAACCTAACAGAAATAAAGGAATATCTCTTTTCTGAATCTGCCGAAACATCAAATAACGATAGGCTTACCTTTTATGATGAATTTATAGATAGTTGTCTAAAATATCCTACTAATGGATGTATATGGGACGATTCATACGATAACGCGAATATAACGGTATTAGATAACACCTATTGCGGGATTTTAAGACTTAATGTTAATTGGAATGGATGGGCCAGGGTTTCATTCGATACCGACAATATACCTTTTTATCCTAGCCGTAACCTAGCTTACGCATCATACCTTAATCTATCCGGTCCATGGAATACTAATTTATCTTTTGGCCTAGGGGATGGGTTACAATTCATTTATAGGTATGAATGGGGACCTAATCTAACCGTGGATTTAAATGGGACCTATCAAGATACCGGCATACCCATAGATGAAAATTGGCATCTATTCGAGATAAAAGCTAATCCTAATTCGGTGGAATTTTATAGGGATTCATCCCTTATTTATGAGTTTACGAATGGGATACCGGATAATGGGTATTGGCCTAGTTATAGGGTAGAATCCCATATATCAAAAACTCAATTAAATATAGACTATATCGAAGTATCCCAAAGCCGATTCTAGATTTGGAAAAGGTATACCGGTCCCACCTGGTTAAAGGTAGCCCTTTCGTTTAATGAGCATGATAACAGGGGTATAGATAATAGTTGCTAGGATAAGGCTACCTAAAAAAAACATCCCAACGACAACCCCGACCCCGGCCGGTTTATCACCCATATACATAACATTCCCGTATAGGATAATTAAAGTTAGGATTGAATTAAGGATAAACGCGGTTAAAACCCCGTCCTTTAAGCAATCACTATAACTTATTACGGTTTCGGGCATAGTCCCCGTTTTATTCATATTTCACCCCATTATTAAGTAGGGACCGTAACTAGACCAACATAGAAAAGAACCGCTATAATGGATATAGATATAAGTAACAGGAGTATAATAAGCCCCGGTCCTTCAAAAATGGCCCCTCTATTCCAATATGTGCCAGGTTTTATTATGTCTACAAAAATGACTAGAATAAAGATTAAACCAAAAACGGCCATTATTATTAAGGGTAGTTCTACCATATCTTCACCACTGGGATATTAACTACATGGTACATAAAGATTAGGTAAAAAGGTTTTTGTGTGTGTGAATCTATATCTTCATTGAGTTATATGGAGAGTAATATAGAGCCCAAAAGGGATAGACCGGGGGACCCCGGGCCGGTTTACGATTCAGATATAGGACCAAATCAACTAGGCGAACAAATAGCCATGATAAGAAGGGCCTTAAGTTATGAAGAAACCTTACCGGATGCCCAATACGCTATTAATACTCTTTGGGGGATATGCATCATATTAAACGGTAATCAAGATATACCGGGTTGGGATGAAGTTCAGGCTACCTATGAAGAAGAGGCTTATGATTCAGAATACGAATGTAGACTAGCGGAATTTATGGTTTTATTAGGTTTCTTACAGGATAAAGGCTTATATATGCCCCAGGCCCCCGAGGATGAGATTTAAATGGGATTCATACCGCATATAAGACAACCACTGACTAGGAAAAGATTTATAGATATACTTAAAGATAGAAAAGCTAGGAATAAGAATACTATTATAGCCATGGTTGG
>JABAOF010002498.1_pt2 | contig 15191 bp, 16 predicted proteins | sample 7062171 | NCBI WGS metagenome assembly JABAOF01 (sample SAMN14538628, study PRJNA623070) | marine sediment metagenome | biome: marine biome [ENVO:00000428]; feature: marine pelagic biome [ENVO:01000023]; material: deep marine sediment [ENVO:00002113] | place: India: Gulf of Khambhat ...
CCCTGGACCCCCGCAAAACTTTTTATTAGAATGCGTTTTTCTTAAGTCAACAGTATTGGGGCCTGGCCCCCCCGCAAAAGCTTTTTATTCTTTCTTTTTGCTGACAGATATGATAGAATCCAAATGGAATGTGAATATAGTGGATTTTATCAAGGAGGTGTTGTTATGGATTTTTATGAAGTTGTAAAAAAGCGCCAATCGGTAAGGGTCTACAAACCGGATCCCATTCCTGGAGATGCGTTGAATCGTGTCCTGGAAGCTTTTCGGGCAGCACCGTCATGGGCCAATACCCAGGCCTGGGAAATCATCCTGGTTACTGATGAAGAGATCAAAAAACGGTTACAGCAAACAGTTTCTGAAAGCAATCCTGCTCACAGCGCCATCGTGGATGCGCCGGTATTGGTTTGCGCCGTTGGTATATACGGCCGCTCCGGTTTCTACAAAGGAAAAGAAACCACCGGACGAGGCGATTGGGTGATGTTCGATATGGGAATCGCCGCCGAACACCTGGCCCTGGCAGCAGCAGCCGAGGGTCTGGGAACCGTGCACGTGGGGCTTTTCGATTACCAAAAAGCCGATAAAATCATGGAACTGCCGAAAGACCGAACCGTGATCGAACTGATTCCCATGGGCTACCCGGCCTATACACCCCGCCAAACCCCACGAAAACCCCTGGAAGATTTTGTCTTCAAAAATAAGTGGGGGGCACCCCCAGCCTAAGAAGGTCAATCGGGGAATACAATATATGGTTTGAATTGTGCCAGTTTGGGGTCTTTGCGGGCAATTGCCAAGAGCTTGCCTTCATCGTCGAAGAGCCTGAAATTCTCAGTGCTCTGGGCAGGGATGATCTTTACCACTTCCCGGGGGACTAACGGTCTACCATTCAACACCCCTTTCCTGCCCCCAGGACTAACGATAATTTTGGGAAATTCCGGCAGCAAGGCTTCGATAGGGATAACTACTTTTGCCATTTCACCTGCTTCCACGCAGCGGGTTAACTCTTCCATGGTAAAGGCATTTTCCAGGAGAAATTCCCCGACTCCTTCCCGTTTTAGTTCTTGCAAGTAAGCACCCGCACCAACCTTCTGCCCCATATCATGGGCCAGAGAGCGAATGTACGTGCCGGATGACGTTTCAGTGCGAAACCACAGGGTGGCCTCATCAAGCGCCTTGCCTTTTAACCAAAAAATTTCCACTCGAACCGGTTTAACTTCCAATTCCTCCGGGGTGGTTATGATTTTCCTGGCATATTTGTACATGGGTTTACCTTTGAACTTTTTAGCAGAAAAGAGAGGCGGGATTTGCATTTGTTTACCTGTAAACTCAGCCAAAAAGGAATCGATGTCCAGGGTTTTCAGATCAATGGGCCTGGGGTCTGATAAGGGTTCACCTTCAGCGTCATAGGTGGTGGTGGCATAACCGAAGGCTATTTTTCCGGAATATAGTTTTCGTTTTTTGATGTAAAAATCAAAAAACTTTGTGGCATTGCCCATACCAATTAACAAAAGGCCTTCAGCCAGGGGGTCCAGGGTACCAAAATGGCCCACCTTTTGTATTTTAAAGAGTTTTCTTACGTTCTCTACTACTGTATGAGAGGTAATATTGGTGGGTTTGTTCACCAGGATGAGCCCGTGAATCATTGGTTTATTTCAACTGTTCTCTAATAACGTCCAGGATTTCGAGTTTAGCGGCTTCGATATTGCCGCGATAAAAGAAACCTGCCGCATGAGTATGGCCGCCGCCTTTAAAAACTTTTGCCACTTCCTGGGAACTGACTTCTCCCCGTGAGCGGATAGAAATGCGGTAATAATTGTCACCGATTTCTTTAAAGAAAAGGGTAACTTCTACCCCCCTGATGGAACGGGCAATAGAAATCACATCTTCTGTTTCAATGTCCTTTAAGGCAAGCCGGCGTAAAAACTCCCGTCTGAAATCAATCATGGCCACTTTTTGATTTAAATGGAGTTCCAGGGTGGATAATACCCGCTGAATCATACGTACTTTTTCGATGTGATTGGAATAGAAAAGAACATCACTCACCTCCACGGGTGTGAAATGGCATTTTTTCACCAGTTGTGCGGCAATACGCAAAGCCCTGGCAGAGGTATTGGAATATTTAAAAGAGCCGGTATCTGAAGAAATCGCCGCAAAAAGGTTAAAACCGATGTCCCTGGTCAACTGGATTCCCAATTCCAGGGCCAGTTCATATATTAACTCTCCTGCTGCGGAAGCGTCCGGGATCACCCAATTTAAATCACAGCATAAAGCGCTGGTGGCATGGTGATCAATATTAATGGTAAAATAATCCCCCAGGTTAGACATACCGCTTCTCTCTTCGGTTCCACCTTCCACCAGGATTACCACATCAAAGGACTGGGGATATATCTGCTGGTACTCGATGGCATCAAAACCTGGCAGCTCTGTTAAAGGAAAAGGAGCTCTGTCAATGTTATAATAATGGACATCTTTTTTCAGTTGTTTTAATATTAGATAGAGGGCCAGGCCACTGCCAATAGAATCCGCATCAGGACGAATATGAGAACTGATGGCTATTCGCTCCGACTTGTCAATAACATCAGCTACCATCCGCCTCATTCTGACTCTCTTATTCATTTTCCTTTCCCATTACTCAATGGTCCCGTCTTTTAAAAAAACAAGTTCCGGGACATATTTTAAATACATTCGTTTGGCCAGCGCCCGTTTTATAAATCCTTTGGCCTTTGTTAAATGCATTATAATCTCATCCACATCGCCCCCAGTGGCAGCAACAAATATTTTAGCCTTTTTTAAATCATGGGCAGTAATGACCTCCGCGATGACAACCGTTTTCAATTTGGGGTTGTTTATTTCATTGATAAGGATATCGGCAAGGCAATGTTTTAGCGTACTTGAAAATCGCTCTACTCGGTGAGACATGGTCCTGTTAAATATACTCTTTATTAACCGCAACCAGTTGAACCGGGTAATTGAGGAATATAAAATCCTCGATTTGACCAAATGCTTTTTCCACTATCACCCTGGAGTTTGAAACCATGGCAATAGAGAGTTGAATTTTCTGCCACAAATCCTGGTAATCACTTTCTACCAGGGAAATATTAAACTTGTTCTTTAGTTTTTCCTTTATACTTGAAACAATTTGCCGTTTTTCCTTTAGACTGTGTGTGCTGTTGGCATGCAAGTCCAAAATCATAATTCCTACAATCACGCTGTTACACTCTCTCGTTTACGTTTATGTTTATATAAATGACGCCTTTTATGACGTTTACTCTTTTTCCCTGGTTTCATAAATTTCCAGGAGATCACCGATTTTAATGGCATTAAAATTTTTGATTTTTATCCCACACTCAGTACCGGCGTTCACTTCAGCTACATCGTTCTTTACCCGCCTCAAGGTTTCCACTGCACCTTCAAATACAAAATCGTTGTTGCGGAGGACTTTTACTTTTGATTTATTGGTTACTTTTCCTTCTTTCACCAGGCATCCGGCAATAATACCAATTTTAGAAATTTTAAAGGTTTGTAGTACCTCCACCTTCCCGATCAGGCTTTCAATATATTCAGGTGTAATTTCACCTTTTATGGCTTTCTCTATATCTTCGATTAAGTGATAGATCACGTTGTACAACTTGATTTCAACCTGCTCACGTTTGACCAGGGGCATCAGTTTTTGGGGGGCTTTGACGTTGAAAGCAATAATCATGGCCCCGGAAGTGGACGCCAACAGTATATCACTCTCGGTAATATTACCGACTCCTCGATGAATAATAGTTATTTTTAATTGGTCCTGCTTTTGTTTGAGGAGTATTTTTTCCAATACTTCACCGGAGCTGAAATTATCGGTTTTGATAATGATAGGGAATTCCCTGGTTTTGCCTTCTTCCAATTTCTCGAAAAGATTCTGCAAGCTTAATTTCTTTTCTGCAAAGGTATCCTCTTTCCGTGCGTCTTTATCTTGTAGTTTTCGCATCTCCACCACTTTCCTGGCTTTTTCAATGTCATCGGTGACCTGGAAGAGCTGCCCGGCTTCCGGTACCTCTTCAAACCCCATGATCTCGAGGGGCAGTGGTACTTCTGCTTCTTTTATCACCTCTCCCTGGTGGTCAAACATGGATTTGACCTTGCCGACAGAATCACCGCAGATAAAAAAATCACCAATTTTTAATTGTCCATGTTGGATTAACAAGGTTCCCATTGGCCCCAGTTGGGGGTCCAACCGAGATTCGATAATGGTCCCTCGAGCCGGGATTTTTTTGTAAGCTTTGAGTTCCAGCATTTCAGACACAAGGTTTAACATTTCCAGCAAGGAATCTAGGTTTTTATTCTGTTTAGCAGAAATTTCCACGCACACCACTTCGCCGCCCCAGTCTTCCACCACGACATCATGTTGGGATAATTGTTGTTTAACTTTATTGGAGTCTGCCCCTTCGATATCGATTTTATTAATAGCCACGACAAGGGGAACGTCCGCTGCCCGGGCATGGTTGATCGCTTCGAGGGTTTGAGGCTGCACACCGTCATTGACAGCCACCACTAGTACCACTACATCCGTAACCTTCGCTCCCCTGGCCCTGATATTGGTGAAGGCTTCATGACCGGGAGTATCGATAAATACGATATCCTTACCTTCATAGGTTAATTTATATGCCCCGATCTTCTGGGTAATCCCCCCGGCTTCCCTATCTGCCACCTGGGTGTGCCTCAGGGTGTCCAGCAGCGTGGTTTTCCCATGATCCACATGCCCCATCACTGTCACCACCGGCGCACGAGACGATAACACCGCCTTGTATTTCTCAACATGGGTGGAAAATATCTCCTCCTCATAAGAAACAATGTCCACTGGAACATTAAATGCATCGCATATATCTTCAATTTCTTCAATGTCCAGGATTTGATTGGTTAAATATTCTTTATTTTTCAGAGATCGCATCTTCTCTTCAATGTCTTTTAACTTCAAATTCAATTTTTCAGCCAATTCTTTGATATTAATGAAATTAGAGGTCTGAATCAATTCCGGGAGATCATAGACTTTTTCTTTCGGTTTCGGGATTTCTTTTTTTGCCGCTGCCGGTTCCGGCATCGGTATCCGTATCCGTTCTGTTTTTCCCCCCTTTTCTGCTTTGGGTGTTGGTTTTCCTTCCTCTGCTTTTATTTTGGGCTTTTCCTTTTTAAATTTTTGTTTAAATTTTATCCTTTCTTTTCTGTTGGGCCGCGGTTTAAACCTCTCCTTTTCCTTTCTCATCCTTTCTCGATCGAAATCCACGGCTTTAATCTCTTTACCTGGCTTTTCGATTTTATCGACGACTCGTTCCTCTTTTTTAGGCGCCTCAAATCGTTCTCTTTTGCCAATTTCTCTTTCTCTTTCTTTTGCTCTCTCAAATGGTCTGGGTCTGGGTTTCGGTCTTCTATCTTTTTCGATTCGTTCTTCTACTTTTGGGGGTTTCGGGGGTTTGTACTTAAATTCCTCCTTTCTGACTTCAACCTCGGGTTCCCTGACTTTATATTCAGGTTTTTTATATTCAATTTCCGGTCTCCTGGCTTTCGCTTCCGGTTCTTTGGTTACTGCTATTGTTATGGGTTCTTTTTTCTTTTCTTTTTCTATTTTGGGTTCAACTTCAATTTTTTCAACTTTTGCTTTCCTGTTTCGTTGTTTCTTCTCCTTTTGCCTGCGATCAAATTCTTTTAATATATCTGAAAACTTGCCCTGGTTATTGGAGAATTCTCGCAGTAATTCCAGTTGATCCATGGATATAACAGACGAATGGGATTTAACAGGGATATTCTTCCTTTCGAGGAAAAACATGGCCAGCTTATTGGAGATTCCAAATTCCTTTGTCGCCTCATGCAATTTAATCGTTTGCATAAAATGGTCCTCCTACTATTACATATTACACGCTACAATTTCTTCTGAGTATAATTGCTTTTATTTTCCATTCTATTGGTTAATTGGATATTCCACTTTGTTAATTTGGAAGCTAACTTTATGTTGATCCCTTTCTTCCCAATAGCAGCAGACAGGCTGTCATCAGTGACTGTGACTTCCGCTCTATTTTCTCCAGGATCGACGATTTTCACCCGTATGGTTTCTCCGGGAGTCAGTGCGGAAGCGATGAACCGTTCAGGAGAGTTATTCCAGGCGATGACGTCGATGCGTTCACCTCGAAGTTCTTTGGTGATGGAGAGAACCCTGTTCCCGTTCATACCCACAATAGCGCCCACCGGATCGACTGTTTTATCTATAGAATAAACAGCCACCTTTGTTTTCACACCGGGCTCTCTTGAAATGCCGTATATCTTTACTATTCCTTCAGCCACTTCCGGGACTTCCATTTTGATGAGTTCTGCCACAAAATCATTCATGTACCTGGAACCCAGGATTAAAGGCCCCTTGCCTTCCGGGAACACACGCTTGATATAGAACTTGACCATGTCTCCCCGTTTAAACAAATCTTTTGGAGACAGTTCTTTGGGTGGCAAAATGGCTTCGCCGACGTCAAGAGAAATAATGACATTATTTTTTTCAACCCGGCTCACTTCACCGGATTGAAGTGTTCCTGTCAGCGGCAAATATTTTGAATAGATTCTCTGTTGTTCTGCTTTAAAGACCTTGTGCATAATGATTTGCCTGGCAGTTTGCGCAGCAACCCGTCCCAGGGTCTCACCCGGAAGGTATATATTTATTTCATCTCCTTCCCTGGCTTTTGAATCGTATCTTAACGCTTCTTTCCAGCTGATTTCCAACAAGGGGTCTTCGACTTCTTTTACCACCAGCTTGGTGCAGTAAACCTGGATGTCCCCTCTGTCTTTATTTATTTCCACCTGGATGTCGGCGCCGTGGTCAAAATACTTGTCTGCGACAGTAATGAGTGCTTCTTCGATGGCAGAATAGAAAATATCCGGTGAAATACCGCGCTCTTTGCTTAGCTGCTTTATGCTTTTCAACAATTCTTCTGCCATTTAAGTTCCTCAAGTTCCTCATTTTCGTTAGTAGACCATTATAATGAATTTTAGCAAAAAAAGCAAATCTTATTTCCGAAAAAACCCCAAAAATCTTATATTAAAAGAATACCCTGCGAACCACCACCGAATTGACTCAAAAAATTGTTCATCCGAACATGGGACAAGCTATGGCGAAACGGGCGGCCTCGGTTTAAACGATTCTGCTATTATTCGCACGGGAATGGAATTCTACTTCCTGTCTGATCTTATCATATTCTTTCCCTTTCTTCCCCAACATTGCCCGGGCGTATTTTTTACTTTCTTCTACACCGGGCTGGTTAAACGCATTAACGCCATATAATTTCCCTAAGATAGGTATAACCTTCTCCAGCAGCATAAACAACTGCCCCATATAAAAAGGAGTCAGCTGGGGTATGTGGAACGTACAATTAGGGACACCGTTATTATACAGAGAAATGGCAGTAGCCCGCCTCTCCGCATCGATAAGTTCATTGATCGTATGTCCCCATAAATATTGATATTCTTTGCATTCAGGAAATTCTTCCGGTATTCTAATTTCCCGTTTAAATTTGTCAACGCTAAAGAAAGTAATTAGTTTGTTTTTGGGGCCTTCATTATAGAGTTGTAGTTGAGAATGCTGGTCTGTAGCCCCAAGTGCTTTAACAGGAGTAATCCCCTGAGCGTTTTTCCCTAAGCTTTCGGCAACCAGTTGCGAATACCAGTCCCCGATAGTGCGAAGACTCTGAGAGTAAGGCATAAGTATCAATGTATCGATATTTTTTTGTTTGTCCGTAAGATAATGAATAGCGGCATACAATGAGACTGGATTCTTCCAAAAATCCATTTCATCAGTCAATTGATTCATCACCCAGGCCCCCTTCAGTAATTCATTGATATCAATACCGGATACAGCGGCTGTCAAAAGTCCTCCCGGAGAGAGTACGGAAAATCGGCCGTGAACGGATTCAGGTATAGGAATAAGGGTAAATCCCGCCTCCCAACTAAGTTCTGCCAGAGGCCCTTTTTCAGGATTGGTCATAATAACAATATTTTCTCTCAGCTTTTCAGTCGGAACTTTTTGTTTTAATGCGTTGTAAAAAACAAAAAAATTGGCTAAGGTTTCTACTGTTCCACCACTTTTACTTATAATATTGAAAAATGTGGTTTCTATTTTAATGGAATTCAGAATATCACCGATCCAGTCAGGATCGATATTATCCGGCATATGGACACGGCATTGGCCGTTTTCCGAGTGGAGTACAAATTTATTACCCAATGCATTGTGCAACGCAATTCCACCCAAAGCCGATCCCCCGATAGCCAATTGTACATAGTCAGAAAATTGTGCTCTAATTATTTTTGCTTTGTCATCAATAGTTTTCTTGGCTTTCCAAAGGACATCCCCAAATACGGTTTTTCCGTGATCTTTATTGTAAGCTCTTGGTAAATCAAGAAAACTCAACTCCTCTTTTGTTTCTTTTTCTTTTTTAATTTCATCATTGATTTCTCGAATTCTCTTTTCTATACTTTCGATGTTTTTGATGGAAAGGAAATTTTCCCCTTTCGTTGAATCTCCAATGACATTAGTAAAATCAAGCTTTATATGTTCCATTAGAACCTCCACCTTCTCGTAATCTCAGAAATTTTTCCAACACATATGTATTTCTCTGATATCTTTCGTAAATCATATCTACGTTTCCCCTGTGCATAACTTTTTTTGCGAATTCCTGAACTAGTAAGTGGTACTGGTCAGCATTCGGTATTTCTTTGACTTCAACTCCTTCCCGGTTTTTAACAAACAAATGTGTTTTATCCTCCGAAGGGATAAAAGCATCCGGCACAAAAATATTTCCTTTATTACCGGATAGCAGGAGAGTTTGTCGCCGTTCCTGTCGAAAACTTGTTCGAATGATAGCCTCGGCATTCTCGGAAAACCTTAATAATCCCAAAAACTCCATGTCCACGTTATTCTCCATATCAAAAATAGCGTCTATATATTTGGGCGTCTGGTTATAAATTTGATGGACAAAGTCAATCCCATACCAACCAATATCAAGAAGGCTGCCTCCTCCAAGTTCATGTTGAAAACGGATGGCATGCTCTTTTTGAGCAGGAAATGAAAAATGAGCCTGGATTTGCTTGATCTGCCCGATAGTGTTGTTATCTAATAATTTAGACAAGGCAACATATCGAGGATGTAAAGAATATCCATGGGCTTCTAAGAGCAAAACGTTGTGCTTTTTACATGCCTGGATCATTTCCTCTAATTGAGAGACAGAATAGGCAAGGGGTTTTTCGCAAAGGATATGTTTGCCTTTTTCTGCTGCCCGGATAACCCATGAATAGTGCAAACTATTGGGTAAAGGGATATAAACGGCATCAATTTCATTGTCATCGATTAACTCATCATAACTACCATAATAACGTGGAATAGTAAATTCTATTGCTGCTTTTTGGGCTTTTTCTTTGGTTCGGCTGGCAATACCCAGACACCTATTTCCTTCTGTCTCTTGCAGCGGTTTGATCATTCGTTTGCGGGCAGTCCTTGCCGTACCAAGGATTCCCCAGTTAATCGATTTATCTTTAAACATCGCCTTTTTTGTGTATTCGTCCGTAGTTATCATCGTATCTCTTAATATCCTCTACTTGATTATTGTAGTTATAAGATATTTCCAAAACCCGACAGGGGATATCCAAACCGATTAACCGGTGTATTACTCCTGCTGGTACGCGAAACGAAATCCCCCTTCTTAGAAGTATATTCTCATCCCATATTTGAAGGATAATATGCTCATCCAAAATATAGAACATTTCATCTCGCAAGTAGTGCTTATGCTGACTCGTCTTTTCATGTGGTTTTATCTCTAAAATTTTAATACTTACGTTTTCGTTATCAACCATCGAAAAAATACTACCCCAGGGTCTGGGTAGAAAGGAAAAGTATCTGTTGGGAATAAATTCATTAATAATTTTCAATTCACCTAATTCACCCTCATCCGGTAAAATAGGAACAGTAGAAGAGGTCCATCCCCAAGGGAAAAGAATCTGATGAGAATTGATTTTGTCAACTTTATAAAAGTGCACATTCTCAATACCAAATTTATTATTTACCAGCTCTTTTTCCAACTCCCGTCCAGTATAGATAACCGCCGCTCTTACTTCAATCTTATCTCCAAATAGTTGAACAAGCTTATACTGGGCTTTTTTAATTGTTCCTCCGGTAAATGATACACTGTCTATCAACAGAAACTTTGAATCTGCATTAAGAGCTTCAAGATCAACTTCTCTTCCATCTATACCAAGAAAGTCTTTCGCATCTCTTTGATACATTTCAGCTCCTCTTCCTGAAACAAAAAGTTTAAAACACCTTTTTTCACTTATCCAATTTGCAAAATTTGCTTTAAGTATTTTATATATTTCTGTTCCCCCGGGGGCTTCCGGGTCGTGGACAAAGACTAAATTATTTATTCTTGGACACCACCTCTCAATTATGTTTTTAAGCTCGTTTATTAGATCATCTAGTGTTCTTCGATCGATTTCAATTTTACATGATGATATCAGTCTTTCGACATTCTTATTATTAGAAAGTTCCATTTGCATCTTTTTTATATCTTCACTTCCTTCGTGCTCCTTTTCGCTCAACTTTAAAGTCAATAAACTAAAAAAATTATCAAAATCCCCTTCATCACTTGAGATAATATGATTATCTTTAATTTTAATAGAATCTAAATTCTGTCGTGTGATTGATCCGGCAGTAGGGTATTCAAAGTTAATGTACCAATATCTCTCGTTTTCGTCCTTTTTGAGAATGTTTAACATGTAACTATCAGATAAAGAACTTCCGACAATTATAATTCCCCTATCCTCAATTAGTCGCTGGAGAGTCTCTTTTAGAGGCGTTTTGATGTCCCACACTTCTGATGGTTCAACGATCATTCTTTTTGATTGATAATCCCCATGTAATTTGACAATCTTAATTCTTTGAAGAGAGTCTCTAATAAGTGCATCAATACTATTATCCTCAATTTCTCCTCTAGCCATTACTTTGAAATCATCATAACTCATGGTCAAAGCAAGAATTTTTTCAAGGCAGGTATCGTAATTTGTAGTGAGGATAAGGTCAAAATATCCTCTTTTAATTAACGTTGCTAAAAACCAATACCCTTCCGATGGCGTTGATTTAGAAAAGACTTCAGCGAGACTTAAACTAAAAGCGTCTCTTCTAAGCTTTTCCTTTAACTCTTTTAGATTCATTTTGTCTGGAGGTATGCTAAGCTTTTTCTCCTTATTAAGTTTTACTATTAGCTCCTTTGTTGTGAAGCATCCTGATGCTTTAGAACAACCCGCACCTAATAATAGAATCGGTTTTTTCTCTTTCTTCTGCATATATAGGCTCTCAACTAATACATTTAATACACTGAGCATTTTAATTCTCCTTTATACATTGGACTCATAATTGTACATTATACATGGAAATCATCTCTCTTTTCAACCCCTGGTCAGTAATAATTCTTACTTCATCTCATCTTTCCATGATGGTTTTCAGTTTGTGGGTGAGTTGCTCCAGTTGAAACGGCTTGGCCATGAATATCATCCCCCCCAGCTTCCGTTTAAAATACTTTGCTTCAAGATAACTTTTGGCATAGCCGCTGATGAGCAGTATTTTTAGCTTGGGATTAATCTCTTTTAACATAATCATACACTTTATCCCCGGAGATACCGGGCATTTATTATCAATTCTTTCTGAAGTGCTGGAGTCAGGTCCTCGCTCATTATTTCATTTAAATCCATTCAGTATGGAAAAACTGTTCCCCTGGCTTATCAATCCGTTCATACATATGTGCACCGAAATAATCCCGCTGTGCTTGAAGTAAATTGGCAGGTAATCGGGAGCTGCGATAACTATCATAATAGGCCAGTGCACTGCTTAAGGCAGGGAGAGGGATACCTGATTCAACCGCCTTTGCAACCACTTTTCTCCACCCGTCCTGGTTCGCATCAATAGCACTCTTAAAATAAGGATCTAAAATCAAATTCGGCAGTTCAGGTTCTTTATCATATGCCTCTTTGATTTTATCAAGAAGCTGAGCCCGAATAGTACACCCCGCCCGCCATAACAGAGCAATACGACCAACATTTAGATTCCAATTATATTTTCTAGATGCTGCTTGCAACAATTGATAACCCTGTGCGTAGGAACAAATTTTAGAAGCATGAAGTGCTTTACGAATCATCTCAACAAATTCTTCTCTGTTGCCATTAAATTTGATCCCAGGACCGGATAATTGTTTTGCGGCAGCGACACGCTCCTCTTTAATAGCACTAATCATCCTGGCAAAGACTGCTTCAACAATTGTTTGCGCAGGAACTCCCAAGTCCAATGCCACCTGGCTCGTCCACTTTCCAGTTCCTTTTTGTCCAGCAGTATCAAGAATGATGTGTATCATCGGCTTCCCGGTTTCATTATCATTTTTAGCCATGATATTACCGGTGATTTCAATTAAATAACTATTCAACTCTCCTTTATTCCATTCTGTAAAGATTATGTGCATATCTTTGGGGATTAAACCAAGGACTTGTTCCATCAGGAAATATGCCTCGCAAATCATTTGCATGTCAGCGTACTCAATTCCATTATGAATCATTTTTACATAATGGCCGGCTCCACCGTTACCAAGCCATTCACAACAAGGAGTTCCATCAGGCGTTTTGGCTGCAACAGCCTGGAACATAGATTTTATATGCTCCCAGGCTTCTTTATTACCTCCGGGCATAATAGAAGGCCCCCATAACGCTCCCTGTTCACCCCCACTCACACCTGTGCCAACATAAAGAATACCCTCAGCCTTAAGTTCTTTATTCCGGCGTTCTGTATCAAGGAAATAGGAATTACCTCCATCAATTAACACATCTCCTTTCGAAAGGTGCGGTTTAAGCTCCGTGATTAATTTGTCAACCTGGTCTGCCGGTATCATCATTATAATTTTTTTAGGAGACTTCAAATTTTTAACAAATATTTCCAATGGATAATATACAGGAATATTTTTCTCTTTGAGTTTTTTTCCAGATTCTTTTAACCTTTTCTCATCCGAATCATATCCGGCCAATAAAAAACCGTTGCGCTTGATATTCAACGCCAAATTCTGGCCCATTACCCCCAGTCCGATTAAACCGATGTCTTGCTCTTGCATATTGCTATTTATTCCTGGGGAAATTTACATCTTCATGATAGTTTTCAGTTTGTGGATGAGTTGGTCCAGTTGAAACGGCTTGGCCATGAATATCATCCCCCCCAGCTTCCGTTTAAAATACTTTGCTTCAAGATAACTTTTGGCATAACCGCTGGTGAGAAGTATTTTTAGCTTAGGATTAATCTCTTTTAACATATCATACACTTTATCCCCGGAGATACCGGGCATTTCAATATCAAGAATTACCAACACTACCTCATCTTTCTTCTCTTTGTAAATTTGTATGCCTTTCTCTCCATCATCTGCGACAATGCATGAGATGCCCATAGATTCCAGCATCTCACTGCCGATTTCCCTCACCACGGCCTCGTCATCGATTAACAACACCTGCCCATTTATAAGAGGAAAAGGGTTATTTTCTTTTTCTTCTACCATTAAAGAAATCTCAGAGATTCAGGGATGTTGGGTTTGGTGGTAGATCACCTTTACTCCCTGGATTTTCTGCTTGATGGGATAGATGCCCAGGAGCGCATAATCGGATTCCTTGCTCTTGGCATAAACATCCACTTTTAGTTTTTTCCATTTCCCGGGATTTTTAAAAAACGCCTCTTTGGATGAGGCAGCATAACCGAAATCCGCTTTAACTTGTATGGGGTCACTGGTTTCCCCGGGCTGCAATTCTTTTTGAAGTGCCGGAGCCAGGCCTTCGCTCATTATTTCACCGGTATCTTCATATTTGAATACCCCCCTGAAATAAATGTACTGCAGCGGCTCTTGACCTACATTTTTAACTTCAAAGGTAATGGAAGGCACGATGATCACTTCTTTTGCCGTGGCGATTTTTTCTACCCACATGGAGTCCTGTTCAACAATTCGCACGGAGTAGGCCAGTTCCCGGGTGTGTTCGTTTTGAAAATCTCTCTGTTCTTCTTCTTTTAATTTGAGTTCATCTTCATAGCCTTCGATTTCCTGCTTTACCGGGTACACATTACCGATGCGAATCAGTCCGGACCCTTTAGACCTGGCAAATACCTTCGCTTGCATCCTTTTCCACTTCTCTTTGTTTTTCATAAATGCGCCCCTGGAGGAGGCAGAATATCCATATGACGATTTAATAGATATCCTTTCGCTGATTTCCCCGGGCTCCAGCGGTTCCTGCAGAAAGCGTCCCATACCGTCGTCAAACACAGCCCCGCTTTCCTCAAACTCAAATACCGCTTCGATGTCTACATGCTGTAAGGTCCGCTTCCCCACATTTTTAATCTTAAGACTGATAGAGGGAACAATTTTCACCTCCTGGGGAGTAACTTTTTTATCTACCCACTTGGTGTCATACCAGACAATCTCAATGGATTTTTGGACCTCTTCCGCTGTCATGCCTTCCAGTATGACGGACTTGAAAAAGTATGCCAGGAGGATAATAGCCACCAGTATGGAAACCAGTAAGACCCATGACTTGGGATTCCTAAAAAAACTGGAGACCCCACTTTTTTCTTTTTCTAAATACTCTTCAAAAAGTTTATCATTGCTCATGATTTCTTCCTTTATTTAATTTGCACTGTTTTATATTCACTGTTTGCACCTTCAATATATAATAGTCTCTTTTTAAAAAAAATTCAATAGATAAGAGTTGTAAAAAAGAAAAAACGGGAGTTTGCCCCTTAAAGTCAACTGATTTCTTGACAAAATCTAAAAAAAAACTTATTTATTAACCTTACAATTTATTTTGTTTTTTAAAGGTAAAACAATGATTGATACGGATGAACTTGTTACGTTTAAAGGGAAAATTGATTTAAGAGTTCAACAATTCCAAAGTTTTAAGGATAACAGCCGCATTAGAGCTATTTTGGCAGCAGTTGAAGGCATGACCGAGTCTCTAAAAAAAGGCGGTAAAATACTGATATTTGGCAATGGAGGTTCATCGACTCAGTCTTCTCATTTTGCCGCGGAGCTGGTGAACAAGTTTTATTTTGAGCGGAAACCCTTACCGGCCATCGCCCTCACTGCGGATTCGGCCAACCTGACGTCTATTGCCAATGATAC
>JABAOF010012680.1_pt2 | contig 15191 bp, 11 predicted proteins | sample 7062171 | NCBI WGS metagenome assembly JABAOF01 (sample SAMN14538628, study PRJNA623070) | marine sediment metagenome | biome: marine biome [ENVO:00000428]; feature: marine pelagic biome [ENVO:01000023]; material: deep marine sediment [ENVO:00002113] | place: India: Gulf of Khambhat ...
AATTACCTCGATACCAACATCACCGATGAATGCGAGCTTTACGGCGAGGCACTTCGCGGCAGGCGGGACAACTGGCACATCGGCTTCGCATCCTGGCCACAAAAGCTTACCGAAGAATACGAGAAGGAGCTTTCCAGGGAGCGCTTCAGCCGTGAGATCGACGGCCGGCTGAAGCACTATAAGACCGACATGCTTGATATCTGGCGGCCCGTCGGCGCAACGTGGGGCCAGGGTCAAAAAGTCAGGGCTACGATGCTGATGGTCAGCCGCCGGGTCCTCGATATGGTTGTCGAGGTTTTCGAAAAGGTCCAAAAGCAGGGCAAGGTTCGCTGGCTCGGCATCTCGGCGCACAATCCCAAGGTTTTCCGTCGCGTGCTCAACGAATATCCCCAATTCTCCGTGATAATCTTTCCATATCTTTTCCTGACCAGGGAATTCGGCGGCGACAGCCTCCTGAAGCTGGCGAAAGAAAAGGACGTGGGGGTAATCGGTCTCAAGCCATTCGGCGCGGGGACGACCTTCGGCCTCAAACCCAGTCAAATCAAAGGCCGCGTGGACAAGAACGCCCATGTCCTCGTTAAAACGATGCTCCAGGAACCCCGCATTTCAGCCATTATTCCGGGCGTCAATATCCCGGAACATCTCGAAGAGAATGTCAAAGGGTCCTACCAGCGTAATGAGCCGCTGACCTCCGAGGACAAGGCGGCCCTCCGGCGGTGCGCCAATAACTACTACGCTAACCTTACGCCGGAATACCAATGGCTGAGAAACTGGGAGACAGTATGAGGCAGGTTCTGGTTTTTTGTGCGAGCGCGGTATGTATAGTGCTCATGCACTCGTGCAGCCGGCCCGCGGCTGAGCCGGATTCCGGCTGGTCGGATACACGCTCGCCCTTCGAGCAGACCAATCCGCTCGGCGTCAATGCGGCCTGCTACGTGTGCCACATGACGTTCGTCAAAGAGGAACTAAGCAGAACGCATCTTCACGCAAAGGTCGGCTGTATCCGCTGCCATGGCATCAGCGCCGGGCATGCAAATGATGAAGATATCGGGGCCACGCCGCCGGACGTGAGCTTTAAGCGCGACGGCGTCGATACAATGTGCCGCACGTGCCACAAGAGCCATGACATCAATGCGGCACAGGTTGTCAGCCGCTGGTTGGAACGCGAGCTGCACAAGCAGCCGCCTATCTGCACCGATTGCCATGGAACTCACAGGATCAACCCCCGCTCTTGTCTTCGACAAGAAGACGCGGGGGTGGCAGGGGCGGCGAAAAAGGTCCAGCAGAAAAAGTAAATGCAAGAGCCCAAAAGTCTTTTCGAGAGGAAAATAGTATTGACGAGCCGGCAGAATTTGGGTATCCTGTTGGTGTTGAATTGTGATACAAAGGGGTGCGAAACTCAAAGCGATGTTGTGGAGCGGCACACAGGCTCGAAAAGGCTGAATTAAAAAGGGCCGGCTACAAGCAGCTATAGGCAGGAAGCAAAACCATGATAAAATTGGGCATGCACGTAGATAATTGGCGGCACCTGGATGTTTCCTACGAAGTGCCTTGTCAGTTCGCCAGGGACCACGAGATGGAATACGTCGAGTTCGGTACGATCGACGGGGACTACTTTGTTCAGGCGTTGGGATATAATCCGCACATCCCACTTCATTCTGACCCGATGAAGCTAAAGGACTACCTGGACTCGATGGGGCTGAAGGTCTCACAAATTGACGCGGCGTATCCAATGTCGTGCCCGGAGGGCCAGTATCGCGGTATCGGCTACACCACCCGGGCCATCCAGTTCGCCAAGGCGCTTGGATGCCCGTGCGTGGACACCACTGACGGCGGCCGTAAACCGGAAGGCTACACTGACGACGAAGTGATGGCCCTGATGAAGCAATACTACCGCGTGGTGCTGGAGTGGGCCGAAAGATACGATATCATCATCAATGTCGAGCCGCACGGCCCATACACGACGAACCCGGAGACCATGGAGCAAATCCTGAACTTTTACGATTCACCCTATTTGAGGATGAACTTCGATACGGGTAACACATACATCGCCGGGCAAGACCCGGTGGCGTTCCTGAGGCGGTTCCGGGACAAGATTTCGCATTGCCACATCAAAGACGTCAGCGAAGAGCTTGCCCGGGCTGTGCGCGGCGGGCTGACGGGCATCGCATCATCCGTGGTAGGTATCGGCGAAGGGGTCAACGCCGAAAATATTGCAGGCTGTATCGAACTGCTCAAGGAAATCAACTGGGACGGCGTACTGTCGATAGAATGCGAAGCGGCGCCCGGCAAGATTGAACAAAGCCTCGATTGGCTGCGTAAGGAAATAGGCCGATAGAACACCATTTTCTGCGCATCCGCTGTGGCTACTCACACGGCGAATAGGATTTAAGAGGTGCCGACCAAAAGCAAATGGTCATCTGCAATTTATGAAGATTTGGACTTTAGATAGAAGATGAATAAAATCCGGTTGGAACTTGATGCAACCGTAATAGTTGAAACATTAAATTTTGGGAAAACGAGGTATTAACTGGCATGGACGAAAAAGTTGGCGTGGAGATAACAAGTGAGGGAAGCGCAGCGGTTGTGGCTTTCAAGTCTGCTTCAATAAGCGGGGTGGAAGATATAGCCGTCGCCTCCAAACAGATAAAGAAATTTATTGACAAGAATCATCCGAACAAGTTAATATTCGACTTTGAGGGAGTAAAGTTTTTCTCATCCCAGGTTCTGGGGCTGCTTTTGGACATCCGAGCGAAGCTGAAAACATGTAACGGCGAAGTTGTGATTAGTGCAATTAATCCCCAATTGCACAGGGTTTTCAAGATAACAAATCTTGATAAGATTTTCAGATTTTTCCGGGATAAGGAAAATGCAATCAAAACAACAGGGACAGATGCACCGCCGCTTTCGTGCGGGTGACATATCATTGCCCGTATCAAGCAGGGGTCACGCTCGGCTAAAGCAGGACTGTTTTTGGTCAGAGAGGCTTACGTTATGTATATTATGACACAATTTTCGATTTTCATGGTCAATAAACCGGGTGTTCTGGCGCAGGTACTCGGCGAATTCGCACGAGCTAAGATTAATATCATAGCGATGACAATGATGGATTCTGTGGAGCACGGGGTTATGCGGGTAGTTTTTGCTGCGCCGCAGAGAGCAAAAGAGGTGCTGCTAAAACTAAATATGCCCTATAACGAGACAGAGGTTTTGTGTGTGACGCTGACCAACAAATCTGGTGCCCTTGCGGCGGTGGCGGAGAAACTGGCGAAGAACCATATTAATATTTCGTACGCATATTGTACCGCAGGCGCAAAGGGCGGGCGAACAACTGGCGTTTTAAAGGTCGCTGACGTGAAGAAAGCAATGAGAATTCTACAGCAAGATCATAAGAGGGACAGCAAGTCGCAGCCGGTGGTTAGACGCTCACGTTCTTCGAGAAAATAAGAGCACAAGCACACAAGCCATAAGTACCCCTGTCAAATCTTGATTGGATGAGCCGATGAGCTGTTTTTATAAAGACAGTTGACATAAAAGTTGGCGAGATGGTATATTACAGTATCTTATTGAGATTACGGGGCCGTAGCTCAACTGGTTAGAGCATCGGACTGTCGATCCGAAGGTTGCGCGTTCGAATCGCGTCGGCCTCGTTTTGCAAAGTTAGGGCAGGTCAAGTGAGGGAGCCATATTACGTCTACTCGACGTGTAAACCTCGTTAAAATTAGGCCGTGTTAGGGGTGCTTCGTGCATTCCGGTTGCCTGGCAGGAACGGTCCGAAAGATTTACTATAAATAAAGGCTTTACCCTTAACATAGCACGGTGAAGTGGGCTCACCCTGCAAAAATGACAGATTTCCACACGTTATTCACAGAATAATATAGTCAGGAAGTCACTCTGATAAAAAGATTTATCAACTATACCGTATTTCTGGCACAAATTTTGTACAATCAACAGCATTATCGCCGAAAATCTTTTTTCTGATTACCCATTCCGAGATGTGGCATCACTACATGTCCAACACGGGCAACTGACACGGCTGGGCTTTCACCAGCTGGATTGCAGTCTTGTCGGCTGCCCCACTTCACCTAAACCTCTGCTATGAGTCAGTCCGACTGCCATGTCGCCATATTTCCTCCTTGTCTCTTCAGCTTGTTGGAAGCTTCCATTAGGAACGATATGGCTCAGCTCTGGCAAATAGATGCAACATATCTGAAAGTTGATCGCTGGGGCTGGTTTTATCTTATCAGTGTATTGGATGACTATAGCCTGAGCGAAGCATTAGCACTCCTCAGCTGATAAGAAAGGCTTCTTCAAGAACTACTCGAGCGAGCAGGTGATTCCGCTCGCTAACCGATAGGATAAGGTGGCATGGCGCCGCTAATACAGCATGCAATATACAATGACGCCCAAAAGAGGCCAATCGCCTCTTAGGGCTCACGAACCGGCGACGGCCACGCGCATCTTCCAGACCAAACTAGTTTGTCTTTCAGATGCTTCTAACATCGATGATGTGCATGTTTTCACACACCTCGGACACGACCTTTCGGGTTGTCTCCAAAGCGCGAGTGAGAATCTGTTGCATCTCTTGATTAACGCTTGAACGTTCAACCATGAGGAACTATTTCTTCTTTTTAGAGTACCGCTGACGGACGCGCCCCCTGACGAGAGTCGCCTCGCTGCGTATGTCGTACAAGGCCTGTTTGACCAGTTCGAGTTCATTCTTGGTGGCCTCAAGGTTGGTGTTCGACATTTTTAACTGCTGTTCGAGGCGTGCGCTGTTCTCTATTAGGTCCCTATTCGCAGCCTGCTGCTCCTCAAGCTGAACATGCAGATCGGCCACCCTGCCGTCGGCGCCCGTAAGCTTCCCTCGGAGGTTATCCACTTCCCCGCGTAGACGGTTCATATCTGTGACTTTGTCCCTGAGGTTCATCACCTGGGCCTCAAGGGTCGTCTTCTCGTCCTCGAGTTCATTAACGCGCGCCTCGGTAGAAGCCACATCCTCGATTAGCGAGTCACGCTCCTTAGTCATTGCCTCAAGCTGTGGCTGGGTCTCGGCGAGCAAGCTGGCATACTTATCCCGCTCTTCCTCGGTAAAGGAGATGTCCTCACGTAACTGGTCGGCCAGAGTGGCCTGTGCCTCGAGCGACTTGACTTGTGCCTCTAACTGAGTACGGGCAGCCAGCTCTTCGGATAGCCTCTTCTTAGTTGCATCAAGCTCAGTTTCCAGGATTTCTTTCAGCTCATATGCTGTGTCAACCTGTCCTTCGAGGTCCTTAACAATGGAGATTATGCTGGCCCTCTCCTCGGAAACGTCCGCAAGGTTCTCAATCTCGATGTCGCTGTCTTCTATGCCAGTGTCAACTTGCGGCATTCCCAGCTCGTGTGTTGATTTGACCCCTGTGGTCGACTCCAAAAGGGGTATGACCGGTACATTCTTGTTAACCTTTTTCCTCCTTGGGCTCGGCTTGTTTCTTTTCTTTACGCCTGTCATTTGTTTCCGACTTTTTGGCATCAGATGATCTCCTTAACTTATTACTCGTCAGCGAGGGTTTCAATCGGCGCCGTTTTCTATCAATGACCATACGTCGATGTCGAAAAACGCGTCTTCTACAGCCCTCAATTTCCTCGGGATTGGTTCATAGACTACAAAACCACACCCGCTACTTCAAATCGAAAATTTGTGCCGATACAGATATTCCCACTTCCTACCTAATCATCCCAAGAGTTCGTCCTTCCACCATTCGTGCCATCGCACCATCAGACGCCGAAGCGACTTTTCATCTGTTGGAAACGCCCCATTCATCTTCTTACCAGTGATTGCCTTCAGGGCACTAATAATAGCCTTCCTGACCGTTTTCTCAGGGTCGTCCAAGTGTTCAATGAGGGTTGAGACCACTTTCCGAGAACGGAGGTTGGCCATTGCCTCGATTGCCGCCTGACGGACCGAAACACTGCTGTCGGCCAAGAGCGGTAACAACTTTACAGCAAGTTTTTCTTGACCCAGCCAGCCGGCACACGTGGCAGCCCTGCGTCGGATCTCTTCATCCTCATCTGAAAACATATGTGCCAGCTCAGGGGCACTCTCCGCTCCACCCAGATGGTATAGGGCCCACACAGCAGCCAATCGGACAGAAGCCGCCTCGTCGGTCAAAGCGCGTTTAACCGCACCCAGCCCTTCCTTCATCTTCAGTCTCGTCAGGGCCTTAATTAACTCTTGTCGCACTTGTGAGGACGGTTCGCGCACCATCCGAGCGATAAGAGTTCTGACTGACAACTCATGGCGGATGCCAGATATTACTCTGGCCGCATCTGCGCGCACGCCGGGGTCCTTACTGGTAATGTCGGAAAGAGCCCTTGTGAAGATTACCCTATCAGCTACGTTGGGGAAAACAGCCTCGTGTGCTTCCTTCAGTGTTACATCAAGAGGGCGTGGTGCCTCAACCTCAGCGACCCCTACATTTATCTCCTCATCCGGTTGAGCAGCAGTCGCCGCCATCGAAGACTCGACCTTGTTCTCAGCCGACATTACCGCAACCTTCTCTTGTCCCCCCTCGGATAACACGGTCGCTGCCTTTGTTCGGACAGCACTGACGTCTGACGACAACTGAGATGTCGCTTTTTTCTCTTCACTGCGTGCCTTTTCCAGTTCCTGTCGTACCACAGCAAGATCAGATTCCAGCGCAGCAACCTGTGCCCTCACCGTACCTTCCTGGGCTCTCATCTCCTTTGCCTCACGCCGTGCTCCATCCAGATCGGAAATCAGGGATTCCTTCTCTGATTGCAGCTCCGTGAGCTGCGATGCAAGCTGAGACTGGTTTTTTTCCGCTTCACTCCGCGTTTGCTCTAACTCATGCCGGACCGCAGCAAGATCGGATTCCAGCACAGCCAGCAGCGTCCTTGCCGCACCCTTACCAGCTGTGGGCTTTTTGCCTTTCTCGGCTGTCGACTTTTTGCGTTTGGGGATTGTTGCCTTTTTACCTTTCCGGGCTGTCGCCTTTTTACCTTTCCGGGCTGTCGACTTGTTACCTTTCCGAGATGTCGCCTTGTTACCCTTCCGGGCTGTCGACTTGTTACCTTTCCGGGCTGTCGACTTGTTACCTTTCCGAGATGTCGCCTTGTTACCCTTCCGGGCTGTTGACTTGTTACCTTTCCGAGATGTCACCTTTTCGGCTCTTGGTTCGAGGGCAGACGCTTCAGACGTGGGCCGGGTCTTTTCATCTGGCGTCTGTTGCCCGCAGCGCTCTTTTAAGCTGGATTGTGAGGCTTCTTTTTTTTGATCGCAACTCCTGAGGAGAGGCAAAGCTTCCGATTCCGGTATCCGGTAATGCTTCCCAACGGTCCTTATCGTCTTAATCTTGCCCTGTTTGGCCCAATTGATAATAGTGAAACGTGAAACCCCGCAAAGTCTTGCGACCTCGGTCGTTGTCATGTAACCGCTCTGCGGCCTGCTCTCATAATCCTTGACCGCCGCTCTTCTCTCAGTAGAAATGGCACTCATTGAATTATGCTCCTTTACCAGCCAAAACCACTTGTTTTGATGGAGTCATTGGGACCCATTCGTTTATGGATTTTTAGCCGACTTAAAAGTTCTGTTCACTGGCCAAGCCTATATGTCGAGATTGCCCTGCGATTCACTCACGTGGGTTACAATAGAGCTTTGCACCGTTTTTGCCGAATTCATTTTGCAGAAGTTTTCGTAGTCCAAATTTGCATGGTTCCCTGGCCGTTTTAACCTTCCACATTTACCCTAACTTTACAAAGCACCCCCATGTGTGTCAAGAAGGACTTCCCCCAAAAATTTTATTTTTCCATAAGTTCAGACATTCTCCCTTGCCGGTGAGGGGCTTTCAACATCCATCTCTTGCCTATTTACTACATGTATTATCGTTAGAAAGAGGTCACTCACCTGAGAAAATAGTCGCTCAAATTGACCTATTCTGGCAGAACGCTGCCTCAGAACAGCAATAGGCAGGTTCTAAGGGTTTTTCAGCTTAATGCGGGAACGACGGGCAACTCTGTTTTGGAAATACTTTTTCTTTTTTCCCTTAAGAGGAGGCCCCTTTCACTCGATAATGTTTATGACGAATTGATTAAGGATATATATTAACAATTCCTTTGGATGAGCAGTACAAACCAAAAGAACCTGCTCTCCAGAGAAAGGCGGAATAAGATGGATGTAAACCGCTGTCACCAATCTTCAAGTGCGGTTGGAACACTTCTATTAGAGGCAGTAGCCAAACAGAAAGCAAGGTCAGAAGCTGAAGCTGCCGAGGCGATGGCCAAGGTTAGGGCTGAGGCCGAAGAAAATGCAAAAGCATACGCAGATACGATAGCCAGAGTCAAGGCTGAAGCCGAAGAGGCGATAACCAAGGTCAAAGCTGACGCCGAAGCAAAGACAAGAGTATACACCAATACGATAGCCAAAGTTAAGGCTGAAGCCGAAGAAAAAACAAGGGCGTACACCGATACGATAGCGGAAGTTGAGCCTTCAAGCAAGGTTGGAGATATTCTCTTAGAGGCAGTATCCAAACAAAAAACAAAGTCAGAAGCTGAAGCTGCCGAGGCGATAGCCAAGGTTAGGGCTGAGGCCGAAGAAAAAGCAAGGACATACACCGATACGATAGCCAGAGTCAAGGCTGAAGCCGAAGAGGCGATAGCCAAGGTTAAGACTGAAGCCGAAGAGGCAATAGCCAAGGTTAAGGCTAAGGCCGAAGAAAAGGCAAGGGCATACGCCGATTCGACAGCTAAAGTCAAGGCTAAAGCCGAAGAAGCGATAGCCAAGGTTAAGGCACAAGCCGAAGAAAATGCAAGGGCATACGCTGATACGACAGCTAAAGTCAAGGCTAAAACCGAAGAGGCGATAGCCAAAGTTAAGGCACAAGCCGAAGAAAAGACAAGGGCATATGCCGATATGACAGCTAAAGTCAAGGCTGAAACCGAAGAGGCGATAGCCAAAGTTAAGGCACAAGCCGAAGAAAAGGCAAGGGCATATGCCGATACGACAGCTAAAGTCAAGGCTGAAACCGAAGAGGCGATAGCCAAAGTTAAAGCACAAGCCGAAGAAAAGGCAAGGGCATATACCGATTCGACAGCTAAAGTCAAGGCTGAAGCTGAAGAGGAGATAGCCAAAGTTAAGGCACAAGCCGAAGAAAAGGCAAGGGCATACGCCGATTCGACAGTTAAAGTCAAGGCTGAAGCTGAAGAGGAGATAGCCAAAGTTAAGGCACAAGCCGAAGAAAAGGCAAGGGCATACCCAGAGACGCCAGCCGGGGTCGAGGCCGAAGACGAAGAAGAAGCAAGGGCCTACACCGATACGACCACCAGCTTCAAGGCCGAAGCTGAAGAAGAGATAAGGGCATACACAGATACGACAGCCGGGGTCGAGGCGGAAACCGGAGAAGAAGTAAGGACCTACAGCGATACGACCACCAGCTTCAGGGCTGAAGCCGAAGAGGCGATAACCAAGGTTAAGGCTCAAGTAGAGGCAATAGCCAAGGTTGAGGCTGAAGCCGCCGAAGTAATAGCCAAGGTCAAGTCTAAAGCCAAAGATGTGATAGGCAAGGTCAAGGCTGAAATCGAAGAAAAGGCAAGCGTATATATCGATACGATAGCCAAAGTCAAAGCTGAAGAAGAAACGGCGATGATGTATGAGAGTGAACAGCAGGGACCACGCAAAGCGGGAACCCAGCCGATTTCCAAAACCATCCAAAGAATGACACGTTCATCTGCAGGTCTTCCCGGCGAGCGCTCCCTCACAGCTTTAACATTATGCGCAAAAGACATTATGCAAAAAGAAGTTGTCTGGGGAAGTCCCGATGACAGCGTCCAGCAGACTTTTGCAAAAATGCAGCAACACGAGACAGGCTATATGATGGTAGGTCAGGATGGGGTATTGGAAGGTATTGTATCAAAGTCTGATTTAACAGGCGCGATCAGTCCCTACATGCGACCTGCGTTCGCCAAATGGCGCAAGCCCCTGGATGATGCTACACTTCAAATAAGAATCAAATGGATAATGAGCAAACCTGTTCGCACTATAAGGCCCGAAACATCGCTTGCAGCAATAATGGAAAATATGCTCCAACTCGGCGTGCTATGTTTGCCTGTTGTAGATCAACAGGGCAAAGTGCAGGGTTTAGTAGCAGAAGCTAATATCTTCAAAGCGCTACAAGTCTAACTTTCGCAGTTCGTTCAAATTTTAGTGAATAGGACTTAATCTGACAATCAGGCAACTTCTACCTGGGCGTTTTCTTGTTGCTGTTTTGCTATTTCCATCCAATCCGGTTGAGACAAAAAAATCGTTAGTTCTTCAAATTCGTTTTGTATATCGCCAAACAACGAAGCGGCTGTGTTTATGTCCTTGTGGCGCCCAGCACACTCGATACTGCCGGCTTTCTCTGACAACTGTACGGCACCAATGTGACGTGCCGTTCCTTTTAATTTATGGCCATAATACTGAATATCTTTTGAATCCTTGGCTCTTATTGCCTCGGCAAGAGATTCTATGCTCTGTGGGGCTTCTACCAGGATTACTCCAACAACCTCCTTAATTGTATCTTCATCATCATATATTTTCATAATGTCTGTCCAGTCGACCGGAACTTTGCTGTCCTGTTGGTTTGTGGATTCGGCTGATTCAGCCTGTGAGGATGCCGTTTCAGAACAAAATCGGCTAAATTCGTCTACTTTGGGCTTAACTGAATCGACCCTCTCGCTGAGAGCTTTACCCTTTGAGGGCAAGTATTTGCTAATTACCCGTAACAGTGTTTCGCGGTTGATGGGCTTGGCTATATAATCACTGCAACCGGCGGAAATACACTTTTCTTCGTCGCCTTTCATTGCATAGGCAGTTAGAGCAATTATCGGCGTTTTCAGCCGGTTTCGCCGAAGGGCTCTTGTGGCCTCATATCCGTCCATATTCGGCATTTGTATATCCATGAATATCAGGTCGAATGGTTGGCTGAGTGCTTTGTAGACCGCTTCTTTGCCGTCCTGGGCCATTGTTACCTGCAAACCCAACTTCCCCAGCAGCAACTTAATAAGCATCTGGTTGCTTTGACTATCTTCTGCAACTAATACTCGACCGGAGAACTTAACCTGCTCGGTAGTGTCTGAAGTTTCCGGTTCCTGGCTCAAATCGATTACAAGCTTGTATTTGTCAAACAACGGCTGGGACTTGACCTCAACGCCTGCTGGAATTGTAAGCGAGAACACCGAACCGACGTCCACTTTGCTGGTTAGAGAAAGCTCTCCACCAAGAAGATGCGCCAACTTTCTGGTGATAGCCAATCCCAGACCCACACCACTAAATCTGCGAGTTGCACCGTTATCAATCTGGGCGAATTCTTCAAATATCGAATCCTGCTTGTCAGCCGGGATGCCGATTCCTGTATCCTCGATATCAAAACGGATGTAAGGCTTATCGTTAACTTCCTGCAAAGAAACACTTACGTACACATGTCCTTTTTCAGTAAACTTGATGGCGTTATTTACAAGATTAACCAAGCATTGATTCAGGCGAAGAGGATCAGAGCGAATTTGCGCAGGCAACGGCCCACATTGCAGAACTTCAAACGCCAGTTTCTTCTTTTGGGCCATTGGTCGCAGTAATGATTCAACGGCTACAAACAGCCGCTCCAGTGAGTAGTCAGCAATATTGATGTCAAGTTTGCCGGCCTCGATCTTGGAAAAGTCCAGAATATCGTTTATCAGCTGCAGCAGATGCTCGGCACTTCCTTGAATGATACTAACAAGATCTCTCTGTTCGCACGTCAGCTTTTCTTCCGCCAACACCTCGCTAAAACCTATGATGGCATTCATCGGTGTGCGGATTTCGTGGCTCATACTGGCCAGGAACTGACTCTTGGCCAAATCAGCGACTGTCGCTTCCTGAGCCAGCTCATTGGCGCGTTCAACCGAAGTTTCCAGCTGCTCGTTGACTTGTTTAAGTTCTTGCTCCGTGTGCTTGCGTTTGGCGATGTCTCTACGCATTCGCAGCGCAGCAAACCAGGTAAATAGTGCCAGCGATGTAGCAAAGGCAGCAGATATGAAGACCACCAAGACTGCTGTATAACGCCTATTACAGTTGCGTTGCATATGCCTTTCCAAAGCACCGGCAGTTCGTGCCATTCCCTCGCTATAAAGGCACTTCTGCCTTTCATACTCCGAGCTGTAAAGCAGCTTGGCCGCACCTTCACGATCTCCCCGACGCACTAAATCAAAGGCCTCGCTCTCCATTGCAACAAGTTTAATGTTGGCGGTGTCAATTTGTTTCACTGCTTCGCTCATAACGGCTTCGGGCGCCAGACCTATAGCCTCTTTGATAGCAGCATCCAGTTTCGGCTCAAATCCCCGGTAGCGAGTCTCCCAATTCAGGTCACCTGTAGCTGCTGCCATACGCGCCGACATAGTAAGGACCTCATCAAGATGGGTAATGACGCCGTTTAGTTCGATTATCCTGCGGTATTGGCTTTCAGCAGTCTTGAATTCGCTATACAAGCTCAGTGCATACCAGCTTAGTCCAATAAGTAACACCGTTGTAAGTAACAGTGACAGCGCAATTTTCCCCGTATCGGATAAAACCGGTGCGCGGGTTTTGCAGCTTGCCACAGGACTAACCTCGCTACCTACTATGCTGCAATTGCTTTTTTTATAGCCCCCCAATTTGGCCATTGTCTCTTCTTAACTATGCTGATAAATTCACTTTTTCCAAACATAGGGCAACAAACCGAAATTAATTTGCGCCCGTCCAGGACCGAAAAAACCAGGCTTTACGCTATTAAGATTCACAGCCAAGCATTATTCCAGGCGAGCCAACCGAGCACATCGCAAAGTTACAAACTGTCTCGGCAGCGGCAGCGAATCCTTTACCAGCTTCGGCCGCTCTTGCGGCCTCAACAGCGACATCAAGAGCCTGCAGATAAGCCTGGAATGTTATCTCATTGATAACTTTGATAATCTCGGCTGTTTCATCAAAGCTCTTTAGTACCAATACCCCCCTGGGTTTCAATATTTATCCCCTCAGAGACCCGAAGGAAAAAGGCTCTAACGGGAAAAATCTGTCATCCAAGGGGCCTCGGTCTCCCAGATGGGGGGATTGCTATCGTAAATGCCGGTTTCGGGATTTCTATACCAGTCCCTATGCCAATCAAGCTCCCACAACTGTTTGAGTCCGACCTTCTTGACAGAGAAGTCCAGGAAGAGGCCGTTTATGGTTCTGTGATGGCGGTTGATGCAGAGAAGGCCTAACCTACCGGAGGAAGTGGCAACACTATTAGTTCGGTCATCCTCTATATACGGGGGAGGGTCGACGTGCAATGGATAGAAACCACACTTTCTGCTGTCCAGAAACAGCGGTACATCGGCTGAGCCTTTAATATTTAGCGTCTTCCAGTGTCTGTCAGCTGGAAACCTACCGACATCTTCGCGGGCATTATAAACCCACCGGTTGGCGCCATAGCTACCACAATCGCCATTAAGATGTCCCCAAGCCTTAAATGTTTCGCCCCATATTCCTTCCATTGGTTTGGTAGCCTCCGGACAGCAGAGTATTTTTGGATTCTTGTAGTACGGCCTGAGTGGCTCTATCCAGTGATTATTTCTCCACGTTGTACTCGGTTCGAAGAAATGGTCATTGTTGCTGTCCGCATAAAGAACAAAGATAGCGCCCCATTGGTGCAGGTTTGATTGACAAAGGATGTCCTTTGCCTGTGCCCTGACCCGCTGCAGGGCCGGGATCAGTATCGCCATCAATAACACAATAATGGCAATTACAACCAAAAGTTCTATCAAAGTAAACCCCGTTATGGGCTTGGCCATCCTGCGGAGAAATCCCACCCCACCGCAAGGTGTCCTGTGGAGAAGCTCTGGGACTTTCCGAACTTGCCTGACGACAGTCAAGATTCGACTTACTTCTAATCGGGCCAAACCTCTCGATTTGGCCACAGTAACACTTCTCATTGCCATTGGAATTTCGCCATTTACGTGTAAGATGCGCAAAATGGATCTTCCGTCCCGCCAATCTTCAATTCTGTCTGGTTTTAGCCTTATCCTGCCTGGCAGGCTATTATACCTTAAATCTAATGCTCCCGCAATTTCCAAGATGCAAATAAAGTAGTAACAGATCCCAGTGCCGCAGGCTATCGCTGCTGATGAAGCACATTGGGCTGTGTACTCTTGCCATTGGTACCTAAAGTGATATACTCTGTCAGTGCGAACTTGCTGATTATATGACAAAGGCTTTCGTCGTTAAGAAAAGTGAAAGGGAATTTCCGCATGAAGGAGCTAATAAGTCGCCGGGATTTTCTGTTCATGATGGCTGGCAGTGCCGCGATGCCTATCTTGCTTCCAACAATTTCGCCGGCCCGGGAGCGTTTGCGCAGACGCCGTAAAATGAATGTCCTGTTTATTGCCGTCGATGACCTTCGCCCGCAGCTGGCCTGCTATGGCCAGAAGCAGATCATCTCACCGAACATCGATCGCCTGGCTTCCGAAGGACTTCTCTTTGAGCGGACTTATTGCCAGCAGGCTGTTTGCGCCCCTTCGCGGGCCAGCCTGCTCAGCGGTACCCGGCCAGATACAACCAAAATTTACGACCTCAACACGCCTCTCCGCAAGGCCATGCCCAACGTACTGACCCTGCCGGAACACTTCAAGAATAACGGCTATGAAACAATTTCCATCGGCAAAATTTATCATCACCCCAGTGATGACCGCCAGGGATGGAGCGAAGAGCCCTATCGCGCAGGCACGTTTCCGAAAGGCGCCTGGAAGGGACGAGGCTATTTGACTGAAAAAGCCATCGCCCAGATGGAGGAATACAACAAAGCGAATCCCGACACCAAAGGTAGAGGCCCGGCATTCGAGGCCGCCGACGTGCCGGACAACGTCTATCCAGACGGCTGTAACACCGACTATGCCATCAAGCAACTGAACCGGCTCAGGGACAAACCCTTCTTTCTGGCCATGGGCTTATATAAACCTCATCTACCCTTCAATGCACCGAAGAAATACTGGGACATGTACAAACGCCAGGACATAAAACTTGCCGACAATCCTTTTATTCCCAAGAATGCACCGAGCTATGCCACCACCAATTGGGGTGAATTACGCAACTATTACGGTATCCCGAAAAAGGGCCCCTGCTCTGACGAACTGGCCCGTCAATTAATCCATGGCTATTATGCCTGCGT
>JABAOF010018024.1_pt5 | contig 15191 bp, 14 predicted proteins | sample 7062171 | NCBI WGS metagenome assembly JABAOF01 (sample SAMN14538628, study PRJNA623070) | marine sediment metagenome | biome: marine biome [ENVO:00000428]; feature: marine pelagic biome [ENVO:01000023]; material: deep marine sediment [ENVO:00002113] | place: India: Gulf of Khambhat ...
TTGACAGGATGAACAGGATGGACAGGATGGGTGGAGGAATTTTTTGTCGAGTTGATTTGTAGAAAGGAATGGGACCGATCAAAAAAATCTTGATCCTGTTAATCCTGTTGATCCTGTCTAAATTGAATCTGTTGATCCTGTCTAAATTCTTTCACCGCGTTTTATTTTTGACAGGATGAACAGGATGGAAGAAGGAATTTTTTGTCGAGTTGATTTGTAAAAAGGAATGGGACCGATCCAAAAAAATTTGATCCTGTTAATCCTGTTGATCCTGTCTAATTTTTTTTGCCGGGATAAATGCCCGGGCCGGTTGCTCCCCCGGCCCGGGGCGGACCTCACTTGGGCACGCGGCGGAGACGCTGGCGCGGGGCCGCGGCCCGCTGGTCGACCAGCGGCATCAGTTCCTCCAGCGGGATCCGCAACTCGCCGCGGATCTGCACGAAGTTCAGCTTGCGGGTACCCAGCCACCGGCGGATCAGCTTGGGCGTGACCTGCAACCGCCGGGCGGCCTCGCTAATCGAAACCGTCCCCTCGCGTTCGGGATGTGGCCGAGCCGGCCGCTTCATCGGCGCCATGGTCGCTCCTCAAGGCAGCTGCGGGTGATCATGGTGGCGGTTCCCCCGCGGGGGCGTAACGCAGCACGCGGACCTCTTCCATGGTGATCAGCCCTTCCCGCACGGTCTGGTCGATGTGCGGCATTACGCGGTCGATATTCTGCTGGCTGTCGACCACCTCGATCACCAGCGGCAAATCCTGGCTCAGCCGCAACAGGTGCGTGGTGTGCAGATGGCTCTTGGCCCCCAAGCCGATGATGCCCCGCAAGACGGTGGCCCCGGCCAGCTTTTCGCGCCGGAATAGCTCGATCAGCTCCTGGTACAACGGCTTCCCCTGATACTGGTCCCCTTCCCCGATAAAGATCCGCATCAACACCTGCTCGCCGTCCAACGTCCGCATTATCCACCTCCCATCCAGGCCCGCACCAGGGTGATTCCCGCCCAGACGGCGACCAGGCCCAGCAGCAGGTGAGCGGCGACGTTGGCCAGGGCCGGTCCCCAGCGGTTGTCGGCCAGCAGGCGGAAGGTTTCCCAGCCGAACGCGGAGTAGGTTGTAAAGGCCCCCAGAAAACCGATCGCCAGGACGATCCGCGTCTCGGGCGTGAACAGGTGGGTCTGTTCGCCCAGCTGCTGGACCGTCCCCAGCAGGAAACACCCCAGCAGATTGACGGCCAGGGTGCCATAGGGAAAGGCTTCTCCCAGCCAGCGATAGGTCCAGCCGCCCAGGACATAGCGTCCCACGGCCCCCGCCGCGCCGGCCATCGCGATCAAGACAATCAACCTCACCGGTTTCCTCCCTCCCGCCAGGCAGGCCACAGATCGCCCCGCGGCCTGCGGGGCGTCGTTTTTTTAGCTGGGCCCGTTCCTCGGGGAGCGGTCACCGGCCGGGAGTTATTCTGCCCCATGGCCGCCCGCGCGTGTAGGCCCTGGCGGTAGGAGCCCGGGTGGGGGGCTGTCCCAGCTGCGATCGAGCACCGGGTCGATCCCCCGCCGCCCGCCGCCAGGTGGCCTGTCGCCCTCCCCCCCCATGGGCTATGTTCGTGATCACCATGGCTGACCCGCTGGCCAAGTTGTTTGTCATCGCGACCGCCTGCGGTGTCGGAGGGGCGATGCTGGGGCTGTTCGCCTCGCTGGTCAGCCGCGGCCAGCCGCGGATCCGCACCGAATTGGCCGTAGGCATCGGATTTCTGGTCGGTGTATCGCTGGGCGCCCTGTTCGGGATCTTCGCCATTATGGCCGATCGCGTCTGAAAAACGGCGGAACGACAGGCTCGCGCCGCCGGGCCCTGTCGAGCGACCCGCAAGGTCGCGCTGTGTGATCCGCCAATCGTTGTATAATGACCCCGCCGCGACGGAGGGAAGTGTTTGCACACCTGGTGGTGGCCGCGGTCTTCAAAACCGTTGGGCGGCTGGTAAAGCCAGTCGCCAGTGGGTTCGATTCCCATACACTTCCGCCATTTTTTTCGCTCAGACTGGATCGCGTGACGTGTGAGAATTAACGTTGGGCCCAAGGTAGTGCTCCCTCGCTGTTTGCTGAGGTGACGGTGATGACCATCGCAATTCCAACCGAACTAACGGGCACGAAGCTGTACGGTGTGGATGCGTCGGCGTACGAGACAACCCTCGCGGCTCGGACAGAGCAAACACTCCGTTTGACCTCTGGCAATCGCAAACCAAAGATCATGTCTCTGCTTAAAAACTAAAAATCATGTGGCCAGCGGGTAAACGGGAGCGGATAAAGAAGCCGGTCGACAGAATAATTGAGACGATGACCGAACAGGCAGGGATTCCGATCCGGAGTGTCCGTTGGGCGACTTGGAAAAGCCAGCCGAAAAGGAAAAGATTTGCGACCGGACAAGCGTGCTTGTGTGGTCACTCAGCCTTTCATGCGCGCGGGCGGTCGCGAAAAGAAAGATCTCCGGCAGGACCCGCCGCCGGACCTGGCCGTGGAGGTCAAAAGAACCGGCGGTTCCCTGGATCGGATGGATATGGATGACGCATTGGGGATTTTCTAAGCCCGGCGCTACAATGGCGTTGCCAGGGGAGTCCCACGATGGCAGGATGACGATCTTGACAAGAAAACACCAGCTCAGCCTGGATCATCCCGGCGGGTCGATGGTTTGTTTCCCTGATCTGTTCATTCGGAGGAACGACCCGGATGAGCCGACATGAGGCGGTTCGTTTCGAACCTGGGTGGCGGATCGCGAGCGTCTGCAATCGGTCAGGTGCGTCGTGCGGCTCAAAGCGACATGCCTGCCTGAACGTGTTGGGGTAAATTTCTGCTGTTTGGCAGTAGTCTTGCAAGGAAGCCCGCCTGAGGGCGCAGACGATAACCGATGTCTGACCTTTTGCTGGAAGTGAAGAACCTCAAAATTGGCTACCCCGTCTGGGGTGGGGTGCTGCGCCACAAAGTCGCTGAGGTCCGAGCGGTCGATGGGGTCTCGTTTTGCCTCCCACGGGGGCAGACGCTGGGCCTGGTCGGTGAATCGGGCTGCGGCAAGACCACGATCGCCAAGGCGGTGGTCAATATCCTGAAAGCGACCGTGCCGGGTGTGCATCAAGAAGGCCAGATCCTGTTTCACTCGGAAAAGGGTGTCGTCGATCTGCTCAGCCTCTCACGCAGCGCCATGCGGCCGTTGCGGTCTGAAATTCAGATGATCTTCCAGGACCCTTTCTCGTCACTGAACCCCCGCATGACCGTGGGGCATATGATCGAAGGGCCGCTGCGGATCCATACGCAGATGACGAAAAAGGAACGGGTCCAGCGGGTCCATTGGCTGTTGGACCGCGTGGGTCTCCAGGTGGACCATGCGGGGCGATATCCTCACGAGTTTTCCGGGGGGCAGCGGCAGCGGATCGGGATCGCTCGAGCCCTGGCCGTCAGCCCGAAATTGATCATTGCCGACGAACCCGTTTCGGCCCTGGATGTCTCCGTGCAGGCCCAGGTGATTAACTTGTTGCAGGATTTGCAGGACGAGCTGGGATTGACATATTTGTTCGTGGCTCACGACTTGTCGGTGGTCTACCACATCAGCGACACCATTGCCGTGATGTATCTGGGCAACCTGGTCGAGATGGGTGCCAGCGAGCCGGTTTACCGCCAGCCGGCCCATCCGTACTCCCGCGCTTTGGTCTCGGCGGTACCCCATCCCGATCCCTCCAAACAGCGTCCTGATCGCCAGCGATTGAAAGGCGAGATTCCGACACCGCTGAACAAGCCCAGCGGCTGCCCCTTCCGTACGCGCTGTCCCATTGTGCAACCCCAATGCGCCGACATGCTTCCCCCGCTGGAGGAAAAAGAGACAGGCCAGCTGGCCGCCTGTCCTTACACGTAAGCCCCCCCCTGCCCCTCTGCCTGCTACCGCTGCTAGCGGAACCGGCAAGTGTCTGGTCCAAGCTCTGTTGTCCTGGCAGTTTCCCGTTGATACTCTACCGCCCCTGCGCGGTGAGTGTTGTCGTCTGACTGGCGGTTTCCCGCGTGGATATTGGTCGGCAACTTTTCTTTTATCAGCGGGTGTCGAGCATGAGATGGGTAATCTTTAGACGTACACGGTTGTCATGGGTGCTTTTCTCGCTGACGGCACTGATGGCTGGCACGACATGGTTGCCGTCGGTCTATGCTGACGAGGCGGAGTGGATCTGGGCGCCGGTCAAGACATCCGCAGACAAAGCGGCAGGTTTGTCATTTTTTCGGCGGAAGCTGAATTTGCGCGGGGCTGAGTCGGGAGAGATTTGGATTCGTTGCGACCAGCAATACCTTTTGTATGTGAACGGTGTCAAAATTGGCAGCGGCAAGGACTGGTCGCAGCAGGACTTCTACGACATCAGCCCCTACCTGCTTAACGGTACAAACGTGATCGCCGTGGAGGGATTAAAGTCAGAACCAGGGCCTGCCGGCCTGGCGGCCAGTGTTCTGATCAAAGACCAGAGCGGCAGCACGAGCAGTTATTCGACGAATAACGCCTGGCGGACGAGTGTCCGGCGGCAGATGGGATGGCAGCAGCGCGGGTTCCGGGATGCCCGTTGGCAAGCAGCCAGGTCCCTGGGAAAGCTGGGAGCGACACCACCCTGGGGGGAAGTGGCTGGCGGCAAGTCGAAGAGCAAGCGAGCGCGGTTTGAGGTGATGCGCGAGTTTCGCGTGGAGTGGGTGGTCAAGGGGAAAGATACAGGCTCCCTGTTGGCCATCAGCTTCGACGAATTCGGCAACATTCTGGCATCACGGGAAAACGGGCCGCTGCTGTTGGTCTTGGACTCGAACAAGGACAAGATCGCCGACGACGTGACCGTCTACTGCGATCAATTGAAAAACTGCCAGGGCATTTTGGGGATGAATGGCGAGGTCTACGCGACGGCAGACGGCCCGGAAGGAGCGGCGCTCTATCGACTTCGCGATACTGACCGGGACGGCGTTGCGGACAAAGTTGCGGCGATCGTCAAGTTCAAGGGCCGCATGCAAGAACATGGACCCCACGGGCTGCGGCTGGGACCCGATGGTTTGATCTACATGGTGTGTGGCAATCAAACCCAACTGGCTACCCCGCCGCTGGAGGCCAGTCCTCATCGCTATGTCTACGAAGGCGATCTGGTGCAACCGCGTTACGAAGATCCGCGCGGTCACGCCAGGAATATCAAAGCGCCGGGCGGAATCATTCTGCGCGTGGCCCCCGACGGTTCGGTGCTGGAACGCTTTGCCGGTGGGCTGCGCAATCCCTACGACATCGCGTTTGATGGTCACGGTGAGCTGCTGACGTGGGACGCCGACATGGAATGGGACCAGGGCACCAGCTGGTACCGGCCGACACGGATTCATCAGGTGACGGCGGGGGCGGAATTTGGCTGGCGAAGCGGCTGGGCCAAGTGGCCGTCCCACTATATCGACAGCCTGCCGGCTGTGCTGGAAACCGGAAACGGCTCGCCAACAGGACTCGCCTTTTACGATCATGTGATGTATCCGGCCAGATATCACGGCATGCTGTTCATGGGGGACTGGGCCCGGGGGCAGATCATGGCGGTGCAACTGGCTCGGAACGGAGCTGGGTATAAAGGGACGGCCAAGGTATTCCTGGAAGGGCATCCGCTCAATGTCACCGACCTGGAAGTTGGCCCCGACGGCTGGCTGTACCTCTGCACGGGCGGACGTGGTACCGAAGGGGGTATCTATCGGGTCACCTGGACCGGCAGCGTTCCCCGCCAGGTTCAGGATCTGGGCCAGGGAATTGAAGTTGCCCTGCGGCAGCCGCAGCTCGATTCCGCCTACGCCCGGCAGCGGATTGCCGTGGTCAAGCAGAAGTTGGGTGCCGGGTGGGAACAGCAGCTGACGAAGATCGCTAGGCAGACGGAGGCACCGGTCAAGCGGCGGACGCGCGCCTTGCAGCTGATGCAGTTATTCGGTCCGGCCCCACCGGAAGATTTGTTGCGAGAACTGTTGGCCGACCGGGACGCCAATGTCCGCGGGATGGCCGTGTATTTGATCGGCGTCCGCGGGGCGGCTGAGTTCGCCGATCGGCTGGCGAAACTCCTGGAAGATCCGGAACCCTGGGTCCAGCGGCGGGCCTGCGAGGCCCTGGTGCGGGGAGGGTACCCGCTGCCGGTCGACAGGTTGATCCCGCTGTTGGCCAGCAACGATCGCTACGTCGCCTGGGCCGCGGCCAAAGCCTTGCAGACAGTCCCCGTCGACCGCTGGCAGGAGAAAGTCCTCAACTCCCCGTACCAGCGGGTCGTCCTGGCCGGCTCGGCTGCCATGCTCAGTGCCCATCCCGACACCGCGACCTGCCAGGCCATCTTGCAGCAAATGCGAACCCTGATGCGCGGGTTTGTCTCCGATGCCAACTTTCTGGACCTGCTGAGGATCTGCCAGCTGGCGGTGGGACGCGGCGAGCTGGACGAGCAAGAAAAAGCCGCCTTCGCCACGCAGTTGTCCGCCGAGTATCCCGCCGGCAACGCCATGATCAACCGCGAACTGATCCGCCTCTTGGCTTGTCTCCAGGCCAGCGGGATCGCCGACCGCCTGCTGGAACAACTGGAGGCCGGACTGGAGACCGAGGACCGCATCCACCTGGCCGTCCACGCTCCGCACTTCGTCACCGGACTTTCTTCCCCGCAGCGCTTCAAAATGCTGGAACATTTCGTCGCCCTCCGAGAAGCAGTAACCAGCTCGAACCAGGCGGAATACCTGGACGTGGCGGCTCGCGACTTTGTCAGTCGCATGTCGGATAGCGAGCGGGTGGAGGTGTTGGCTCAGGCCGAACGCTGGCCGCAGGCGGCCCTGGGCGCGATCGCCCGCCTGCCCGCGTCGCTGGAGGAGGGGCAGCTGCAGCAGCTGCAGGCCCTGGACCAGAAACTGGCCAGCCGCGAAGACCAGCCGGCGGAGAAGCTGCGGATCGGGATCGCCGCCGTCCTGGCCCGCAGTCAAGCACCGACCGCGATGGCCTACTTGCGGAAACTTTACGACCAGGAACCCGAACGGCGGGGGGTGTTGGCGATGGGGTTGGCTCAGGTCCGCGACGCGAACAACTGGCCCTACCTGGTCCGTTGCCTGCCGATTGTGGAAGGCAACGCCGCTCAAGAAGTCATCGCCGCCCTGGCCGACATGGATCTGGCGCCGCAGTCCCCCCGGCCGGTGCGGGACCTGATTTTGCAAGGGCTGAAACAGAACAGCGATGCCGGGCGGCGGCAAATCCTGGCCCTCCTGGAAAAATGGACCGGCCACAGAATGGGCGGGGCCGACGACCCGCCCGCCAGCCGATTGGCCGCCTGGCAGGACTGGTTTGCAGAGCAGTATCCGGACCAGCCAGAAGCCAAATTGCCCGGCCCTTCGCGGGACGATCGCTATACCTACCAGCAGTTGCTGCATTACCTGGCCAGCGATCAGGGTCGCGAGGGCGATGCCGGTCACGGAGCCGCCGTGTTTCGCAAAGCGGATTGTGCCAAGTGCCATCGCCACGGACCGCAGGGTAAGGGAATCGGCCCTGACCTGACGACCGTCGCCAGCCGCCTGCAGGAAAAAGAGATTCTCCAGTCGATCGTCTACCCCTCCCACGTGATTTCGGATCGTTATGGCACCAAGCTGGTCGAGACCAAGGGCGGAAAGATCTACACGGGGGTCGTATTCCGGGATACGCTGAGCACCGATCTGATCGTGCTCGATTCGGCCGGCCAGGAGACAAAGCTGGCGAAGGACGAGGTCCAGCAAATCACCCCTTCCCGCCTCTCGTCGATGCCCCCCGGGCTGTTGAACCAACTGGAGATGAAAGAGATCGCCGACTTGTTCGCTTTCCTCCGCCAGGCCTCTCCGGCCAAAGTTACCCGCCGGCCGCGGCGGTAGTCGGCGCCCCCTGTGTCAGCCCCCAGGCCGCGATAAGGGGTCAGGCATGGCACGCAGCCGAAAAGTGTCCCCTGGACGCGGCCTGCCGTTTGGCACGGGTCATGCCGTCCTTTTCCACCCCGCTTTTCCACCCCGGCGGTCTCTGGGTTGCCGGGGGCGTTCCGCAGTTGCTCACACCGATCGCCGGCCTCGAAGGTCTCGCCGGGGATGCGTCTCGGTTGGCTCCCTGGTTCCCTGCCGGCGGTTCGCTGCAGCGGCGGCCTGGGCCACCAGGGCAGGCTGCCCGTTACCAGCTCGTTACCAAGGCGCACACCTTTCGGCCACGTTATCTGCCTATAATTGTCCACGAGGCGGGTGACGAACGAGGGGCAGTTGACGAGGTGTGTGATGGGTCGCCGATTCGAGTCCGTTCGGTTCCTGCTGCCGGCCGCACTGCTGGCCTTCACCGTCCCGGTGGCTCCTCTCTTTTCCCACCTGCCGACCGGAACGCGGGTCGCCGCTGGCAGCACCCTGATCCGCCAAGTGCCGCATTTACGCCAGAAGCCGGACTTCTGCGGGGAAGCGTGTGCGGCGATGGTCTTGCAGAGCCTGGGGCACCGGTTCGATCAGGATGCCGTCTTCGATCAAGCCGGACTCGATCCGCTCAAGGGTCGCGGTTGTACGACGCCCGAACTGAAGCGGGCCCTGGACCGGATCGGGTTTGAAACGGGGAGGGTGTGGAGCTACGTGGATCCGGCGCGGGCCGCGGGGGAACTGGAACGGCTGTGGCAGGAGCTCTACCAAGACCTGGTCAATCAAGTCCCCTCCATCGTGTGCATGCGCTACGACGCCCGGCCGGGCGCTAACGAACATTTTCGGCTGATGCTGGGGTACGATGCCGAGTCGGACGAGGTGATTTATCACGAGCCGGCTGAGCGTGAGGGGGGCTACCGGCGGATGGCACGGGCCACGTTCCTGCAGCTGTGGCCACTGCACTACCGTCCCGACCGCTGGACCGTCGTCCGCCTCCGCCTGCAGGCCGGATCGATCGTGTCACCACCGCTGGCCCGCGGCCCGACCGACGCCGATTACGCGCAACATATTCGCGAGCTGCGACGCCGCCTTCCTGGAAATGATTTTTCTTATGTCATCCAGCGGCCCTTTGTGGTGATTGGGGACGAGTCGGCCGAGCGGGTGCGGCGTCGCGCCAGGGAGACCATTCAATGGGCCGTCACCAGGCTGAAGCAGCTGTACTTTACAGAAGACCCCGATCAGATCATCGACATCTGGCTGTTCAAGAACCAGGCCAGCTACTACCGCCACGCAAAGGCGCTCTTCGGTCAGAAGCCGAGTACGCCCTTCGGTTATTATTCTCCCGCACAGCGGGCGTTGGTGATGAACATCAGCACCGGCGGCGGCACGCTGGTCCACGAACTGGTACACCCCTTCATCGCGGCCAACTTTCCCGACTGCCCCGCCTGGTTCAATGAGGGGCTGGCTTCGTTGTACGAGCAGTGCGGCGAGGTCGACCAGGCCATTTACGGTTACCCCAATTGGCGACTGCCCGGGCTGCAGCAGGCCATTCGCGCCGGCCAGCTGCCCTCCTTTCGGGCCCTCTGCAGCAGCTCGACCACCGAGTTCTACCAAGACCACCGCGGCACCAACTACGCGCAGGCCAGGTACCTCTGCTATTACCTGCAGGAACAGGGCAAGTTGCGCGACTTTTATCACCGCTTTCGTCGCAGTGCCAAGCGGGACCCCACTGGGTTGGCAACCTTGCGCGCCGTCCTGGACCAGCCTGACCTGCAGGCCTTCCAGAAAAACTGGTCCCGCTTTGTCATGAACCTGAAGTTCGATTAGCCCAGCGGTTCCCGCTTTCTCCGCTGGCAGGGATTACGCGGGACTGTGCAACCGGCGGTGAACCCCGTTTTGTCGGTTGTTGATTAACGGCGCAGAGGGACGTTCAACAAAGGCGCGCTCAAAACAGGACACGCCCGAAAAAATAAAAAAGGGCAGGCATGATGGGGGCGGTTGGATGACAGCAGGTGGATGCAGGGAGTACCGCGTGAAAAAAGGGGCTGGACTTGCCGGGCAGCCACAGCTGGCGGAGGGAGCAATAGCTGGGAGTGCGGATTGACGAGCGGTTGTGGGGGGGCCTGCCCCCGCCTGCGGAGATCTGCCAAGTCCAAAATCGGGACAACATCGACAGGCCTCAGCTGCTTGATCAACCCTTGCCCACGACCCCGGATCTGTTCGCCGGTTTTGTTTTGGAGGGGTTGACCGGTGTGGGTGGGGTCGGGCCACGCGGGGAGCGCCGCCTACGGCGAGAAATCCTCTCCTCGCTGTTCGTAGACCGCCTGCAGGAGGGCCTGCACATCGGGGTATTTCTTTTTTTTGGCCAGGGCGGCGTCCAGCAGCCGCCGCGCGTCCCGGTCGGTATGTCCCAGGCTGCGGAGGAGTTCGAAGCCCTCGCTGACGACATCCGGCTGCACGATGGCCTCTAGCGGTTCGTCGCGCAAAGCCAGCAGGGCGAACTTGGGGACCTTTCTCCGCAGCTTGGCCACGATCCGTTCGGCGGTGGCCGGCCCAATGCCTGGCAGGGCGGCCAGCGCCTTGGTGTCTTGCTCTTCGATCGCCGTGGCCACGTCGCGGACGGGGCGGACCATGGCCCGCAGCGCTTTTTTGACACCGACGCCGTCGACGGAGCAGAAGAGTTCGAAAAACTCGCGTTCGGCTTCGTTGAGAAAGCCGATCAAGCGGGGTGTGAGGCGGCCTTGCATGGGGTTGCCTTCCAGGTAGTGGATCGTATAGAGCTGAACGTTCTCGCCCATGCGATGCTGGAGCTGCCGCCGCGCGAATTCGGGGATGCGTACCTGATATTCGAAGGCATCCACGGCCAGCAACACGTCCTCGTCGTGGACGGCCAGCAGGTCTCCGGTAATTTTATGGATCATGCGTGACCTTATCTGCAAGGTAGTGATGGCAGAGGGCGATCGCCAGGGCGTCGGCGACATCTGCCGGGTCGGGGGCCTGGTGCAGGCCCAATTCGCGTTGGATCGCGTCCTGCATCTGCCGCTTGGGTGCTCGGCCGTTGCCTGTCAGAATCTTCTTGACCTGGGTGGCGGCATAGCTGTGGGTGGCCAGCCCCGCCTGGCTGGCCGCCAGGCAGATCACGCCTCGCGCGTGCCCCATCAAAATGGACGTTCGCGGTCGCTCGTAGTGACTGTACAGCTCTTCCAGCGCCATGACATCCGGCTGCAGGGAGGCGATGACGTCCACGATTCCCTCGTAGATCTGCTGGACCTTCTGGAAGAGGCTGCCGCGAGCGGCGGCCCGCACCACCCCGCCTTCACACAAGCGCATCCCGTCCGCTCCGGCTTCCAACACGCCGTAGCCGGTGACATTCAATCCCGGATCGACTCCCAAGATGCGTGTCATGCCGCGGGGCTTCCCGGATCGGTTCAGGTCTGGCCAAGCGACCACTCGGTTCCGTCGGGTCGATCTTCGAGGACGACACCCGCGGCTGCCAGGCAGTCACGAATACGATCGGCCGTGGCAAAATTTTTGCCTTGGCGGGCTTCGGCCCGCAGTTCGATCAACAGTTGGAGGAGACCATCCAGCGGTTGATCGTGGGCGCTGGCATCGTGGCTCCAATCGGTTCCCCCGGCGCGGTCTTCCAGGAGGATCCCCAAAGGTCCCATGGCATCGCGAATCCGGTCGGCGGTCGGGAAGTCCTTGTTTTGCCGCGCGGCCGTCCGCAGTTCGAGGACCAGCTGCATCACGGCGTCCAGGACGGCGTTGTCGGCTCCTGGCGGTGGCTGGACCGCTTCTCGAAACAGCCCCAAGGTACCGCTCAACTCGCGCAACGTGGTCGCGCCCTGCCGCAGCACGGCAAGCTTGGCAGCGGTCCGCTGGGACTCATCCTCCAGCTGTTCGTCTTCCACATAGCGGTTCAGCGCGCGAACCAGTTCGAACAGGTCGCCGATCGCGCCGCCCGTATTGAAGTCGTCGTCCATCGCCTGCAGGAATCGCTGGCGGGACTGGGCCACGGCCTGCAGGGTGGGATCGTCGCCCGGGTCAAACTCTCCCGCTGGACGGTGACGCGCGGCGTCCAGCTGGTAGAAGTCCTGGCCGCTGACGCGTTGGAGTCGTTTGAAGAAGCGGTAAAAGGTCTCCAGAGCCTGGCCGGCTTCGGCCACGGCCTCTTCGCTGAACAGCACCGTGCTGCGGTAGTGGGTGCGGAGGAGGAAGAAGCGGATCCGCTGGCCGCCGTGGTGGGCGATCAGTTCGGCCAGGCCGCCGGCCCCTTTCGAGCGGCTCATTTTCTGGCTCGCCTCGGACGGATCCCCCTCCCGCTCGCCCCGTCCGCCGACCTTGCCGGCGCTGGCCGAGGCCCGCAACAGGCCGTTGTGCATCCAGAACCTGGCCATGGGCTTGCCGTGGCAAGATTCGCTTTGAGCGATTTCGTTTTCGTGATGGGGAAAGATCAGGTCGAGTCCACCGCCGTGAATGTCGAACGATTCGCCCAAAATCTTGCGGCTCATCGCCGAACACTCGATGTGCCAGCCCGGTCGCCCTTGGCCCCAGGGGCTGTCCCAGGACGGCTCACCCGGCTTGGCGGCCTTCCACAGGGCAAAGTCGGCGGACGATCGTTTCTTGGCGGCCGCCTCGCCACCTTCTCCCTGCAGATCGTCCAGGGTGCGATTGGTCAGTTTGCCGTAATCGGGATCCTGGGTTACATCAAAGAAAACGTCGCCGTCTGCCTCGTAGGCGAATCCCTGTTCGATGAGGGCCTGGGTGAACGCGATGATGTCGGGCATGCTGGCAGTCGCCGTGGGCATCTGATCGATCCCGTCGACACCCATCCCGGCCAGGTTGGCCAGGTAATCCTCCGTGTTCTCGGCGGCCACCTCCGCCATGGAGATCCCCCGCTGGTTGGCCTTCTGGATCAGCTTGTCGTCGACGTCGGTGATATTGACCACCCAGGTCACCTCGTAACCGGAGTAGGTCAGGTAGCGTTTGATGGCGTCAAAGATGACGGGCCCGACCATGTGGCCGATATGTGCCTTGTCGTAGACGGTGGGCCCGCAGAGGTAGATCCCCACTTTACCGGGCGTAATCGGGTCCAGGGGTTCTTTGGTGCGGGTAAGCGTATTGTAGATCTGCAGGTTCGCAGTCACCGATTTTTGGTCCAGCGGTTGGACATTCGTTGCAGCCGTGCTCATAATCTCCTCTTGTCCATAGCTCCCCTTGTCCATCTGTCCTCTTAACCATCGTGGCCCATCAGGGCCACGCACTGAGCGGCGATCGCTTGTTGGCGGCCGATTTTTCCGAGTCCCTCTCCCGTCTTGGCCTTGACGCCGACCGCGGAGGGGGGGACCTGTAACAGTTCCGCCAGGCGGCCTTGGATAGCCTGTTTGTAAGCCGCCAGCTTTGGTCGTTCCGCGAACACGATGCAGTCCGCGTTCACGACCCGGTAACCGCCCTGCTGTACTTGATCCACGACTTCGGCCAGAATCTGGGCCGAATCCCGGTTTCGCTGAGCCGGATCGGTATCGGGGTACAGTTGCCCGATATCACCCAGCGCCGCGGCGCCCAGGAAGGCGTCGGTCACGGCATGCAACAGCACATCGGCATCGCTGTGTCCGACCAGCTGGTGGTCGTGGGGTATGTCCACGCCGCCCAGCCGCAGCGGCCCGCCGACTGCCAGCCGATGCGTATCGTGTCCGATTCCAACGCGTAAGGAACTCGTTTGTCTACCTCCTCTTAACGAGCAGGCTGAAGATTATAACCAAAGGCAAACATGGCGACAACGCGAACAACGATCGTGTGGGGAGGCGAATGGGGTTTTGCGGTCACCAGGGTTTGCGGTCACCAGGGAGCGTGTTGCTGCTTGAGCGTCGCGCATCGGCAAATCGGCGGTCTGCTAGGCTGGCCTTTGACGCCGGCTTATAATCGAGCCTGGTATGGCTGTTATTGAAATTGAGCGTCTGACGAAGACGTACCGGGTTTACCAGAAGCAAGAAGGCCTGCTGGCCTCGGCGCGTGGCCTGTTCGCTCGTCGCTACCGGCAGGTCGAGGCGGTCCGCGGCATCGACCTGCAGGTGGAAGAAGGCGAATTCGTGGCGTTTCTGGGTCCCAATGGCGCCGGCAAGACGACGACGTTGAAGTTGTTGAGCGGCGTGATCAACCCGACCAGCGGAACGGCGCGGGTGATGGGGCATGTCCCCTGGTTGCGGGAAAATGCCTACCGCCGCCGTTTTGCCCTGGTCATGGGGCAGAAGAATCAACTCTGGTGGGACCTGCCGGCCGCCGAATCGTTTCGCCTGCACCAGCACATCTATCGCATCGATCCGGATCAGTTCGAACGGTCGCGGGACGAGCTGGTGGAATTGCTGGACGTGCGGGAACTGCTGTCGCAACCGGTCCGCGAGCTGTCGTTGGGGGAACGGATGAAGATGGAGCTGATCGCCGCCCTGCTGCACTCGCCGGAGGTGCTCTTCCTGGACGAACCCACCATCGGGCTCGACGTGATCGCTCAACACAATATCCAGAAGTTTCTCCGCTACTACCAGCAGTTGCGGCGGATCACGATCCTGTTGACCAGTCATTACATGAAAGATGTCGTCGCGCTCTGCCGCCGCGTGGTGATTATCGCTCAGGGACGGATCATGTACGACGGCTCCTTATCGGGAATTATTGATCAGTTTAGCAGCCACAAGATCGTCAGCTTGCAGTTTGCTGACGACGCCATGCCCGCCGACCTGGATCGCTATGGAGAACTCCTTGAAATCGTGCCGCCGCGGGCTCGGCTGCGGATCGAGCGGCCGGAGGTGACCGACGCGTTGGCGGGCATTCTGCACGCGCATGTGGTCGAAGATGTCAGCGTCGAAGATCCGCCATTGGAGGAGGTGATCGCGGCCATGTTTTCCCTAGCCCAAAATGGCGCCGCGCAGCAGCTGGAACCTGTCGCCCCCGCCCCGGACCGCTAATCCCTGTCGAAGGGGGGGGGACTGAGCACAAAGTGCTTTGGGTTGAGTCTTGATGGCCGGATTTTGAATACCGAGTGTTTGGTTGCCGAGTGTGAATTGCCCAGTTTGTAACACTTTAGCCCCATGGTAGCTGAAGTCGTGAGACTTCCGTAGCTGGCCTTGGTTACCGCCTAGACGATCCGAATTCTCACGAATTCGGCGACATCAGGCCGCGCCGCCAGTCGGCTAAAGTGTTATCCCAGTTTTAGGAACTGCGGTCTGATCACTGCATTTGGATTGCTAAGTTTTGCTGGCAAGGCCCTCAGTACGAATCGCGAATTAGGATGGACGGCCTTTGATGTAC
>JABAOF010019337.1_pt4 | contig 15191 bp, 11 predicted proteins | sample 7062171 | NCBI WGS metagenome assembly JABAOF01 (sample SAMN14538628, study PRJNA623070) | marine sediment metagenome | biome: marine biome [ENVO:00000428]; feature: marine pelagic biome [ENVO:01000023]; material: deep marine sediment [ENVO:00002113] | place: India: Gulf of Khambhat ...
CAGGACAGACCAAAACACCACCGATAGATACAGGCCGGTTGACTGATTCGAGCATATTACGACCAGGCCGCATTCCTCGTCCCTCTCCCCGAAAGTAAAGCGGAACCTGTTCTATAGCAATTTCATCTGTATCACGGGCATGGGCATCCGTCACAACTCCCACAGCACCCCGTGAGTACCAATCTAGGATGTTGTAGGAGCCGATGGAACCAATATCAGCCTCTTCGTCATCATCGATGACAATGACAGAGCCAGGATTGATGATGGATACGAATGCTTCGGAAGAAAGGCTCGTATAAAAGTTATCCTGCCATTTTTGAAAATCCTCGTTTGCTCCTGGACGATTTGCCACATTGGCAGGAACATAGCGTACGGTGACAGCAATTCCTCGGAATTGATGCTTTAATGTCGCTAGATCCTTCCAGGCTGCATGTATTTCTTGATTAACCAACCCAACATCTTGGAGCCCGATCCTGTCCATCCCGTCCACGACATCGGCCACACGCAATCCCTCGTAGAGTTTCAAAATCCTGACGTTTTCCTGCTGAGAATACGTCGGAACGTTGATAAAATTCACCCCTTTTTCGAGTTTCTGTGGACTGAGTGTCTGGGCCAAGGTCATCCCTTGCCAAATTAAAAAGAGAGATAAAATCGGATGCCACATATCCTTTCCTCCTTTCTCAGATTATCGACGAACTCGCCCCTTCTTACTCTTGGCGTCTCCGCAGTACCACTTTACCAAAACCGTCTCAGCCAGTTTCCCATGAGGAGTGTATCCCTTATCGGCCGCCCCTCCTCGAGAAGGATCAGGCTCCCAGTTCCACCAATAAATCCCCTCAAACCAGGATTTCTCTCCAAAAGCACGAATGACGGCCAGGTAACATTGCGCCTGTTCTATGAGATCAACAGCCCCAGGAGTCTCCCAGTCCCATGGCCTCATGTTTGCGCCGTCGATGCTTCTGTAGCCTATCTCTGTTAAAAGAATAGGTTTTTGCCAGACCTGATAAATCGATTCAATCTGAGATAGATAGGGAATCCAGGCTGTTAAAAGCTCGTCGATTGTGGGATCTGTTTTATTTGTTAGCTCGAAATAGGCATCGATTCCGATAAAATCAAGGCCATCCCAGAATTCGATCTGTTCAACCTCCCTCCCCCAATTTGCAGCATAGACAAGACGTCCAGAATAGATATCTCTAATGGCTCGGATGATTTTTCTCCAGTCCAGAGTATACTCCGAGGACGTGAGCTCGACGAATTCGCAGCCAATAGAGAGGATTTCAACCTCCTCATCCTGGGCCATCCGGGCGAATGTTCTCATCATTTTACTGTAGCTATTAAACCATCCCTTTGAATCCTCCGGCTGGAACGTACCCCGCCAGTCTCCGCTTAGGGCATCAACATGGGGTTTGAGCATGACCTTCAGGCCGAAGGCATGGCATGTCTGGATGGCATGTCTGATAGTATCCATTCTTGCGGTTTGGCCATCATAATCTGGCAACATCTCATTGGAGAATCTGTTGCTTTGATACCAGGTGGGCACAAGCTGAACCCATTCTGAACAAGTTGTCTGAGCTAAAATCTTGAGTGACTCGTCAGAGGAGGCTGTTCCGTACTGGTCGGCGATCCAAGTAGGAAAAGCCATCCCTTTCTGGAACTTTGAATCGTCAAATAGATGTTTTGACTGGGATACCAGGCAGGCTATCTGTCCTGCCAATAATATTATTGCCAAGAGGAGCCGAATTATTCCGTACAATCTCAGATTCAAAGGCCCCTCCGTTTATCCTGCTTCGATATTACTTCGAAGAGTGATTTAGATGTCATCATCGAATTCCTCCTCGGATATACCCCAGATCTCAATCAGGCGCCTCTCAAAGAGTCTCATCGGTTGGCTCTGACCAGGCAAGGTTGTGTGAACAACAACATACTCGTAAATATCTCCCTTAACGAGCTCTCCGGTCTCAAGATCAATAAAAATATGTCCCCAGAAATTTGAAGTCCCTTCCTGTTCAAAAGTCATTTTGGGAGTCATCTGGATTCTGCTGCTGATTCTGGATTCCGTGTTTATGTATTCGAGAACTGCGCATCTCTTTCCGTTTTCCATACCTATTCCTGTGAACATCGTATCGTAACCTCCGTTGGTAAAATCCGAGTCCTGGATTAAGGTTTTGAAATCCCAGGCCGTACTCTGCCCCGCCCCTGGGTTTGATATTCTGTCCCCTATCTCCTTGATTTGACTTATACCTCCAGCGGATTCTGTCCGGAGCAGATCAAATTGCGCGTGCGCATCAAGGATATTGACCATGAATTTCATCCCCTGGAGTGTACTGGGAATGGGGCTAAAATCTATCTGACTAGGGAAGCGGAGGTTTTCAAAGTCGAGAAGATAGGTGAATCCGGCTGCGTACGGAAGATCTTTCCATTTGGTGATCTCTTCTTGAAGTTTTTTCCCTTGTCCAAGCCTTGCGTTCTTCCAGGTGAATTTGACCAAGTGTATCCCTTTTTCGATCTTCATCACTTCTCTCTTAAAAGAGGAGATGAGCTCCTCCCTCGAATGGGTGATGCCGAGCGAATTCCCGTGGTAATAGATTGTCCTCATTTTGTAATAACTCATATCACCTGGGCTTTCCTTGAGAGAAAGGTCATATTCTGCGGTCAAGTCTATAGTTTTCTCTTGACCAGGTAAAATTTCTCCTGTAGTTAGTAGGACACTGATTACGACAATAAAAAAAATGAAGCGTTTTTTCATATTGACTCTCCTTAACAATGGATGCTGATCTAAAGACTCTTTCTTTTTCTAGGAAAGGAAAGTTTAATATCACTAGCCGGCTAAATGATATGCCCAACCATGTGTTTATCTTAAAACCTCATAAAAGCACCAAAAACGAAGTTAATGCTTTCGATTTTATCAGGATCACAAAATATGACCACATAGCGAATATCCATTCGGAGTCCCGTCCTCTTACCAAGAGAATAGTGAATCCCCGTCCCCACATGGATCACAGGGTCATTCTTCTTTTCTGGAGCGATGAATGTTATCTCGTATCCATATTCAGAAGTTAATGTTTCATCTTTGGCCAAAACTTTATCGAGCCCACCACCTGCCACCACATATGGCCTAAAGTCTCTTTCTAGAAATTGAAACATGATACTTAAAGTCATGGAATAATGCTTGGAGGAATTGATCTCGACTCTATCCATGTCTGAAGGATCTTGTAAATTCACCCGTGAATTTAGAATATACCTTCCATCTAATTCAATTCCTAGATACCTTATCAAGAAGAAAGCAAAGGCTGCGCCGAATCCTAGAGGCTGATGAGCTGGAGTCACAGGAAAGTCGTTTTCACCGAGTTCATAGTCTTCCTCAGAGCCATATTCAAAAACATGATGCACTCCTCCGAAGACTGATATCTGAAATTTCTTTTGTTGACCAAAGCCAAAATTTACGAAAAAAGTTAAAACCAGAGTAATGAACACTATTCTTTTCATCTTTTTCTTTTTTGTTCCCTATTTTTTGTTAAGCCCAGTATCCATCTGTGTAGCCTGGCTGCATCCAGAACAACTCTTGACTTTTAAAGTATGGAATCAGAGTCACGGTGATTTTCTTCATCTCTTCTTGTGTCATCGGTTGGAACTTTTTGACAAGCTCGATGTTTTTCTTCAATATCTCGAGGCTATCTGTCCCGATCACAGCCGCATTCACATAAGGAAGGCTCAGGGAATACCGGATTAGCTCCTCCGGATCGACGTTTTCCACTGTCTCCCTTGGCCGGACAACCTTCATCGCTATTATCCCCATCTTCTTCTTGGCTGCTACTGGGATGGCCTGCCTCTCGAAATCCCCTTCCCGCTCCGCATAGTGATTCATAGCGATGATCATGGTGTCAAAATCATAACGAGTGGCCATCTCCATCATAGCCTCTGCAGATTTATGTCCGGTGTATCCGATGAACCGAGTGACCTTCTCGTCCTTTAACTTCTGGAGGGCTTTCAGGGCTCCGTCCTCTGCTCCAATCTTCTCTACATCCTCGAGGGACTCTATGCTGTGTATCTGGTAGAGGTCGAGATGGTCTGTCTTCAAGCGGCCAAGGCTTTCCTCAAGATGGCGCATGGCCCCATCATAAGTTCTCTCAATGACTTTTGTGGCCAAGAAGACTTCCTCCCTCCGCTCCTTCAAAACAAGACCATAGCGCTCCTCACTGACAACATCGTCGGAGATATAGTCATGGGCCGTATCCCAGTAGTAAAAGCCGTGATCCAAGGCATAGTTAAGGAGCTCAACACTCTTTTCTGGCTCCTTGATCGTACAAAACCGGCTTCCACCACCAATGACAATCAGAGGAATCGAGATGCCCGTTTTTCCCAAGACGCGGGTGGGCAGACCTTTGGCATCATAAACACTGGCTTTCTTCTCCGAGAGCTCTCCTTTACAGGATAGGAGGCCAAGGGCGACCGTTGAGGTGCCGCAGGCCTTGAGAAAATCACGCCGCGGTATCGATTTATTCTTCACCACAAACCTCCTTATTATAAATTAAGTATATTCAAATCTGCTTGATATATCCAAAATCATTCCACATTCATCTATCGCTTTGTTAAAACGCTCTCCTTGATATTCTTATTTTATTTGTGCAATTTCCCCCACAATTTTATATCATCAAAGCTCCCCGTGTCGTCGAAAGACCCCACACCCACCAGACCATGGCCCAATGTCTTGTCTATTGCGGTTAATATGGGAGTAGACATATCGTCCAAGTAGGCTTTGATCTTCCCTGTTTCTGCGTCATAAGACACCTTGAAATCATGAAATTCCATATCTTTAAGCCTCGGTATGGATTTCCCAACAGGCTCGCTGTTGATCTTCACCCGATCTTTGCCGTCGACCAAAGCGATAATGTTATGCACATCGTCGCTTATGGCCCCAAAGTGCGCATAGTAGAAATGGGTTGGATCTTGATAGTGAAAAACAATGACCACACTGCGGTACTTGTTCGTAATCTCGGCTCGACACTTCAGCCGTCCAGTGATAACAAAACTGCTCACATTAAAGTTACTCAAAACAGACCATGAGGTCGGGGCCCGGATTTTCCCCATCGGGCCTGGCGCGAGAAGCCGATAGACCGAGGAGCCGTCTTCTACTGCAACCCCCCAGTTCTCGGGAACGTTTGGCTGCCATCCCTGAGCTTCACCATCTTCAAAATCATCTTTGACCAAGGGAGGTACAGCAGCCTCCATGAGCTTCTTTACGGCAGGAACAATCCTTATTTCCAACTCGTATTCAGGCCTCCTGGGACGTGCCATAATAGTTAGTGCGTTATCTAGCCAGGAATTGGGAGGTTGCTCTCTATTTTCGATATAACTTAGAGCCTCCAGCCCTATATTAGCCAAGGAAGAGACGTCTTCAGAAAGAGGCATAATTTCCTTCAAGAGAAAGGATTCTTCAAGGACAGGTCTTAGACTATCATGGTTATCATGCCACTCGGTTAGCCACTCCCGGATAGTCTCTTTGTTCGCGCTATATCGGGGAGCATCAGCCAGCATCTCATCAACCAGATTTCTGAATTTCCGGGCTTTTTGGCTTTCAGGACGAGCAGCATCGACAAGCCGGTTCAAAGGCATCATCTGAGAATATTGACGTGTTGCCGGACGAGTATAGTATTTGACCGGCTCCACGATATCAGCAAGGACTTTGAGGGAATCGATGGGATGTTTCCCCGCCAATCGCTGCAACATCTTCGGATAATTGGAACGATGGTTCACACCAAGCCAATCTAAGCTTTGACTGATCCTTTCGAGACGACGATACATATCTGAGATCTCTTTTACTTTTTGCGGTGACCACAATCTTTCAGCAATACAAGCTGCTCTTGGCCAGATGCGAGAATCAATGGTTTCGGGATTGACGAATTCCGCCCACATGCAGGTTTCTCCTCCTAAAATTCTTTTCTTCTCATCTCCACTTAACAAGGCAGCATCCTTGTCCATGGGATCGACTTGATAATACTGAGAGGCGCTCAGGATGTGATCTAAATAATATCCATGAGAGAGAATTCCCATATATCCTTGGCGGGCAGCATCAGCCAGAGATTCCTGCCCGCGCCAGCTTTGGATAACGATGTCTTTTGGAAGATCGGGGTGAAAAATCTCGTCCCATCCCACCATCTTCTTCCCGTATTTGCTCAGGATAGCTTGAATCTTTTTATTGAAATAAGCCTGTAAGTCATGATTGTCCGTCATGCCACGCGTACGTTTGAAAGCAACGATATCTTGATTGCTGTTCCAATGTCTACCGTTAACTTCATCGCCGCCGATATGAAAGCACGCATCGGGAAAGAGTTTGGTCATCTCTGCAAAAAAAGCATCGAGGAAAGCATACACCTCCTCTCGAGTGGGATCCAGACAAGGATCAAATACTCCCCAATGACGTTCGATCTGGTAGGGACCCGGAGCACTGGCCAATTCAGGGTAGCCTACCAGCCAGGAAGTGGTGTGACCGGGCATATCAAACTCGGGAACAACACGAATGCCACGATCACGGGCATAGTCTATAACCTCTTTGATTTGCTCCTGGGTGTAATAATTTCCGTCGGAACCCATCTCGTGAAGCTTGGGCCAACTCTTGCATTCCACTCGAAAACCTTGATCCTCTGAAAGATGCCAGTGAAGAACATTCATTTTCACAGCAGCCATGGCATCGAGATTGCGCTTGATAACTTCTACAGGCATCCAGTGGCGACAGACATCGATAAGCAGCCCTCTCCAGGGAAATCGAGGTTCATCCTGGATCTGAACTGCAGGAAAGAAGAAACCCTCATCGTCACTCATCAGAAGCTGCAGGAATGTCTCGATCCCGCGCAATATCCCTACTGGAGTCACCGCTTTTAGACTGGCCCGGAACGCATTAACATCAAGAGAATAGGATTCATCCTCTTTTAAAGATTGTATCTTCTCACCTGGACCTTGACAGATGACTTCGAGGAAGGGCTTAGAAGCAACCTTTTCTGTCTCGGCCTTCAAAAGAATTCCCGTTTGCACGGTCAAGCGCTGAATCATCCGTTGAATAGCTCTTTGTAATCGCGGTTCCTGATATCCGGAGAAAACAACTCGAAAATCAGAATTCACTCTTAATTTCCCTTTTTCAAGGGAAATTTTTGACGGAACAGGCATNNGGATGATTTTTCTGCCGCATAACAAGAAACGCTAAAGCCACAAAACATGATAAAGATAATACAGAAGGTTGATAAACTTAGATGGTTTAAATAAGACATCGTCATTTTCCTTTCAAATTCGAACGATCCTCTCTATAATCGACTGCATCTCATCATATTGCTCATCCATGCTTTGGAGAAGCTTAAATTGGGCTCTTGCTCTTTGAAGGTTATGGAATGGATGATGAATCTTGTAATAATTGTCTCCATCGATGAAATCTGTTAAAAATCGAAGGCCAATCATGAAGGTTAATAACTTTGCCGAAAATGCGAGATAGTCGATTTCCGTTTTTGTGAGAATAGCCCTCGTCTCCTTGAGGAATCCGTCAGAAAACGCTTCATACAATCTAATATCCATTGATATNNTAATATCCATCGATATTTTACTGAGATCCTTTTCATCTTCAACGCCTGTGTTGGCAGCGGTTCTGATAGCATCACCAAAATCATAATGAACAAAGCCCGGCATTACGGTGTCCAGATCGATCACACAGAGCAGATTATCTTCTCTGTCAAAGAGTATATTGTTAAATTTTGTATCGTTATGGGTAATTCTCCTGGGTATCTTTCCCTCTCTTGCTAGATGATGGATGCACTTCATCTCTTCTGCTCGAGCCGCTACGAAGTCGATTTCTCTCTGAACCTCTTTAGTCCTTTGCATGGAATCTTTTTTGACAGTCTCATGAAATGCACTCAGGCGCCTCTCGATATTATGAAAATCGGGAATTGTTTCATGAAGCCATTCCACTGGCAGATCTTCCAGGTCGGCTAAAAACCTCCCAAAAGCGACTCCTCCCTCGTATGCCTTTTCTGGACTACTGACAACATCAAACGATCGACTTTCAGGAATAAAGACACTCACTCGCCAGTAATCACCGTTTGGATCTTGATGATAATATTTTCCATCTGTGGCAGGGATAAAGATCAAGGATGTCAAGCAAGTTCTTCGTTCTGAATCCTTCATGATTTTTCTCTGAATATGTTTTGTAACTCTTTCAATGTTGCTCATGAGCTGCGGGATGTTCCGAAAAACATGATGATTGATTTTTTGTAACAAATAGTCAGGTAAATTCCCTTCTGCTGTCCGGATGAGAAAAGTATCGTGAATATGTCCTGAGCCGTAGGCCCGTCCTTCAAGAAAATGTCCATCAATATTGAAGTTCTTGATGACTGATCTCAAATCGTATTTCATGATGGAAGAATCCTTTCCCAACTTTATAGCAGAGGAATAATCAAATATCAAATTCTTCAGATAAGCCCATGAAACATTCTGTTTAACTTGAGATAATGGCTGGAAAACAGACGTGTCTATTTTTCTGGAGTAGGACAAGCAGCGGGAGTTTCGAGAAAATCCTTTTTTTTCAAGGTTTGGAAGATGAGGGGAAGGACGATGAGAGTGACCAGAGTGGACGTCAGGAGTCCTCCTACCACGACAGTGGCCAGAGGCCTCTGAATTTCCGCTCCGGGTCCAGTGGCCAGGAGGAGGGGCATGACGCCAAAAATCGTGGTAAAAGTCGTCATCAAAACAGGCCTTAGTTTTATGTTAACACCATCAAGAATCGCCTCTTTTATCGATTTCCCGTCATGAAGCCGCCGGTGGAACGCAGAGAGAAGGACCAGCCCATCTTCCAAGGCAATCCCGAAAATCGCGATAAACCCGATGGAGGCGGGAACACTGAGATACAGGCCTGAAATCTTCAAGGCGATGATTCCTCCTGTCAAGGCTAACGGGATATTGATCAGGATGATCAGGACTTCGCGGAAGGAATAAAAAATGGTGAACAGAAGAAGGGCGACTAAAGCCAGAGTGATGGGCATGATGAGGGCCAGCCGTCTGTTGGCCCTTTGCTGGAGCTCGAACTGGCCGCCCCACTTGACGAAGTACTCCGGCGGAATCTGGACGCTGTCCTCGATTTTAACCTGAGCTTCTCGGACAAAACGCCCGATATCTCTTCCCCTTATGTTGCACTGGATGGTGATGAATCTCTTATTCCCCTCCCGACTGACAACTCGGGGTCCGACAGCTTCTTCTATCTTGGCCAGCTGGACGAGAGGAATCTGACCTCCAGAGGGAAGAGGGATGAGCAGATTTCCTATCTGTTCGATACCTCTCCGGAATTCCGGTTCAAACCTGAGGAAGATATCAAACCTTTTCTGCTCTTCGTAGATCTGCCCTAAGGTAATTCCTCCGACAGCGGCTTCTATGGTTTCTTGGATATCCCGGATATTTACCCCGTAGCGGGCGATCCGGCCCCTTTCGAGGACTACCTGGATATGATTCTGGCCTGTGAATTGTTCGACCTGAACATCGCTGGCCCCTTTGATAGAGGCTATAACATCTTTGATCTGAGTGGATTTTTGTTTGAGAACCTCAAAATCCTCTCCGTAGATTTTGACAGCCAACTGGGCTTTGACTCCGGTGATAAGTTCATCCAGGTTATGGGCGATGGGTTGGGTCATATTCAGGTTTATACCCGGAAAATCTTCCAGGCGGTGTTCGATTTCATGGATGAGCTGATCTTTACTCCGAAAACTTTTCCATTTGTTGATCGGCTTGAGGCTGATCAGGATTTCGGCATCGTTCACGAAATGAGCATGGCTCCCCACCTCGCCCCGGCCGATCCGGCTTAAGACCCCTGTTATCTCCGGTATACTCCTCAGGGTTTTCTCGATGGCAGTGGTCTGGGCAACGGTTTCTTGGAGGCTGATATTCGGATCATAAATAGCCCGGAGATGAAGAGTACCTTCCTCTAAAGAAGGAATATATTCCCTCCCGAGAAATGGGATGAGGACCAGGCCCACGATAAAAACGATGATCGTCACGAAGAATACGATCTTCCTGTTTTTCTGACAGAAAGAAAAGAATGGAAGGTAGACCTTTTTTATGTTTCTGATCAGGAATGGTTCTCGTATCTGCCGTTTTTTCCTCAAGAATAGAAAAGAGAGCGCCGGCACACAGAATATGGCGAAAATCAGGGATCCAGCCAGAGCGAAGGAGATGGTAAAGCCCATCGGCCGGAACATGATACCCTCCACTCCAGTGAGGGTAAAGACAGGGAGGAAGGTCAGGATGATGATGATGATGGCGAAAAATAACGGCCTGCCTACTTCCCCGCCGGCTCGACAGATCGCAAGGGTTTTCTCCTCAGGGGAAAACTGAAGATGCCGGTGGACATTCTCGACTATGATGATCGCAGCATCCGCAATCAGTCCGATTCCGATGGCCAGTCCCCCGAAGGACATCAAATCCGCAGCCAGGTTCATCCGCTGCATCATGATGAAGGAAAAGAGGATGGAAAACGGGAGCGAAACAACGGCAATCAGGGCTGAAGGAAAATTCCCCATGAACAGGAAAAGGACCACGATAACTAGGGCGATTCCGATGATGAGGCTGGTGGATACCGTCGAAAAACACTTTTTGACCAGTGAAGCCTGGTTGTAGAAGGGAACAATCTTTATTCCTTGTGGGAGAGACTGATTGATCTCTTCGATCCTGTCCTCTAAATCCTGGATGACTCTAGCTGTGTTCGAGCCAAAAAGTTTAAGAACCATACCTACGACTTTCTCTCCTTCTCCGTTGACGAGAGCGGTCCCTCTTTTTATAGCAGGAAGGATTTGAACCGAGGCCAAATCCTTCAGATAAACAGGAGATCCTTGAAAGTTGGAGACGACGATATTTTCCAGGTCTTCTATCGTCTGGGCCAGACCGAGGCTGCGGACGATGTATTCCTCTTTGCCTCTGGTGATGAAGCTTGCTCCGACGTTCTGATTGTTTTCTCTCACTCTCTCGATAATGTCTGAAATAGACAAACTGTATTTCAACAGAGAATTGGGATTCACCAGGACTTGAAACTGCTTCACATCACCTCCGATGCTCAGGACTTGAGAAACCTCAGCCACAGATTTCAACTCATACTTCACCAGCCAATCCTGGATAGTCCTTAATTCTATTGAGGTATATCCTTCTCCTTCTAGATAATACAGATAGACCAGTCCAAGCCCGGTGGCAATAGGGCCTAAGACGGGATTGTGAGCTTCCTCTGGGAGACTTTCTCTTGCCTCATGAAGACGTTCGGCGACGAGCTGTCTCGCCCAGTAGATATCGGTCCCGTCCTCGAAGTAGACATTCACGATGGACAGGGCATAGGTGGAAAAAGATCGGATCGTCTTGACTCGAGGTAAACCGAACATCGAGGACTCGATAGGGTAGGAAATCAGCCGCTCTACCTCCTCAGGAGCCATCCCGTGGGCCTCTGAGTAAACCTGGACGAGTGGTGGAGAGGGATCTGGGAAAACATCGATCGGGAGGTTTTTGTAGGCCAGGATACCCAGGACGGCGATAATGACCGTCGCGGAGACGATGAATAACCTCTGTTTGATGGCAAAATTGATGATACTGGTGACCATGTCACTGAGTTACCTTAAGAGTTTTATCGGACTCTACCGACTAATGGACATGGACGTCCCCGAAAGTAGCCTTATTGAGTTCGGCCTTCAGATGGAACGCCCCTTTGATGACGATTTTCTCACCTTCCTGTAAGCCCGCTGTGATGATCCTATTCAACCCGATTTTATCTCCCAAAGAGACATGTCGAACCGAAAAAATATTCTCTTTCTCGAGGATAAAAACAATCTTTTCTCCGTCCAAGTTCTGAACGGCCTCCTCAGGAATGGAAAGCACATCTCTCTGGTGGGAGATATTTTCTATAATCCCTTGTATGTACATATTGGGTTTGAGAAGACCTTCCTCGTTCTTCACTTCGACCCGAACCTTGACCGTCCGTAGCTTCTCATCGATCAGATCGCTGATATAGGTGATTTTACCTGCAAATTTTTTATCTGGATACAGGGAGGAGAGAATCTGTACCTGACTTGTTTTGGTGACAAAGGGAAGGTCTTTCTCGTAGGCATCCAGGATGCCCCACAGGTTCTTCAGGTCGGACACAGTAAACAGAACTCTTTCGGGTTCGATGTGTTCTCCGACAACGACGTTTCTGTAAATGACCGTCCCGTTTATGGGTGAAGTGATGGTCTGAATCGGATTCGCCATCTCGCAAAGCTTTCCTTCTTCGGCCGCTCGATCACATTCCTTCAGAAAATCATCCATTTTCTCATGAGGAATCCCATAGGAGTGAAGTAGAGAGCCGTACGTTCCATATTCAGTTGAAGCTTTTTGATATTGGGCCTCCCGCCTGAGATACTCCTTCTCCCCGATAGCATTTTTCTCGAAAAGCTTTTTTGCTCTCTCATACTCTATCCGGCTTAGGTTTAAATTAGCCCGAGCCTGAAGGAATTCAGCCTTAGCTTGTCCAAACTCAGGCGAATTAATCGCTAACAACACCTTGCCCCTGGCTACTTTCTCTCCAAGATCTGTGGAGAGGGTTATCACTCTTCCTGGTACAAAAGAGGTGATTTGAGCTGTTCTATTCTGATTCAGGTTTATGGTACCGGGTAAAGCGAGTTGAGATGCAATTTTCTCCCTTGAGACCTTGCCAATTTCGATTCCCCAAGCTTTCTGCTTATCCGAGGTTAGCTGAAGTTCTTTATGTTGATGATCAGTTTCTTCGTCTTCTTTGGCTTGATATTCATGCCCTTCCTCGACCTGCTGTTGGCCTTGATGTTCATGGTCATGGGCTGGGATTGTCGTCTTATTGTTGGCTCCACCGCAGAAAACGAAAAGAACAACAACTAAACAAAGAACAATGTTTTTTATCATTTCTTTCTTTTAATTGAATGCAGCGACAACGGGTGAGAATTCTATCTCCAGCACTCATCTTTATTTATTATATATCATCTGTAAGATTAATCAATAAAACTCATTATAGCATAACTGGGATAGGCTGCTTTATCGAGAAGGAGAACAGTCTACATTCGGGGAAAATATCCAAAACGTTGTTTATCCCCTTTTTTCGTATGGTTGACAAAAAAAGGAGGCCCACTTATAATCTGCACTCATACAGGGGGAAAGGAGGGAAGGTGTTCAAACGTCAAGGAAACGGGAAAAACAGGGGGAAACATGAATCCTTCCCAAAATAATTCTATATCGAACAAATCATGCATGGGACCTACCTGTTCGTTCAAAGGCGAGATTACCACAGAAGAAGACTTGACCATCTTCGGATTCTTCCAGGGAAAAATCGATCTCAAAAATCATAATCTCATCGTTGAAAAAGAAGGAAAAATCGAGGCTGATGTCCAAGCGAGGGATGTCCATATCCTAGGAAAGATGAAGGGGAATATCTATGCCACCGGAAAAGTCTGCATCGCTCAGGAAGCTCAAGTGGTGGGAGACATTTCAGCCTTCAGAATCTCGATCATGGACGGAGCCCAGTTTAAGGGCAGTGTTAAAATGGCAACTTCTTCTCAACCCCTAAAAATGCCGGACAAACCGGAGATCCCAGAGCACTCAGCTAAATAATGAAATTCCCTCTTTTCTGGAATGTATCTCCCGTTTGAAAAGCATATCTGAAACGTATTTTTTCCAGAATAAAAAGATAAAGAAAAGAAGACTTTATTCTTAAGCTTGGCTTTCCCGACCTTACTTGTGGCGATAGAACTCTGCTGGTGTCTGATTGACGATGTATTCGACAGCTTCCTGAATACAGACTCTGATTGCTTTTTCAGTAGGAGTCTTAGCAAATCCTCCCAAACCGACTGGAAGAGTTCCACCGATTCGGGTTGCTCCTCCTAAGCCAAAGCTCGTAGCGCTCCCTTCAACACTCGTGGCCGCTACAATCTGGGAGGTCTTGGTGTCGATGATCCTGATATCCATAGCAATATGAGCCTTCTTCACGCCTCCTCCGACTGTGACACCAAGAACTTTTGTCCCTCCTCCCACGCCTTTGGCACTGCCTTCAAACTCTGTGATTGATGCTGTAATGATGAGTTCGGCTCCATAGATTTCACCCGTGGGGGCTTCTGTCCCTTTCTTAATCCTGCCTTCTGTGGCCAGATCTTGTTCTTTTAATACAGCTCCAAGCTGCTCTCTTTCCAGAACGATGTAGCGGTTCGTGTTAAATAAAGACGTGGTCAACATATCACGCATGCCATCGCCAATCTGCTTGAAGTTCATCCCATACATCCCGAACCAGCCGCCTGTCCAGCCGCCCTTGGCTGTCTTGTCCTGGAATTCACCCACTGCTAGCCTGGCTTTGGGGCCGTCGTATCTTTCAGCTCGGGCTTCCTCGATCGAAGGACCTCCGGTGGAAGTGACCTGTGCTGTCGGGGCACACGAGCTCATCCAGATTAGGACTGCAACAAGGGCCACAAAAACCGATACTTTTTTCATGGATTCCTCCTTTTTAGGATTATATGAAGCTCAATTTCGTTTGTCAATCAGACATTTTTGTTATAATAACACCTAATGAAAAAATTCAAGCTTCACTCCGAATACAGACCCAAAGGAGACCAAACAAAAGCTATCCAAGAGCTCAGCGAAGGCCTGAGGAGGCATATCAAACACCTGGTTTTGATGGGAGTGACCGGCTCCGGAAAGACATTCACCATGGCCAACCTCATCGAGAAAGCCAACAGACCTGTGCTCGTCATCTCTCACAACAAGACACTCGGCGCTCAACTCTACCAGGAATTTCGCAAGTTTTTTCCGGAGAATGCTGTGGAGTATTTTGTTAGCTATTATGACTACTACCAGCCCGAAGCCTTTATCCCTTCTTCTAACACCTACATTGCCAAGGAAGCCACGATCAATGATGAAATCGACAGGCTCCGGTTGAGGGCCACCAATTCACTTTTCCAAAGAAGGGACGTGATTATCGTCGCCTCAGTCTCCTGTATCTACGGCATCGGCTCTCCCCGAACATACTATTCGATGAGCTTTCCCCTCCATAAAAATCAAGTAATCGGGCGGAAAAAAATTCTTCAAAAACTTGTCGAGATTCAGTATGTCAGAGAGGAGGCAGATTTTAAAAGGGGAAGTTTTCGTGTTCGGGGTGACATCATCGAGGTCTTCCCTTCATACGAAGAATATGC
>JABAOF010013276.1_pt1 | contig 15178 bp, 21 predicted proteins | sample 7062171 | NCBI WGS metagenome assembly JABAOF01 (sample SAMN14538628, study PRJNA623070) | marine sediment metagenome | biome: marine biome [ENVO:00000428]; feature: marine pelagic biome [ENVO:01000023]; material: deep marine sediment [ENVO:00002113] | place: India: Gulf of Khambhat ...
GCCCCTACTGGCAAAAAGTTTACAGAAACATCAGTTGACATCTTCCGCATAGTTAATGGCAAGCTTGTAGAAGGATGGAATGTCACTGACGAATTGGATTTCCTCAAACAACTAGGTGTTATCGAATACACAGAAAAAGGAAAGAAACTCTTTCCAGAAGATGTCAAGTAACTGCAAACATTCCTTTCTCCTTTTTTTCTCACCAGAAAACTGTAACACTAGATATTCTCTAGAACAAACAATCAAAAATTAGTTAGATGTATGTAGAGTTGGTCAAAGTCTTTATTCCTATGATTTCCATGATTGTTTGTAGTGAGCATTTTGGAGTTAAGACGTAGTCTGCTTGAAGTCTTACTTCCTATGCTTGTTGTTTTTGTTCTATGGCTAAATGGATGGTTCTATCCTCTAATCTTACTACCTTTCCTCTATGTTAAATTAGTAGATAAGAAAGGGTTAAAGTGGATTGGATTTAATAGAGAGAACCTTTCTCATTCAGGGTTCCTCGGTGTCTGCTCTTCTCTTGGAATCATATTAGTTTGGTACCTCTTCTTTATCTACTACTTGCCACCTTCAGAAAGGGTCTCTGTAACTCCATACATTTTGTTTACGGACGTATTTTGGTATCCTTTTTATGAAGAAGTTACCTACAGGGGTTTTGCTCTGGCATATTTTGTGCCTTTGAAGATGAACCTTTTTTCGTTGAGGAGTATAACATTGAATTTCATGCAGACTTTGCTTTTTGTTTTCATCCATCACAAATATGTTACAATGGGTGTACCCTTTTTTCTTATTCTTGTGTTCTTGTTGGGTTTTATTAATGGATTCATATTCTTGAAAACGAGAAACCTTTTTGGATGCTTCCTATGTCACTCTATAGTAAACACCTTAGCTCTCATTATACCATTGTTTACCTGAATCCATCCATAATACTCTTCCCAATACTAGATTCTCTAGCGCGCGCAATTGTTGGATTTTCTGGTGCGTCTTCATTCGAAACTTAGGCATTCTTGCGGGGCATTCGGCGCGACAAAGCACCATAGACTATGATGGAGAAAATTACTATATAGAATATGGTGACGACCAACCACGCAGTCGAGGTTGCTATATCCTCAAACATGATGCATCTACTTTAGGGAGGGTAAGGCGTCCTAAAAAGAAAGTTTCGCGCACAAAAATGGTATGCAACCTGAAGTGTTTAGAAGGGGGATATGTTGTGGTTTGTGTAATATCGATGCGCGCGCGCATTGTGTCCTTAGTATATATTTTTAAGATATTCGGGAGCAAACAAATACGAAAGAGGTTTCTGATTTGAGTTTAGTGGAGGAGCTTGGTGAAAGAAAAATTATCGATCTCATTTTAGGATGCTTAGACCAGATGCCCAACATGCCAGTTCCCTTCGGAGACGATGTCTCAGCCATAGACATCGGACATGAAAAGCTTGCCGTAATAAAAACTGACATGCTTGTTGGAAAAACGGATGTACCCTCAGGCATGAGTCTCTGGCAGGCTGCACGTAAGGCTGTGGTTATGAACATAAGTGATTTGGCCGCTAAGGGAGTACCGCCTCTCGCGCTCCTAGCGTCTATTGGAGTGCCCCGAGGCTTGTCTGACAAAGATATACAGCAGATCGGTAGGGGACTGAACGCTGGAGCTCGTGAACACAATGCCTACGTGTTGGGCGGGGACACCAATGAAGCCTCCGATCTTGTGATCGCTTGCTCAGTATTAGGAATATGCCAAAAAAGTTATCTCATTAGGCGTAGTGGCGCAAAGCCTGGCGACTACGTGGCAGTTACGGGTTTTTTCGGAAAACCGGCCTCAGGATTGAAGGTTCTAATTGACAATTTTTCTGCGCCTCCAGAAATAAGGGGAGAGCTTGTCAACTCAGTTTTAATGCCTCAAGCAAGGCTTAGAGAAGGGGTGGCTCTAGCCAACGCCCAAGCGGCAACCTCCTCTATAGACTCCAGTGATGGATTAGCGTGGAGTCTCCACGAGATTTCGGTGGCAAGCAACGTTGGCTTTCTAATCGACAATCTTCCAATCGCGCCAGAAGTGGAAAAGTTTGCGTTGATTCACGATCTTGATCCGGTGGAACTGAGTCTATACGGGGGGGAAGAATACGAGCTTCTGGTAACCATCCAACCTAAGCTTTGGCAAGATGTGAAAAAAGCTGTGGAGACCGTGGGTGGGTTCTTTATAAGGATTGGCTGGGTCATGGAGGAGAAAACTCTTCTCCTCAAAGCTGCAGGAAAAACGGTTTCTATAGAGGCTCGGGGATGGGAACACTTTAAACAGGTTAAGCCAGAAATATAACGAACTCATGGAGCTGTCTTTACAATGAAATGCTGTGATTCCGGCAGCTTGCCTTTCGTTGGTGATTATGAGAGATTTTTGGAAGGTGCAACAGATTTCTTGCTTTATCCTGCCAGTGATTCGGTTAGATTCTTTGAGAAGATGGTTTTGCAAGGTTTTCGCGATAAACTTGGAACAGGCATCGATGTTCCAAACTATCCCCAGTTTAGAGACATGAATGAAATGTTTCTGGCGATGATAGAAGGCGTGGAGAAAGTCAAGGGCGGTTACTTGGAGACCAAGATTCTGTCTGTAAGATCAGATGGGAGCCATATACCAGAGGTTACGGTGTTAAGAAAGAATTCTCGGATAATTTACGAGAATCTGGGTGAATCTTTCGAAGTTAGAGTCTGCGTCACAGGACCCTATACTCTTTCTTCTCTCTTCCTTTATCGGGACAACGAAATATTCAGCAGGTTAGGAAAAGCAATCTCACAGATTGTGGAAAATAACGTTTTCAGCGAAAAACATGGCAGAGTGAGTTTGGTTGCGATAGATGAACCAGTTTTTGGACTGCAAGACGACACGCTGATCGATTTTGGTTCGAAGGGAAGAGAAAATCTGCAAAAAGCTTGGGAATCCATTTTCCACAAAGCTGAATCCAAGGGTGCCCAGACTCTGCTGCACCTTCACAACACCGCAGACGAACTTTTTTGGAGTGTAGAATCCTTGAACGTAATTGATTCTCACGTTGACGACCCACTCTACCAAATGAAGAAAACCAAAGAGAGATTAGAATCAACTGACAAGTTTCTGAAAGCAAGTATATCCATCTCCGACTTCGACGCCCTAATAAAAAAGAGAACAATAGCAACTTCACGACAAAAAATTACTGAATTAACAATAAATGAAAAGATCGCTGAAGCCTGGAAAAGCATCATCAATCGAGAAACTGATCCTGAAATATTCCTCGAGAACCGTGAGATAATGAAGAAACGTTTGGTCGAGATAGTTAAGAGGTTTGGTGTGGAAAGGGTGCTATACGCAGGACCTGAATGTGGGCTGAAGAGTTTCCCTACCTATGAATGCGCCTTGGAGAATTTGAGACGCGTTTCCAGCACAGTTAAAGCGTATTCAAAGAAGGAAAGTGCCTAAATATAGGTTCGCCACTCTGTCCAAAGTAGGATAACAGGCATTTTATGAATGGTTCATTGATCTTGTTCTTGTTTCTTAAGTTGTAAAAAACCCATTTTCCTTCGCGTCTATCCCTCATCAGCCCCACTACTTCTAATATGCCCTAAATGGTGGGATGCTGTTGGTTGAGGCAAGTTTAATGCAACAATGATTTCGCAAACGCACATTTCGCGTACATCAAGGAACAAAAGAAATTTCAGTGCGCGCGTGCACTCCATTGCCACATAGGCAGTTCTAAGTTTCTAACCGCGCTCGTCAGAACCTTTATAAGTATCGATGTTGATATCGAATTTGATATTAAAAAAAATGGCATAATGGAAGTGAATGTATGCATCATACGCATCCCTTTGGACGTTGGATGAGGCATATGGCATCTGTTCCAAAGGGCTTTTTGAGATATTACGTGTTGAGACTGCTGAGCGAAAAGCCTATGTCAGGATCAGAAATCATGAATGAAATCGAGAAACGAACCGATGGACGTTGGAAACCAAGTCCAGGTTCCATCTATCCTCTCCTAGCATGGCTACAGGATAAAGGATGCACCAAAGAGGTTCCTGAACAGGAAGCGGGAATCAAACGTTACGCTCTTACCGACCAAGGTAAAGCGTTTCTTGAGGAGCATTTTAAGAGAAAAGAAGAACTTCGCAAAAAATTTGGATTTGTGATCTCCCCTTTCCCTGGGATCTTCGGATTCAACGTCTATTCCGAAAAAACCCGGGAACTGGTTGAAGCATGCAAAAAGATGGTGAAGGCTAGTTGGAACCTTCTGGACGGCCTACGTGAAAAGTACTCAGAAGAAGTTGTCGCTGAGGTCAGGGAAGTCATGGAACAAACTACCGAAAAAATCGAAGAAATGGCGAAGAAGCTAAAAGACTGAGGAGAGCCAGACAATAGGCTTCAGATGAGGGGAGATAAGAAAAATGCGGGTCATTGAAACCGATAACCTTACCAAGCACTTCGGGACTCTCGTAGCTGTCGATCATGTGTCTTTCTCTGTTGAGGAAGGGGAAATCTTAGGGTTCTTGGGTCCCAATGGGGCGGGTAAAACTACCACCTTGAATATGCTGGCTACGTTATTACAACCGACCAGTGGTACCGCAACCGTGGATGGCCACGACATTCTTAAAGAGCCTGATGCAGTGCGCCGAAGCATCGGCTTCGTCTTTCAAGATCTTACACTTGATATAGAATTGACGGGCCAAGAGAACTTGGATTTTCATGGGCGTCTATATGGTCTCAAGCGAGATGTGCGGCAACAACGTATCAAAGAAATGTTGGAGATTGTTCAGCTCACAGACCGTGCTGACGATTTCGTGAAGAATTATAGTGGCGGCATGAAGCGTCGACTGGAAATCGCTCGGGGGCTACTTCACTATCCTAAAATTCTTTTTCTCGATGAGCCGACCTTGGGCCTAGATCCCCAAACCCGACGCGCTATTTGGGAACACATCCAGCGCTTGAATCAAGATGAAAATATCACTATTATTCTGACTACTCACTATACAGAAGAAGCTGACTATCTTTGTCACCGCATCCAAATCATAGACCTTGGCAAGATAGTTGCACTGGATACTCCGGACAAGTTAAAGGCGCGCCTTGAAGGCGACATCGTTACTCTAGCCTTCAAGGAGCCTGAGGCAATTGCGAAAATTCAGCCTCTTTTGAAAGAGAAGGAATGGGTACGCCGCGTCGATGTGGTTGCTGGAGGCAACAACCAAACTACGATGAGCCGTATGATGCAGATGATGCGAAGTATGCCTAGTGGCGGAGTGATCGATGGAATGATGCCTGGTATGGATCCCGCCAGCGCCGGTGGAAGGGGAAAGATCTCTAAACGTTTGCATCAAGTTCTGGCACAGGGAATGGGGGGCGGGAACGGTCAACTTGGTCTTGATGAAGGCTCGAAGCAGCTGAATCTCTTGGTAGATGATGGTGGCCATCGAATTCCCGAGATTGTGAAGTTGATCGATGGAACTGGGGTGGCTCTTGAGTCGGTGGAGCTACATAAACCCACATTAGATGATGTTTTTCTTTCAGTGACTGGGCGGCATATCCGTGACGAACGAGGCAGTTCTATTGAGAGTTTTCGGCGTCGTCGTATTGTTCGACAAGCCCGTATGCAGCCGGGCAGGGGTTAAGATATCCGAGGCAACAGAGGAGGGTGAAATGATGCAACCGTTATCTGGACAGGCAATTTATGTGGTTCTTTTACGCGAATTGAAGAGGTACTGGCGAGCGAAGGCACGAATCATCGCTTCCGTGGCGCAGAGTTTCTTTTTTCTCGTCATCTTTGGCGCAGGACTTGGCGGGTTCATCGGAGGTTTTGGCAACGTTAACTATCTCTCTTATTTGGGTCCTGGCGTCATTGGAATGGGGCTCCTCTTTGGCTCTGTTTTCTCCGGCGTCTCTGTCATCTTTGACCGTCAATTTGGCTTCATGAAAGAGATGCTCGTTGCACCTGTTAGCCGCACCAGTATTATTCTCGGCAAAATCTTCGGCGGAGCGTTAACCGCGTCGATTCAGGGTATAATATTAATGGTGGTTGCGGGGCTCATGGGTGCTTTCGCGCCTTCCCTTGCGTTGGTGGCAGGAGCGCTCGCAGCTGTGGGTGTGATGCTTCTCATAACTGCTGGCTTTGTTGGGTTGGGTGTCGCAATCGGTTCAGCCTTGAATGATTTTCATGCGTTCCAATTGTTGTCTACCTTTGTGTTGTGGCCTCTCTTCATGATGTCAGGGGTGTTCTTCCCTATCGATGTGGTGCCTTTCCCGCTTCAGGTTGCGATGTTGTTTGATCCAATGTTTTATGGAGTTGAACTGTTGCGGTGGTGTCTACTGGGGTCTGGAACGTCTTTCCTTGGTCCGTTTGGTTGGCTGATCAGTTTAGGAGTGGTGGTTGGCTTCGACGCTTTGATGGTGGGTCTCGGTACCTATCTGTTCTCCCGCGCTCAGGTCTAATGGTTCGATTACTCTGTAAGACTGGATGCAACAAGTAGAGTGAATTATGGCGGTTGTGGTATTGAATCCTAGGTGCTTGAACAACGTTAAGAAGAGTGCATCGGGTTCTGAATATTTTATGGGTTACAGAGGAGGCTGGAAGGTCATGAGAATTTTCTCTATTTCTTCTAGCCGTTTTTCTATAGCGTCCAGTCGGTTAAGTATCTGTTTCAAGAGTTTGCCGACGTCTTCTGGTGGAAGCATAGGCAAGGGAGTTGGCGACGGCCACCTTCTTTCCTCAGGACTTTCTGGTCTTCTAAAGGGTTGGGGAGACGGAAATACCGCCTTCTTTTCTTCTTCAGACATGTATATTTCCCAGAAAAACAGTTGCCGATTTCGTTAATAAAGTGACATGTTGCTTCATAATGGAACAAACACATAAAAGGTAGTCTGCAATACTCTTATTCTCCCATCGACTGGTTGTTTTTTGGGCGAAAGGTTGAGAGTTGAAGACGCATTTTAGATCTAGAAAATTTTATTTTGGGGCTCCGCTTTGTTTTCCTTGGAGATTTTCTTAAGGCTCCTTTTCAGCATTGGATTTCTTCTCTTCTTCCTCGTCTATTATTCGTATCAAAGGTTTCTTTTCTAGGCCTTCGATTTTTGCCCCGGGATATCGCTTTTCTATGTCTCTACGTAGCTCTGTTGCGTCTATATCTCCATGGGTTTTGACGTGGACCACAGGCTTGTTTTTCGCGTCGTAGGTGACGGATATTGAGTATCCGGATCCGCCTTGAGTTGCCTTTCCTCCGAAGAGAAAATCGTCTTCACCAAAGCCGAAGAGATTGAAAAATGGCCTCTTCCGTTTTCGCTCTGGCATCTTCTCGGCACCTCTTTAAAGAGTGAAAAAACAAAAATAAAATTTTTACTCCAACTAGAATCTCTAGGATGTTATCAGAACTTGTGCGTCAATAATCTCTTTCTTGCATGCTTGTGTTGATGCGTGAGAGAACGTCGTATTTCTTTTGGGCGAGGGAGCGAGCGCGAGTGAGGTATTCGGTTAGTTGGGGCAAGCTCAGTTCTGTTTTGTATATGATTTGGGGTTTCAGGTTTCCGTCTTCTGTTACGACAAGGATTTCTGCTATGATGCTGAAGCGGTCTCTGAGTTTTCTGGTTTCCAATGGTTCTTTTTCCAAGATTGAACCTCTTTGAACTTGGTGAATGAGTTTCGTCGTTTTTCAAGTAGACGCAGATTCCTATAAGATGTGTTTCCTTAGGAAACATATTTCCAAGCGGGTATTATTACGGGTGCACATACGGGCCTAGGCCTTCGGTGGGTTCATCTTGAAAGCTAGAATTTGCTGGTCGCCCGGCTTTGGTGCCGACAGAATTACCGTGCGATATTTTTATGTGCGAACTGAAGTGGCGCGCATGAGTTATATCATCCTTTCGTAGAGAACAAAAACTTAGATATGCCTGAAAGGAAAGAAGAAAGCAAAGCTAGCCGATTTGTTAGACAAGTCATGATGAGGGAATCTTAGTTGAAAGAAGATACTAGAAAAAAGATTAGAGAAACGCTCTCTGGGTTACCAGAGCGAGGAGACCTTCTGCCATTTCTCGAGTCGATCAAAGACAAAAAGCTTGTTTCTGACATTAGAGAGTTCGGGGTAGGATTCATGGTAGGTTACGCGTATGCATCAGGTATCGGAATTGTGCTGGCAGAAAGAGTTTATTTCGGGGATTTACGTCACATTTCGGACGAAGAAAAATCGATGGTTATGTCGATGGTTATGGAAGAGTTTGTAAAGTTTCGAGAAAGAGTTGAAAGAGAACTGGGTAGATAGTTTTTTATAGAGATTCTATAGGCAGGGAAGTTGGCTGCGTTCGCGCTCATAGACCTTAAAAGTTCATTTTCTGCTTTTTAAGAATTCGTTCCTCATAACGCCGGGAAGTGGCGGTAGTATGTTTTCTTCCTCAAGTTTTTTCTTCACTAGTTCGGTGATTTTGGATTTGATGAATTCCTCGTTTTCAGGGTCATTTATCCAGAAGAGAGATTCTATTTCGGTAGTCCACTCTCTGCTCCTCACAACAAACCTTATTTCGCGCAGTCTCTTTTCGTCCACAACAACGTTNNGTAGTCAATGTAGAAAATTATGGATGCTACCGTTTCTTTCTTGCCGCCAGTTAGATTGATTATCTTCTCTTTCAAAAGCATAGAATTTGGGATGACGATTTCATTTCTATCATATGTCTTCAGTTTAGTCGTTCTGAGGCTTATGTCTGTGACCATACCCGCTAGATCCCCAACCCTTATCACATCACCATTTCTGTAGGTCTTTCCTGAGATTATCAGTAGCCCCGAAACCCAGTTTTCAATTATGTCCTTCAACGCAAAACCAATCACTAAAGCTCCAATACCTAGACCAGCAATTAGCCCCGTCAAATCGACATCAAAGATTCTCAACACCAAAAAACCTGCCACAGAATAGACGAAGAACTGAAAGAATCTTTGAATGCTAACAAGGCGCCCCTTCTGGACTTTGATCCTTTCTTCGGCAACCCTAACTACAAATCGATTGAAAATTCTGACTAATATGAGACTGGCTACTATTATCAAGACGACTTGCATAATTTGAAGGATAAAATTCCAATCTAGCAAATCAAACATGGTCCACTACCTTATCCTACTTCCCTATCTTCGCAAGATAAGCATTTTTCCTAAAAATGCCTTAGTTGCGCTCACCGTATACCTGGTATGCCTTGAACTATTCTCGCTATTCAATTCAGTAGGAATATAACGGAAAGCCCTAAGACTAGAGTTGGAAAGCCAAACGCTAGCGATACAAAAACACTTGCACGGATTCTTGCCTTATCGATTCTTCAGTTTGTTGATTGCTGAAATTTTTGCAGCGTGTTTTTTATCTACCCTCTCCCCCTAGGTTTTTTAGCTGAAGATCAGGGGTTATCTGTCTTGAGGATAGAGAAACCTGTTAGACAGATTTGGCTTGCACACTTGTTGCACTGGATCACCAGTTCTTCTAAGGCTTCGCCTTTAACCTTTGTCTCTAGAATTTGGTAGACAACCTCTGTCTCATCTTCAGGAGATATTGTGACACCGCAATTTGGGCAGGGAAAATCTCCATTGCCCTGAATTCTAGTTAAATCAAGTTTGCACGCCAGAGGTTGCGTCACTTTATCTTCTCCCCATCTTTGAGCAGACCATTTTTTTCTCTTAACAGAAAAGGGAAGTGTAGAACGTATTACTATCTTGTTAACACGCAGAAAACACGTGTGTATACTCCTAACAACACATCATTGTTTTGAAATCATTTCGGGTTTTAGATTCCAGATGGAAAGAAAAATGGGATTGAGTCTCCTAGTAAACAGTTTCTTGTAACTAAGTTTAAGCTTTCAAAGGAGAATGCGGAATAGTTGAAAACATGGAAAAGATTCATAGTCACGAAAGGGACCTTGAACATTGTGCGCAAAAAAAAGATAAGATAAAAAAAAGAAAAGATTGTGAACGAAGAACAAGTCAGCTTGCGAGTTTAATATCTACTATCTATTTCTTCTTGGGGGTCTTCTCTTTGCATAGCATTCTCTGCAGTATACTGGTCTGCTTCCATCAGGCTTGAATGGAACTTCGCATTCTTCACCGCACTCTGCACAGACTGCTGGATGCATTTCTCTTGGTTCTCTTCTTCCATACGACATATAGATCGCACCTCCGATTCGCTGAAAGAACTAGTTTTCGTTTAGAACACTAATCCTTGAACGCTTAACGTCGAAGAGCTCCTTATAAACTTATTGCGCGCATTTCAATTTGTCACCATTTAATGTTAAGCCAAAGTTGACTTTCTCGCCGTAACAGATAATTACCGGTTCAAGGTGGAAAGAAAGTCTTGCTTGTCTTGCTTTATGCGTTCTGCTTCTTCCACTTTGGCTTTTATGAAGTTATCTAAGACTTTCTCGAGGGGTACCGCAGAGAAGATAACGTGACGTTCAAGAGTGGAGGTTACAAAGCCTTTTTTTCGCAGGTTCTTGAGGCAGGGGTAGAGCTGCTGCTTAGTTAGTTTCAGTGCACTAGTCAAGTCTTTTCTTGCATGAGGCCCCTTTTTTGCGAGAAAAATGTAAGTCTGAGCCTCTATCCGTGTGAGTCCTAATCCCACAAGTGTATCGAGCATTCGTTCTAGACTCAACCAACCACATCCCATCGTGCGTCCAGTGAACTGACGAATTTCTCAGAGACAGAAAAAAGGGGAAGGTGTTTGTGGGCTTCTTATTCGTTTATTTCGTAGCGTTTGCATCAGGCTTTCGGAGATTATGAACTATTACACAGGCATTCTTGTGCTAACCTTTCAAGCAGTAGCCTGTCCATAACGCGGGGAAGGGTGGTCCAGCATAAGATAACATCAGTGTTTGCCCCTCAAAATCCCCAAAGCCATGAAGCACACCGTGTATTGAATACCAACCTGTAATAATTGATAGCTTCATCTCTAGGTTACCTGCAAATCCTCCAATGCCCTCAAACGTCCACTCTGCATAGCCACGACTAATTAACCAGCCAGTTTTTAAGTTAATGACAACATTGCCAAAATTGCTGGAATATCCATCAGTATACACGTCGCCTCCAATGGTGAGAGTGATAGGGTCATAGTCCGTTTGTTCGCCACGAATTTGGATTATGCCACCGTTGGTACTCCACACTTTATCAGGTGGTGGAAGTGGAGGGTCGACTACTGGAGGTCCGGGCGTCAATGTTGCAGGAACTTTTAGTCCTTTCGTTGATTCTGCTATTGCTGGAGCTACGCAAGTAACTGAAACAAGGACTACGAAAGACAATGCTAGAATAGCTCCGAATCCCAGATTTCTTTTCATTTTCTCCTTTTCTCCTTTCAAATAGCGAAAAATGTTATCAAGAGCATGCTTCATAAAGTCTAGTCAGTCCAAAAAACGACTAACTACACCATTTGACCGTATAGAACAATCTTTCATAAATAACTTAAACTCAAAAATCCAAATAAAGAGTAAACCCTATTTCTTGACCCAATGTAGGATGTGAGTTAACGTTTATATGGATCAGTGAAAGGTGAATAGACTGGCAAAGGCGAAGAAGCAAATGCATAAAGAAAAGGCGGTTAGAAAGGCTATTCAAAAAAGAGTCAAAAGTAGACGATACACAGGCAAACATAAAGGAAGGGGAAAATACAAACCAAAAGACCCTGCATAGAAGCGCGTACATGGTCTCTTCTTTTGAGTGGAGGCCTTAAATCCTAGTTTAACCTGAGATAATATGCTCGGATAACAATGTTAATCGTTTAAACATTGTCTGAAGAGGTGATGGATAGATGGGTAGGCAAGAACGGTGTCCTCAATGTGGGAGTAAAAAGATTATTGTAACTGAGGATCAAAAAAAATGTAAAGTTTGCAAACATACATGGACAGGAAAACCTAGAGGAAAGATCAGTAAGAAAGAGAAAGTTCGATTTTAGGTAAGAAATGTAATTGGGGATCGATTATCCAGTGCTCAAAACTAAAATTATATTTCTGATCTAAATACCTTGATATGGAGATTGAAGATAATGGGCATGAGAAGCGCAAAGAAGAAACCAATGACTAAGAAGGAAAGAGAGGAGAAGAGAAGAAAGCGCAAAGAGAAACGCTTGAAGAAGTGACGTCGCGCGCAATTCCATGAGAGCACGCTTGAAGATTGTACTCCCAGACAAAAAGAAGAATGAGTTAAATCATCTATGGCTAAATATAAAGTATGGGTGAAAGAGTGAGTCAGAAAGTTCGAGAGTGGCTAAAAATATTGCAACTCTTCGATGAGACAACTCACGAAGACCGCCTTGAAATAGACATGGAGATTGAAAGAAGAACTGGAATTAACTGTGACGACGCATTAAATCGTCGTCTTATAGGTGAAAAGGAATTTAGAGAAATAGTGGCGATAATTTTGAACCGCAAGAAGAGAAAAGGAAAAGTTGTGTTCGAAACAGAATCATACGTCATCTAAAAGCACAAACGCATTATGGAGGGTGAAGGCCTTTTGAAGATTCAAATTCAGAATGTGGTTGCCTCAGCGACCTTTAACCAAACCTTCGACCTCACTTCGATAGCTGATGCCTTCCCTGAGGATACCGAATTTAAGGGACGTTTTCCAGGCCTCATCTTCAGATTGAAGAAGCCCAAGACAACTATGCTAATCTTCAGGACGGGAAGGATGGTTTGCACTGGAGGCAAAGGCGAGGACGAGGCGAGAAACGCGATCATCCGGGCTGTTAGGGAGCTAAAGAAGGGAGGCATATTTGTTGCAGGGAAACCAGAGATACAGATTACAAACATCGTCGCCTCAGCCAACCTCAACGGGGACATCGACCTCGACATGCTGTACTCATCTGAAGGAACGAGGGGTAACATCCTCTTCGAGCCCGAACAGTTTCCAGCCCTAATTTACCGATGGGAGAGCCCAAAAGTAATCTTCCTCGTCTTCTCTACCGGCAAAATCGTCTGCGTAGGCGCAAAAAAAGAAAAAGAGATCCACGAAGCCATAGAAAAGCTACAGCAAAAACTGGAGCAGAGTGAAGTCCTAATCAGGAACTAGTTCGCGCGCGTTAGAAGATGAAGGACATAACGCACGTAGAATTTTATAGCCTTCCAATCTTTACTTTTGTTTAGAAAGTTATGAAGTTGTGATAACGGTATGAGACTGCAGAAGACTGCAGAAGGAATAATCTTAGAGCTGCACGTCAAACCATACTCCAAGGAATTCAAAATAAAGATCGAGGAAGATGGACTTGTAATTTCTTGTCGAGAAAGTCCGGTCAAGGGTAGAGTTAACAGAGAGCTAATAAAGGAACTTTCAAGGCTTTTCAAGAGAAGAGTCGAGATTATCTCTGGGTTTAGTTCCAGACAAAAAAGAATTTTGATACGAGATATCAAAATGAATGAAGCTAGACAACTCTTGGATTCTACTAAGCTTTAGTACAAACTCATTTAAGACATTAGACAGTCAATCCATTTTCCCACTTTATAATCAAGTTAAGATTGTGTAAACTTCAATTTTGCTTTGTTTAGAAATTAGAAACCTAGAAAGTGCATGTATGCGCATTTTTATCAGATTTGAGATGCATGCTTCTTAGCAACTGAGAACCGATGGTCTTGGGATGCAATTTCTAACGCTTTGAGAGCACTCAGCTCCTTGTCTTTTATCTCCAGCATGATATCAAAATCATGAGGTTTTGATTTGCCTAAGAATTCTCCAAAGTGTTCCAAGTTGATTGTTTCGGCATGTTTTCCCATTCTGTGTCCCGCCTTTTGGGAACTGTAATCAACCATAGGTAGCCCATCTTTTTCTTTCCAAGTTTTTGTGAATAGCCTGAAAGCTTCCTGTATAGTTTCACCAGAGCTATTGACTCCATGATGGAAGACATCGAACAACACAGGAACTCTAGTTTTGGCACCTATTTGAAGGCAATCTCTTAGGTTATAACCTCTATCATCATTTTCGATTACTAGCCGTCTTTTCACAATCTCATCAAGCTTCTCAAACCTTTCTACAAATCTTATCATACTCTTCTCTTTGTCTCCGTAGGTCCCACCAACATGAATCTGTATTTTCGCAGAAGTATCAAGTTCCATCAAATCTAAAACTTGTGCATGATAAACTAGTTCTCTAACACTGTTCTCAAACACTCTATTGTCTAGGGAATTGATCAGAGTGAATTGGTCAGGATGCATAGATATTCTCATACCATAGCTTTTGATAAAATCTCCAATCGCTTTGAACCGTTTCCCAAAACTTCCCTGCCAATCAAACTTGCAGATAGGATGAGAGGCAAAAGGAACTAGATCTGAGGTTATCCTAAAAAACAGTATATTGTTTTTCAGATTGAACCTTAGTATCCTTCCAAGGCAGACCAAGTTATTCTCTACAGTTTCCATTAGACGTTTTTCAGAGTAGGATTTTAGGCGAAATGTCCGGCTGCTTTTGCACCCTATAGTGGTGTTTATACACGGATAACCAATTTTCATTCTTGGTACTTCATTCGGGTGATTTGAGGCCTATTTCCTCAGCTACTTTCTTGAGCTTAACTATCACTACTGGTCTTTCTGGAGTGAAGGAAGACCAGCCTTCCTCTTTTTTGAAGCCATGAGCAGCAAGAAAGTTTGTTGAAAGTTTTTGCTTTCCTTCTTCTGCTATTCTATTGATGACTTTAGCCCTTTCTTGAGGATCTCTCACAACTTCCAGTTCGCCTCTTAAGACAACGAAGTTGTATTCGCTTAGATCTGGCCTGTACTTTTCTATCTCAACACAAACCCTTTTGTCCTTTTCAAGCAGTCTCATTTTCCTACCGTAGTCTGTAAAGTGAAAATAGAGAGATCCATCCATCAAAACATATTGGAATGGAGCCATATACGGGTACTCGTCTCCCTTGAAAGCGATGCGGCAAAGCATTTGTTCTCGAAGGAGTTTCTCTATTTCAAGCTTTTCCATCTTGGGCAACTTAACTACAGTCAAACTCAACACCATTTACCCTTAATCTAGTGATAGTTTTAATACTTGGCTCCTTAAATTTACACCGTGTGACGACGATGAGTGAGCCTGAAAGGAAGTCTACTTTTGGCTACGAGTTGGCAGGAATGGTTTTCATAGTAGTTATTGGCAGTATGCTGCATTTCACTTTCGAATCATCTGGTCATCAACCCGTCGTTGGAGTCTTTTCAGCCATCAATGAGAGTGTGTGGGAGCATCTGAAAC
>JABAOF010002260.1_pt1 | contig 15177 bp, 7 predicted proteins | sample 7062171 | NCBI WGS metagenome assembly JABAOF01 (sample SAMN14538628, study PRJNA623070) | marine sediment metagenome | biome: marine biome [ENVO:00000428]; feature: marine pelagic biome [ENVO:01000023]; material: deep marine sediment [ENVO:00002113] | place: India: Gulf of Khambhat ...
AAAATTATTTTTTGCCTGTCCCTTTCCCTTTTTAGTTCCGGCCTGGCTGGCTTGTGACCTCTGTGGCTAAGATGGGCGAAATTTTATTTTTTTTTATGGCATAATCTGATTCTTTATGTTATAATTATGGTGCATCATTTGACGATGTAAAAAAGTGTAGGCAGTTTACCGCTTAACTGGAGGAGGTAAATGTGGTGGGCGGTAATAAGACAGGGAAAATACAATTATTTCATTTGAGTATCAAAAACCGGAAGCACCTTTCCGTGGGAACGCTCCGCTTACGGCTTAGGGAAGGGTCCAATAAAGGAAGTTTCGTGAACTCCTGGGGAGAATGAATGCAATGAATATTTTAATGGTGCCAATACACCTGGATGCCTTGTTCTTAACCAATGATCGATTGGTAACCGAAGCCAGGGCGGATTTTAGCCGCTTACCTTATTTTAACGGCACCCGGGACATTAACCCGGATATTAACAATATTTCGGAATCGGTCCTGTCCTGTGTTTTTGGAGATCAAAATCTTACGTTAAAAAAGGGCATCCATCTCCATTGGGCATTACCCGACGCTTTAACCAAAGGAAAAATAAAAATAGATGCAGCGATGTCGGTCATCGATTATCCCGCGGTTCCCAATCGCTGGTTGGTCACCCGCCGCAAAAAACAAGATGGAACATGGAATGTTGACAAACAGTGGGTGGTAGAAAGCGATTACCTGCACCCGGAAGGACAGGAAAATACCTACGGTGGTATTGTCTATCCCTTTGATTTAAGTCAATCTACCGGCATGAAAGGCGAACTCAATCAGCCTTTTCGCTATCTTGGCCGGAAGCGGATTTACAATAACAAATGGAGCGAAGACGGCAGTGCTGCGCGTCTCGATAAATTAACCGCAGTGGGTTATGGAGAACCAACTTTTGCCGCATTTTATCCCAATTGTCACAGTGTTTTCGGTTGTTATGACCCGGTTTTGAATCAAAACCTTGATGTGAATCAAGGGTTTCTATTTACCGGTTTGCAATACCAGGTAATCGGCTGGTACGCCGATAAAGATCAAGACCCCTTTCATCAGTTCATGCAACGCCTTACGCTAACAAATGCCGATGACATTGCAAATGCCGTCAAAGAGGAGTTTATGTGGCAGACCACAGTGGACCCGAACAACCCGCCGGATGGTATGGTTTGTTATGCCTGCCTCAACTTTCAGCCCAATACAAACCTGGAAAATCAAGAAAAAAACCAGGAGGTCAAGGTTGCCCTGGGCAATACCGGAACCGAAGCCTTATCCGCATTTTTAGCCAATGAACTGGACGAAAGCAACAAAAAGACCCTGGAAGAGCAGTTGGAGGCCTTGCAATTGCTCAAAAAGGTGGGGAACAGGAAACTGGATATCGGCCCTAAATTTAACGAAGCCTTTCATGAAAAGGGCTTTACCGCTGTACCGGGTGGAACCTTGTGGACCATACGTCCCGAAACCGCAAAGGGAACACAACAAGGCGATCAAAACCAGGTTACCCTGCCGTCGGAATTGGCCCACGATCTGAACACGCTGAATGTCGCCCAGGGGAAGTATGACCGGGCCCTGGCGGAAATCCAATCGCTGCGCCACTTGCTATTCTTAGATTGGTATAAATATATGATGTGTGCTTATCCTCCGGATGATTCCAGGGACAATTACCCGGATGTAGACCGGGTAAAATCTTATATCGAAAGCATTTATATCAAAAGCAATGGTAAAACCTCTTTAAGGGATAACGCAGCCCAGGCCGGACAGTTGCAATTGACCAGGGACCCGGCCACCGGCGCTATTTCAGGTGCCGGTTCGTCGAGTCCCGGTACTTTAGCGGCGGCTGCGGCCGATGCTGTAAACGGTTTACTGCAAAAGATCGATTCCTTCAATAAGAGTACCATTAATAAAACGGTATTCATAAAAAAACTGGATAAAAAAACGAATAGCCTCACAGACATTACACTGTCTGACACTACGCAGTGGGTTGAAAACCAACCCTTCAGCACGCAGTGTGTCCAATTTAACGGCATTGATGCCTATATTCAAATCCCCGGGCAAACAGCCGTTAAAGGAATTTCCATATGGGTCAATATTGCCGCTGCACAACCCCAAACCGCTGCCTGCTTGTTCGCAGTCGCCGGGCTGGATAACAGCACCATCGGCAGTCTGGGGCCTGGGGATACCTGGGAAGAGATTTATATCGACGGCAAAAAACAAGATACCTTTAATTGGCAGACTGTTCCCAAAGGGCGATGGATTCACGTTTATGTGGCAGCCAAAGAGACCTTTGACGGAAACATCTATTTGATGAGCAAAGATGGCAATAAGGAATTTTTAAGCGGAAAAATAGCCAGTGTTAGGTTATTTAACGATGCATTGTCGGAATATGAAATTTTTATCGATATGAATGTCCTGGGACACAAGCAATACCAACTCATGCAAACATCGGCGCCAAGATTCTGGCAGCCCAACGAACCCGTGGTCTTACTGGAAGGAGACGCGGTCAAACCCAGTGAACGCCACGGTTTTGACGGCCTGCTTGAATGTCAAATCATGTCAATAGACCATGATTCGATTACCAAAGATGATTTACAGCGTATTTTGAATAACATAGATAAAATGAAACTCACCGGCAATAAAGAAAAAATCGGTTTCAGTACCTGGAAAAACCAGCCCTGGCACCCCTTTATGTTGGAGTGGTTGGTGGAAGTTTTGCCGGTGGTAAATCGGAGTAATTTAGACCCGAGGTACTGGTCTTATCATCCGTGTTTTATTCGCACGAATTTTTCCTTCGATGAGAATCAACCGGATTTATCTGCCAAATGGACTTGTGTTATAAAAGCGCCCGCGATTTACAGGGGCTCCACTATATTGACCCCCCATGCTAAGATTAAGCTGATTGACGCCATCGAGAATTATTTAAAAAAACTGAAAACGAGCGATTGCTATCAATTTGTCGAAGATGAAACAAAAAGCAAAGAAGAAAAAAGGGCTAAAAAATTGGCTTATGATAAAGAGTTCGCTAAATGGTTCCAGGAGAAACCGGCTTTACAGCAGTCAAACGCCGGCGACTTTAAAGAGTGGTATCGAGATAAACCAGTGAAAGATGAGGATACGAAATTTTCTTCATTAACTGACGAAGAACAAACAACCGATGCGGTTTATACTGCCATACGAGCCTATGAGATACTAAAAGACAAAAACATTCTTTCCCAATCCCTGGGCGGGTTTAATGCCGGTCTATTAATGCAAAAACAGACCATGCAGTTGCCCATTGCCGATCCTTTGGGTTTTCCCGAATATCAAGACTTTACAAAGACGGTAAAAGAACTGGTGCAAAAGGAGTCCAAAACAGCGCCCCTGTTCTCGAATTATTTTATGCCCATTCGCTCAGGGCTCATGAACATCCTGGGATTGAGGATCATCGATACCTTTGGACAGTCTAAACTTGTCCTGCACCTAAATCTGGACCTAAAAACCTTTATTAAACCGACAAAATTGCTGCCCCCGGTAAATTATGCCTTAAAAACCCTGAGAAGCTTCGTACTTTTACCGCCGCGTATCGTCCAGCCGGCCCGCTTAAATTTTCGTTGGTTATCTGCCGATTACGGGGACCGGGAAATGAACGCCCACCCTGCTTCCAGTCCGATTTGCGGCTGGCTGCTGCCCAATAACCTGGATAACAGTATCATGGTATACGATCAAGCCGGGAATTTATTGGGCCTGATCGATCAAGAAGCCAATTGGGAACCTGCCCCGGGCAGCGATGTGAAGATGGCAATAGAAAATATTTCCAATCCTTATTTGCGAAAGGTCATCCAAAGGCTGGCCGTATCTGCGCTCGATGATGATGCCGATAAGAAGGATAAGAAGCAAAAATTCTTAAATAGTTTTATTTCGGTCCTGGATAACGCCCTGGAAAACATCGACCCGGAAAGTTTTAGCCATCACCAGGAAACAGCTTTACTCATGGGTCGGCCCATCGCCGTGGTGCGGGTCTCTTTAAATTTAGAATTGCAGGGAAAACCGGCTGTTAACCATGGTTGGAACCACTTTCGCCAGGATATGGTCCGGGGGGATCATGATACCGATGGTTTTGACCAGGTCAAATTTCCCATTCGCATCGGGGAACGGGGGCAGTTGAATGACGGTGTGGTGGGTTATTGGAAAGAGGATGAGGATAGCGGTTTAGGATCTTACTTTTATACCACCGTCCCAAAGGGGATAGTGACTAATGAAAACATCAAATTCTATGAAGACGCGCCCCGGTATTTATGTCAAAGTATATCGGATGAATCGCAAACATTAACCTTACTCATTGATCCGCGGGGGAAAGTTCATGCCACCTGCGGCGTATTGCCTGTCAAGGTGATCGATATCCCGCCGGATCAATATACCTATGCCTTGCAAGCCATCGATATCACCTTTTTATCCACGCCTATTTTAACGCCGCGGGATAAGATAGCCATACCTTTGCCCGATGAACCGGGGTATGCCTGGTCCTGGCTTTATAGGGACCGGTTTCATTGGCAGGAGGTTTCTACTATCGGGATTGTGAAGAAAGATTTTTTTACCAGGACCTTTGAAGGGGGGGCCGGAATCTGGGAAGAATTAAAGGAAACGGGTTGGATTGAAGAGATCGACGCGAACCGGGCCAGGGTTGTACCTAAGGACCAACGTACGGAACAACAATTGAGCGGCGGCTTTGCCGGGAAGGAAGACGCTATTCAAAGGATTTTAGACCGGGGGCATATTGTGCCGGTGGATGTAAAGGCAGCTTTTGCCGATGGCTCTGAAGTCAGGGAGGGTTGGTTGAAGCTGGCCCACGTCCCGGGAGAAGAGAAATAAAATGACGGTTTTATTAACAAAAGTTTTTTGGGGGTCCAGGGAAAAAAAGAGAGAAGTTGAGAAGTTGAGAAGATAAGAAGGTGAGAAAGTGAGTAAGTTGAAGGCTTCCAAACCCAATTTGGATCGACTTTCTGCGAATGAAAGTCACCTTCAACATTCAGAGGCGTACACTAACAGTATTGATTCATTTAAAGAAGCCTTCGAGATGGCCCGAAGGGCCTTAATAGGGCACCCGTGCCACGGGTCCCCTGGTCGCCGAAGGCAAAAAAAGAAAAAGGAGTTTTAACATGAATGATATTGAAAAAGCATTCAGAGAGAGTTATCCCATTGATTTTGATCTTTATGATAAAGATCAGCAGAATGTGCTATATATCGAGGATAGACCCGCGGAGCAGCAGGTGAAGCTGGAAATCACCAATGCTTCGACCGAAACCATTCAATTGAAGGATTTATCGGGCAGCACGGTGGATTCCAACACTTACCATTTTGCCCTGCGTTTCCGTCCCGGTACGCTTTCGGATGCCTGCCTGGACAAAATCAAATTGAGCAATAATAGTGCGGTGAACTGGACCATGAGCATAAGCGACCCGGAAAAAGATAAGAACGGCATGGTCCCTCTATATTTCCTGGCTAAAAAGCAGTTGGACCTTAAACCGCAAAAAAATATAAGTATTGGCTTGCTCAATGTCAGCCCGGACGGGGCACAGGGGGCGCGGGGCACGCAGGTGGAATTGTTGTATAACAACATGCATTATAAAATCTCCCCGTTGATCCCCCTAAAATCCACCCGGCTCAATCATTTGAGTATTATCAATCATCGGGGTAAGACCCATATCCCGCTGCATGTCGGTTTTGTCGGGTCCAACACTGTTTTGAATGACGGTACTTCAGACAATACGCTGAAGCTGAGGATAACCAATCTAATGCCTGATCACTGCCTAACTTTTAAATATGATGCGGGTGAGGACAAGGCCTCGAAATTTATTTTTTCGTTCGATATCGGGAAATCCTCTGATGAATGGGCGTTGGGTTCGGAGACACAAGTAAATGCTATTGAAATTGAAATGAAACAGCCACCGCCACCGATACCGCACTTGGGCTGGAAGATAGAAAAGTCTGGACAGGGGAAATCCCCGGAATGGATTTTACAACCGGATAGTGCAAATCAAATATTACTAGGGCAAGGTTATCTTGATTTGACATTATCCAATATTATCACAGACTTTCCAACCGGTCAAACGCACCTTTACCTCCGGTATGAAAATATCCCCGGTTACTGGGATGGGCAATTTGTTTGTGTGATCGAGAAACAACCCTTAGTCTACCGGTGCGATAATGTGGGTATTGGAACCGACAATCCCGGTGCAAAACTAACGGTCAGCGGCGGTTCTTATTTTGAGGGCGGGAGAAATTATTTTATGGATGAGGAAAAAGCGGGTAGAGTCAGGGTTGGCGCTGCATGGAATATACCGGGTTTTTATTCGGAAGACAATCAAGATATCGTACTGGGTGTATCCCCTGAAAATAAGGCATATATCGGATGCAGCGGGCAATTTATGACGGTATCGGGAAATGGCAATGTGGGCATCGGAACCAAAGACCCGAAAGGCAAACTGGATGTAAACGGCACGTTGAAAATGAATGGTCAATCACCTATTATTTTTGTGAAATATAGGAATATAGGAAACGATCACGAAATAAATACAAAATATAGTGCCGATGAGTATACGGCGGCTGTGGTTGGTTTTCAATTATTAGATGGAACTATTAATGCATTAACAAAAGGGGAAATCATGCGGGTTTACATGGATATTAAAGGTGGCACCTGGCATATCAAACCGTATTTTTCTACTTCTATGAGTACACCAACATGGACTGTCGATGTCATGTTTGTACGCAAAGAGTTGTGTGAACGGCATTGTTACGAACTCAACAACACCGGCGAACTCATTGAGTGCAAGGAATAGCAAGAAGAGGTAAAGGAGTTAAAAAATGGCAATAAAAACAAGTGAGCTCAAACCGGCAACCGGGAAAGAGTGGAATTGTGTGGGACTCCTGGGCCAATTGCGCCTGAGAAAAGGCCAACCTACGGCACCTACATGGGTTAAGATGAAGGATTTATCGGAAAACGTCGAACTGTGGTTGGTGAAATAATGATACGGTTATCATTTTACACATCGGCAAAACGTCACTGTTTAGGTGGCTGGAACAACCGGGAACAAAACAAGGAAAATGAGTTTTATGTGATGCTAATATTTCGGAGTTATTATGCCAAATATAAAAGTAGTCTATTGGAACGTTGAAAATTTCGGTGACGATAACGGACGGAGAGGCAACTATGTACCGCTTTGTAATTTCATTGCACATGTAGTCAGGAATGTTGATGCAGATATCCTTTGTTTGATGGAGTTGAGGCATTCTGGAATCGGTCTTCCATTAACGCAATTGCAAATGTCATTGTTAAACGCATATTGGGGGAACGGATTTCCAACCTGCGATTGGTATTGCGATTGGGTTCCTGGTGCTCTTGTTTTTGATGGATTTGCAGGATTGCCTTTTAATCCGAATAATGTAGACTTTACAAATCAAGCTCGCAATGAGGGTTATGCTGTTTTTTGGAAACAGAATATTGCTAAATTTATTATGCAAAGAGCGGATCCCATAGATCAAGATGCAGCGATCCCGCCTGAATTACAGGGTGGTCACGGTTGGGTTCAAAATACCCAATCAGGTGGTGTACGGGGCAGAGTAGCGGCACCAATAAATATAAATGTCTTAGGTGGTGATATTACTGTGCCAGCCGGTGCTAATTATACTGTACCTGCTGGTACAGTTGGATTTGCACCTGGAGGATATAATCAAGGTCAACAGATACCAGCAGGGACGCAAATAGGAAACGCCGGTATAACATTAAACCCTTTAATAAATGGAGTAAATCCCATTGTTGTCCCCGGTGGTTATGTATTGACCAATAATTTAACACTACCTCCTCATGATACTGTGCTTGTTCCACAGCATATTTTAAGTTTAGTTCTGACAGGCAGACAAATAGTTAATAATAATCCTGTTAATTACAATCCAGGGCCGGGGGGGGCAAACAACTGGCAACTGCTTAGTTTTCCTTCCACTGCGGGAGCATTGCTTTGGAATGGCAGCAGAAGACCTGCCTATTGTACCATTAGGGTAAATATTCCTAATGCTCAAGTTGAGGACCAGATTATCCCTATTACTATATACCATACACCTGTGGCTGGGCTTGCGCCTGTTCGTGGGATGCTATACTGTGCACTTTCCCGGTCATTATATGAAGCATATGACCATGTTGCTGATGCATATATACATAATACAAGAGCAATCGTTGGCGGTGATTTTAACGCGAGACTTGACCCGAATGAAGACCACTATACTATTTACACAGCCGATTTTAATAATGGAGGTGCCGGATGTAATAATGCAGGGATACAGAATATAAGAGTGAATGCCCCGGCACCGGGCGCTGTTCCGGAATTCCCTCCTCATGGTGGTGGTCCACTTACGAATGCGGATAACCCGTTAAATAAATCCACCGTACAACTAAGACACCCATTTGTTGGAGCCGGTGCCCCTGTCTTATCAGAAGATACTTACCATTATCGCAGATCGTCAATTGACAATATCTTTTACCGGGGATTTAATCCAGGTCTCTTAAATCAAGCACCACACCATGCTTTTGGTGATATCTATGATTTGCTGCAAGCAGTTACAGGTGGTCCTCCACCGGTTGGTGTACTAAATTTTCATATACTTTTCCAAATCATCCAGTTATTTCAAAATGTCCGAATTTTTAATCCGCAGGTCGGCGGAGGGCCCATGGCACCTCTAGAAATCCCTAATGTATTAAGCCCTCTTCAATTATTGATAGATATCATGGCAGGAAATTTTGCGGCTCCCGGACTTGATGCTCCAGCACTTCCGGGAGGTGCGGCCTATTCCGGCCCTCAGCCAATACCGGCGAATTTAACCCCCGCCCGCCGTGCGGCAGAGTTTATCAGGCTATTTCTCAGTGACCATTTGCCCGTTATCTTTGAAATGAATTTGTAGAGTGAGATAACAATGACTATTGAAGACATCAAAAACATTATGGAACAAAATTGTAGTTTTAAAGACAGCTTTAGTGGGTTACAGGCTACTCCGCACCTTCCCATCAACCAGGTTACCATCAATAACTGTAAATTCACCAATATAAATACCGATGAGAACTCTGCCGATTTTAGCGCCGATTTACAGGCAGCAGGACCTCTGCAAACTATAGCCTGGATGGTGCCGGGAGAATTAAAGTTAACCGGCACCATTCAACTGGAAACGATTGATGGAAAACAATTTCCCATCATGACCCTCCAGGCAAATGTCCTGGAAACTTTATCGTTTGGGATTTTTGAACTTAAGCTGGTTGTGAGGCTGCGATCAGGGGTTCATTCAATTCCCAACAGCGATCCATCTTGTCTATTTTGGAGCCAGGTGGAATTAGTAACCGAGTTTGTTACTTCAAAATTGACGCTGCCTGTGGTGCTGCCTCTGTATGGAGAAGGACAATATCTATTATCGTTTTACCTGGATTTGACTAAGCAAAAGCCTCCTATAAGTGGTCTAAATGATCTTTCCGGCTTCACCGATAACAATGACCCCGCTAACTTACTTAACCCGGAAATCTCCCTGGATAATGCAGCGTTTTCCCTGGATAGTCTAAGTGCTGTGTTGAATCCTAACACCAGGCAACTGGTCAACCTGCAAATCGGTGTGAGTTTTGAGATTGATTGGACAATTATTCCCGGTGTAATTGAATTGGAGAAAATTGGCGCCGTTTTTACGATAAACAATCCAGCCAGCCCCAAATTAGAAAATATAAGCACCTATCTTTTTGCTCAATTAAAGGTAGGGCCTGTATACCTGGAAACATCCATATTATTACCTGATAGGATATTAGAGGCACATTTGGCTTACGGAAGTGAGATTAACATCAATGATGTAATCAACACTTTTGCCAGGGGCGTCAGTTTACCCGGTAACGACCCACTCAGCATTTATCAACTCGAAGTCTATGCCCGGGTCAAGCAAGGACAGGAAACATACTCGCTGGAAGCGGCCGCTTCCGGTACTTTAACCATTATAGAGGGGTTGTCTTTAAATAATATTAGTTTCTTTATTTCATATGAGAATAAAGCACTTTCGGACGTTAGACTCGGCGGTACGCTTACGTTAACTCAAAGTAATGTTGAATTATTTTTGCAAGCCGAATATCAATATGACAACGGCTGGCAATTTATTGGCAGTACCGGAACAGATCAACAAATCCCTATCGGCAGCCTTATCACCGATATCGTGGAAAAATTCGAGGTTGACCAAACACTGCCTGCACCCCTGACCGGACTGACCATCGAAAACCTCTACGTCTCCTTCAACACTAAAAGTAAAGACTTCACCTTTTCCGGACGGGCAGATTTCCCTATTAACGGAACTAATTTTGATATCAAAATCAATATTGCCATTACCCATTTGCAGGAAGGCGGTTTTGAAAAACGCTTCGGCGGACATTTAACCATTGGTACTACAATCCCGCTTCAATTTGACCTGGTTTTCGATAAAAACCCTGAAAAAAGCCTGATGCTGGCCGGGTACCACGACGCAGCCGGTCACAACATCAGCTTAAAGGATTTGCTCCAATCGTTAATGGGTGATGTAAAAATACCGGATGTATTGACCTTCTCATTAAACGATGCCTTACTGGTTTATGACAAAGAAAGCACGGCAACCACATCAAAGCAGCTTTTCGTTGCCCACATCGGCAGCGGTATCGATCTTTCTAACTTACCGTTGATTGGCAAGCTCTTCCCGCCCAACCAAACCATAAACCTGGCGTATCAAATCCTGGTAACTTCAACTGATTTTTCAAAAGAAATTATCGCTGCCGTCAATACCCTCATGCCCGAAGGAATCAGCACCCTTGCCAATGATAAAGATATTAGCGAACGGTTGAGTCTGGCCACTTCCATCCAATTGGGCAGCGAAACCATTCAATTGGATTTACCGGTTGTGGTCAATCAAGACCCTACCGCAGAAAACCCCGATCCCGTGAAATCAACGGCAGACTCAGTAGAACCCAAATGGTTTAATTTGAAAAAAACCTTTGGACCGGTGCACTTCAACCGCATCGGGGTTACATACAAAGAAAGCAAACTTAAATTTTTGCTGGATGCCTCCCTGGCGGCAGGCGGTTTAACCATCTCCCTGGACGGTTTATCCGTGTCTTCGCCCTTAACCCGGTTTGAACCGCAATTTGATTTAAAGGGCCTGGGCATCGATTACACAAACGATGCCCTGGAAATCGGCGGTGCCTTTTTAAGACAGCATATCGTGGATGGCAACAGGGAATACGACGAATATGACGGTTTAGCCATAATCAAGCTTGAAAAATTCACCATCGGGGCCATCGGTTCCTATGCCTATGTAGACAACCATCCCTCGTTATTTATTTATGCTTCGATAAATGAACCCATAGGCGGTCCCGCCTTCTTTTTCGTCACCGGGCTGAGTGCCGGGTTCGGTTATAACCGTTCGCTGCGGATACCCTCGATTGACAACGTGGCCTCTTTCCCCTTAGTTGCGGATGCGATGAAGGGTGAAACACCGCCCACAAATGCAGGCAAAGACTTTTTAGCAGCGAAACTGGCGGCACTGCGCGATTATATCCCCCCTACACCGGGTGAAATGTTCCTGGCTGTAGGCGTTAAATTTACCTCTTTCAAATTGATCGAATCCTTTGCCTTATTAACCCTATCCTTTGGTAACCGCTTTGAAATAGACCTATTGGGAATATCCACCCTGATAGTACCGCCGCAGCAAGCAAAGACGCCCCTGGCGGAAATTCAAATGGCGTTTAAAGCAACCTATGTGCCGGACGAAGGCTTTTTAGGTGTGAATGCGCAGTTGACGCCCCATTCCTATATCCTGTCTAAAGACTGCCGGTTAACCGGGGGATTTGCTTTTTACAGTTGGTTTTCCGGTGAACATAAAGGCGATTTTGTCACTACCCTGGGGGGCTATCACCCGGAATTTAACGTACCGTCTCATTACCCCGTGGTGCCCCGCTTAGGTTTTAACTGGATAGTGAATGATCATTTCCATATAAAAGGAGATGCGTATTTTGCCTTATGTCCCCATGCCTTAATGGCCGGGGGTCATCTTGAAGCGGTATATGAATCAGGATCGTTTAAAGCATGGTTTAAAGAAGGGGCCGACTTTTTAGTGGCCTGGAAACCCTATCATTATGATGCGAATATTTATGCCGATATTGGCGCATCCTTAACCTATCACTTTTTCGGCACCCATCATATCACCATACAAGTGGGCGCAAATGTCCATATCTGGGGCCCGGAATTCGGCGGCGATGCAACAGTGAAAATATGGATATTAACCTTTCATATCACCTTCGGCGATCAATCCTCACAACAACCGGGTCCCATCGATTGGAATACCTTTAGAAATTCTTTTTTGCCGGGGGATACTACAAAAATCTGCTCCGTGGTCGCGGCCGGGGGGCTGGTCACTCAAGGCTCCGACAGCAATGACCTGGGCGTGGTGAATCCCAAAGAGTTGATATTGAGAACCGATTCGGTGATACCAACGAAAAGGGCATCAGTCCCCCTGGAAGCTGATAAGGTCAATACCAATTTCGGCATTGGGTCCATGGAAATTTCCGCAAACGACCTAAAAAGTACACAAACCATAACCATACAAAGAAAAGAAAATAATACCTGGAAGACTTTGAAAACGGATTTTTCATACAAACCGATTTTGAAAAAAGTCCCGGCCGGATTATGGGGCACCCAATTGAATCCGCCCTTGAATGGCGCCAGGTTCATTGACAATGCCTTAACCGGGTTTGAAATAACCCCGGCCAAATCACCTTGCCCTGGTCAGACCAAACCGGTAAACCGGGACTATTTTAAATATGAAACCCACGCCGTTAAGAATTCTTTCGGCTGGGAAGAGCGGAAACCCTTTAATCCGTCGAAACCCAGTGATGACGATCCCAGAGCTAAAATTAACCGGACCATTATGGAAACGGCAACGTCCACGAAACGCAGTAACCTATTACAAGCCCTGGGCGTGGATTGGCCCATCGATCTAAATGATAGGGCGGCCGATGATTTTCTTTTCGTCCCGCAAATCCAGGAGGTTGCCGCATGAGCGTGAATAATGAAAAGCCTACAAAAATCGAATTTATCCAGTATCATCAACCGGCCTTAAAAGATGGTGAATATCAAATCGCGGTTTCGCAGACCATCGCTGTCAATGGCAGAATTCCTAAAGATACAGAATTTGGGCCCCCCGTTAAAACGTTCTTTGTGGCAGGTCAGCGCTTTCACCTGGACCCGCAAGACATTCACGCTGTATTTCCACCGGATCATAGTCTGGGCGATCATTCCAATGTCCTGCCCCATATCGTATTGAACCGCAGCACCCTGCCCTGGGAGCGTATGGCCATCCCAGGCGATAAGAAGACTCCCTGGCTGGCGCTTTTGTTAATCGATGAGAGTGAGGCCGGCCAAATAGCCACTTCCATCGTTACCTTAAAAAACTTGAAAAGCGGTTCAAACAGCTCTCCTAGTTTCCCGGAGCTGGACCTGGAACCGGGGCAAACCCCTGACGATAAGGTCATGGTAATCGATATTGAAAAAAAATTATTAGAAAAAATAGTGCCCGATAAAAAAAGCCTGCAATTATTAACCCATGTGCGCCGGGGGACAGACAGCGCCGGTAATGTAACCGGCCAGGAACGGGCGGTAATCATTTGTAACCGTCTGCCGCAGCCGGGGAAAAGCAGCACGGTGTACCTGGTATCCCTGGAGAACCGTTTTACAGGAAACGGGTTCGATTATCAGAGTGCAAGCGGCACAGATAAAATACGCCTGGTCACTTTAAAAAGCTGGCATTTTACCTGCAGCGATCCTGCCTATAGTTTCTCGGAACTCTTAAAAAAACTGGATCGAAACCCATCCACCTTAAGGTTACCCGGAAATACAAACCAGGAAGCGGAAGGTTATTTAAAAATGGGATATGTACCTGCGCCTCATTATTTACGTCAGGGAGCGCGAACCGTGTCCTGGTATCACGGTCCCTTAACCACCGGTCCGGAAACTGCGGATATTTCATTACCGGTGCCGGCATCCGATCAATTGCTGCGCTATTACGAATCCAACGGCATGTTCGATATCTCTTACGCCGCGGCCTGGGAATTGGGACGGTTACTGGCCCTGCGGGACAAATCCTTTTCCACCTCTCTTTACCGATGGAAACGGACCCACGTGCAAACGCTGCGAAAAGCGGAACAGGTCATCGCCCATGAATCCGGCCATTTGCCCGAAACCGCCGGAACCGTGCAGGACCCCCAGGACCTGCCGGAAGTGGTGAAAAATTGGTTCGACGATATAGGACATCTAAAAGGCGTGCCCTTTAATTACCTGGTGCCGGATGAGCGCATGCTGCCCATCGAATCCATACGTTTCTTCCGTGTAGACCGGTTGTGGATGGAATGTTTATTGGACGGCGCTTTTAGCATCGGTCGTGTCACCACGGACGATCATCAGCGGGACAGGAAAATCAGGGAAACCATATCCCAACAAAATGAGCAGATGGAGCTCAGCGGTTTTTTAATGAGGTCGGAAGCAGTGTCCGGCTGGCCCGGGCTGATGATCGAAGGGTATAATTGTAAACCCCAAAAAACTAAATCCCAGGATTCCAATACGCCACAAGAAGATATTAATAAAAATCCTATCCCGGAATCGAACAAGCTGCCCTTACTGCGGATGGAACGGTTGTCTAAAAATGTCTTACTCTGTTTATTTTCAGGAAACCTGCAAACCGTGGATATTCATCTCAAACCCGAAACCCTGCATTTCGGGGTAACTGCCGGGAATGGCAGCTATAATAAAGAACTGCGCGATAAAAATGGAATTGAAAATAAAAATTATACGGTCACTATTACGTTGAATAATAACCGCACCATTAAAATGACTGATTTAATATCAGGTATTAACAGTCAATATACCGCCCTTAGTGAAGATCAAAAGGATAACATCGATTGGAATAAAACGCCAACATCCGCCGAGTTTGCCTTACAAATGATCGAAGGCGTGCAAAAAGTCAGGTTTATCTCCTCAGGTTAGCACAGCCGTTCAGGCCCCTCTCCTAACTGTCCCGAATGTCACTAACTTAAGGCTAAATAAATCCGAAATTCGAATATCGAAATTCGAAACAAATTCAAATGACCAAAATTTAAATGA
>JABAOF010005348.1_pt4 | contig 15177 bp, 17 predicted proteins | sample 7062171 | NCBI WGS metagenome assembly JABAOF01 (sample SAMN14538628, study PRJNA623070) | marine sediment metagenome | biome: marine biome [ENVO:00000428]; feature: marine pelagic biome [ENVO:01000023]; material: deep marine sediment [ENVO:00002113] | place: India: Gulf of Khambhat ...
TGCTCAGGGTCGCTCGAGCCCACAGAGTCCACAAGAGATGATTTTGTACTCTGGCCTGATTTTTTGAGAGGAAAAACCAGGCCAGCCAGCGAGCCCCTTCGAGGCCATGCAATACAGATTTTACAACGAATCGCGTGGGGGTACCGAATCAGTTGATCCATGCGAAGCGTTGACGCGCCTGACCTGAATCGCCCGCTCAGCGATTCAGGTCGAAACTCAGAGATCTTCGTGTGCTCCGTGAGAGATGGAAACTGACTTCATGCGCTTGCACGAATTGGGATAAGCACAGAAATCTCATTCCGAGTGCTGGCAGCTGACTTTTGACTCCTGGCTTCTGTCGTCAAGATAGGCAATTTCTTCCACGATCAAAGGGGAGAGGAAACCCAGAAGACCAGACGATTTTGAAAGAAATATGATGAAATGTCAATGACTTAGCCATGAGGTGTCGAGAAGTCATGCTTTGGCACGTGTCTTGAGTATGACCAAGGCAGGCAACTCATGGAGGGTTCACATTGGATCACGGAGTCTACGTCGCGACATCAGGGTTTCTGACCCAGCAGAAACGCCTTGAAATCATTGCCAATAATATCGCGAATGCCAATACGCCGGGCTATAAAGGAGACGCGCCGGTATTCCAGACTTATCATGCCGCGGCGGGAGGGCTTGACCGAGGACAGCCGTGGCCTGCATGGCCCCCTTATTTTCCCGCCTTGACGGGGCAGGCCATCGATTTTTCCCAGGGTCCTCTGACCAAGACCCAAAATCCATTAGACCTTGCCATAACCGGTGAAGGTTTTTTCGAGATTCAGACGCCGAGAGGTCTTCGCTATACGAGGAAAGGCGATTTTGCTGTCGCAGAGGACGGAGCCCTTGTGACCCGGGGAGACCATCCAGTCATGGGAGAGGGCGGAAGCCTCGTCCTCACGGAAGGGGAAATCGAAATCGACGGAGAGGGCAACATATCTGTCGATGGAACCCAACGAGGGCAGGTCCGCGTTGTGACTTTTCCCGGCAACGAAAACCTGGTCAGGGAGGAAGACGGGATGTTCGCCTGGGTGGGGAGATCCTCTCAGGCGACACGGTCTGATCAGGTGGAAGTGAGGCAGGGCTATTTGGAGAGCTCGAATGTGAACCCCATCAGGGAAATGGTTCACATGATCGACGCGATTCGGACCTACGAGGTCCAGCAAAAGGTGATTCGATCCTTTGATGACACCCGAAAAAAGGTGGTCGACGAAGTCGGACGGTTACGATGAGCACTCCGGGTAAGGCCTTGTTTTGGGATTTGAGCGGTCGTTGTTAATTTCGCGAGTTAGGAGGATCGTTTGTCATGCAGAGAAGCCTTTGGATTGCCGCGAGCGGCATGCATGCCCAGCAGATGAACATTGATGTCTGTGCAAACAACCTGGCCAATGCGAACACGGTTGGGTTCAAGAGGAGCCGGATTGATTTTCAAGATCTCATGTACCAGACCCTCAGGCTCCCGGGGACAGTGGCCGGTGGCGGTGGCATCATCCCAACGGGTATTCAGCTGGGCCAGGGTGTTCGTCCAGTAGCCATTCAGAAAGTCTTCGTCCAGGGGGACTATCAGCAGACGGGCAGTGAGTCGGACCTCGCCATCGAGGGAGCGGGTTTTTTTCAGGTCACCATGCCTGATGGGGAGATCGCCTACACTCGGGCTGGCGCGTTCAAAAAAGACAGTGAGGGACGAATCGTCACGAGCGATGGGTATCCGATGAGTCCTGCCCTTACGATCCCCGAAGACGCGGTGAAGGTCTCAATCGAAGTGGACGGGACGGTTTCAGTCCTCCAGGCGGGCCAGTCCTCTCCGACCCAAGTGGGAACGATAGAACTGGCGACATTTGTGAATCCCGCTGGGCTCATTTCACAGGGGAAAAACCTCTATCTCGAGTCAGACGCCTCGGGGCCGCCCATCACGGGGACACCCGGGACAAGCGGCATGGGAACGATTGCCCAGGGATATCTTGAAATGTCGAATGTCAGCGTCGTCGAGGAAATGGTCAACATGATCGTTGGACAGAGGGCCTACGAGATCAATAGCAAGGCGATCCAAACGGCGGACGACATGCTCCAGATGGCGAACAACCTGAGGCGTTAAGTTAGGATGGAACCATGAGGAAGGATCATCGGCATATCCGGGTTAAGAGGTTTGCTTCCGCCGTCGTTCTGATGGGCTGGGCCTCCATGTTCCTCTTTGTTTTTCTCCAATCGATCGTTGAGGCGAATACCGCAAAGGCGGTCGAGGTCCCGAAGGATGAGATCCGTCGGGCCATTGTCCAGTATTTTGAGAGGAACGTCCCATGGAAGACGGCCGAAGTTCGGATCCGAGAAGTACGAATTCCGGGGAGTGTCTTCTTGTCGGCTCCGCAGTATGATCTATCCATCCGGGTTCCACCGAATACGCGGTTTCTCGGCCACACCCCAGTCCAGATCGTCTTCAATGAGGGGAAGACGGGCCGGAAGAGAATCTGGGCGAGCGTTTATCTTGAAGTCCTGCATCCTGTGGCCGTGATCAAAAGGCCCATGGCGAAAAACCAGATTATCTCACCGAATGACATTGGTTTAGAAAAAAGGGATCTTGCCAAGATTCCACCCGGTGCGATCACTGACGTCAATGAAGTTGTTGGGAAAAGACTCAAGAGGACCCTCGCCGTTGGAGCAGTTGTCAGAAGGTCTATGGTGGATCGGCCCCCGGTGGTTAAACGGGGGGATGTTGTCAGTCTGTTGATTGAGACGCCGAGGCTGAAAATCACCGCCCTCGGCCGGGTCGAAGAGCGGGGAGGAGTCGGTGACGTAGTTCGTGTGACAAATTTGGATTCGAAGAGAAAAGTTTACGGCCAGGTGGTGAGTCGACAGCTTGTTCGCATCAGGTACTAGAACCCGTTTGCAGTTCCCAGGGACCCGGGAACAGAGATCAGAGGAGGTCAGCAGCGCTGGCGGCCGATTCCCGGTAGCTGGGGACTGTAACTAACGAGGGACGACGCATGAAAAAGAGAGTTATCTGGATTTCGATGCTCTGTGGAGGACTCGTACTGCTCGGATGTGGGGCCCACACCAAAAAGGTGAAAGGACCCGTTGAGGTGGTGAGGCCTGAGATTGGTTCCTCTGCACCGCAGGAGCAGGCTTCGGAAGGTTCGCTCTGGCGAAATCATACGAGAATGGCCTCGCTCTTTTCCGATATCAAAGCACGGAAGGTGGGAGATATCGTAACCATCAGCATTGTTGAATCGTCGAGTGCCACGGAGAACGCCTCGACCGAAACGAGCAGGGATTCGTCTCTAAAAGGCGGTGTGACAACGTTTCTGGGGTATGAAGAGCAGCTGATGAAGAAATTTAAGAACTTCAGTTCTGCAGAAATGTTTGATGCAAACCTGGCAAATGAATTCAGCGGTTCTGGCAAGACAGTTCGAAGCGGCAGTCTCACGGCCAGTATTACGGCGAAGATTATTGAAGAACTCCCGAATGGCAATTTTGTCATCGAAGGAAGGCGGGAAGTGGTGGTCAACCATGAGACGCAGTACATCGTCATAAGCGGGATCGTCCGTCCCGAGGACATATCCCCGGACAATGTGGTCTTGTCCACCTTTATCTCTGATGCCCGCATTGCGTATTCGGGAAGAGGGGTCGTGGATGATCTCCAGTACCCTGGATGGTTCACGAGACTCCTCAACAGGTATTGGCCCTTTTAAAGGGTAGGCTTGGCTTTTGATTTGCATCAAATAGAGAAGGTTGGAAAGGAAAAGAGAAGAACGGTGAGACGCTGAGACGTGAGGACCCGATGAGGCTTTTGAAAACCACCATTCTTGTTCTTTTTGGTATTTTGATCCTGATACCGCCGGTTCAGGCCGTGCGAATAAAGGATATCGCTGAAATCGAGGGGGTCAGATCCAACCAGCTGGTGGGCTACGGCCTCGTGATCGGCCTCAACGGGACAGGAGACAAGACCGGGACAGAGTTTACGATTCAGAGCCTCGTGAGCATGTTGGAGCGGATGGGGGTCCAAGTGGACAGGTCCAAGGTCAAAGTCGAGAACGTGGCTTCCGTCATGGTGACAGGGGACTTACCCCCCTTTGCGAGGGCAGGGACTCGCATCGATGCATTGGTCTCATCCATCGGAGACGCTGAAAGCCTCCAAGGGGGAACCCTGGTCTTGACCCCTTTGAAGGGGCCGGATGGGCTCGTCTATGCTGTCGCCCAGGGGCCGGTTTCACTTGGCGGTGGCTTTACGACTTCGGGGGAAGGAGCCAAGGTCCAGAAGAACCATCCAACGGTCGGCCGGATTGTCAATGGGGCTTTAATCGAACGCGAGGTACCTCTCGAATTTCGAAAAAAGAGAGAGATTCGTGTAAACCTCCGCCGGCCCGATTTTACAACGGCCCTTCGACTGGCACAGTCGGTCAATGCCTCTCTGGGGGGAGAATTTGCGACACCTCTCGATGGGGGGACGGTGAGCGTGCAGATACCGCCGGAATTTCCGGGGGACGTCGTTGAGCTCGTCGCATCCATCGAGAAGTTAGACGTGACTCCCGACCGGGTGGCTACCGTGGTATTTGACGAGAGAACCGGGACCGTCGTGATTGGGGAGGACGTACGGATCTCTGCAGTCGGTATCTCTCACGGCAATCTCAGCATCGTCATCAAGGAAACACCTCAGGTCTCACAGCCCCTTCCATTCTCTGAAGGCGAGACTGTTGTCACGCCTGATACAGAGCTGACGGTGAGGGAAGAGAGGAGTTCGGTGTTTCTCATGCCGCGAGGCGTGAGTATTCAGGAGATCGTCAAAGCGCTCAACGCGATCGGTGTCTCCCCAAGGGATCTTATCGCCATTCTTCAGGCCCTGAAGGAAGCGGGGGCCCTGGAGGCAGAACTGAGGATTATGTAAGAGGCGCTATTCGGGACACATGGACACCTTCAACATCAGCCCAGAAATCATCGAGCAGCAACCTCTGGTTTCCCGTGTGAAAGCTGGAGACGGGAAGGATCAACGGGCCGACCTCCTGGCGTTGAGGAAGGCGTGTAAGGACTTCGAATCCATCTTCGTCTATACGCTCCTGAAGACCATGCGACAGAGCCTCCCCAAATCAGAGGAGGCCCGAATGGCGAATGATATTTACGCATCGATGGGTGACCTCGAGGTCGCTCATTTTATCGCCCACGGACGAGGCATCGGTCTGGGAGATTTGCTCTTTGATCAGCTGAAGACCAAGCCGCTCTAAACTGGCAATTGGTTAAAGTTTTTATTGTCCCGTGCCGATAGGTGTGATAGAGATGATGCTATTTTTAGGGGTAAGGAGACCATGCAATGAAAATATCCGGAGATAAGCCGCATATTATTGAAGCCTATCTGAAAAAGACCCGACAGCAAGAAAAGATCGATCGGGCAAAGAAGGCTGAAAAGCATCCCGCCAAGGTTGACAAAGTCGAGATCTCAAAAGAGGCGAGAGATAAAGAGATCTCAAAAATCAAGGCGCTACTGGAGAAAGTCCCTGAGATACGAAAGGAAAAGGTGGCGGCCCTCAAGAAGGCGATCGAAGACGGGACCTACGAGGTGAAAGGTAAGGAGGTCGCCAAGAAGATGATCAAAGAGGGGATTGATGAGTTTGTCTAGGCCACCGTTTACGGGGAATGGGTGAATAACTTGGAATCGATACTGACCGATTTGTGCGACCTTCTGCACAGGGAATGTGATACCTACCAATCCCTCCTTTCACTCCTCCAGAAAGAGCGAAAGATTGTCGTCGATTGTTCCATAGAGGATCTCATCCAAACCAATAAGGAGAAAGAGAACCTCGTCCTTACCATCAGAATACTGGAGCAGTCTCGGGAGGCGATTCTCGAGAAACTCGCTGAAATGATGGGGCTCTCATCGGATGAGTTGACCGTTTCGATTCTGGAAGGTCGGGTGGAGGAGCCTTTTGCTTCGGAGCTGAGAAGCCTCCGCTCCAACCTGTCGGCTGTCCTGCAAAGTATCCGCGAGGTGAACGAAGAGAATCGGATTTTCCTCCAGCACTCAGTGGATTTTGTCAAGGGATCCCTGGCTCTCATCCGATGTCTCACGGGTTCAAATCCCAAGTATATGGCCTCAGGAGCGCTGGACGGCGATCGATCTGATAACCGCTTTGTTTCAGAGAAGGCTTAAGACGGGAGGCTCGTGTGTCATCGATCCATGCAATCATGAATACCGCCAAGTGGGCTATGCTGACCCATCAGAAGAGCCTTCAGGTGGCGAGCCATAACATCGCCAATGTCGATACTCCTGGCTACTCGCGGCAGGAGTTGATTCTCAGTACCGCGATCCCCATCTCCTCGAGGCCCGGGCAGATCGGCACAGGTGTGCAGGCTTTGGAGGTTCAACGGGTTTATGACCGGTTCCTCGAGGCGCAAATCGGAAAAGAAATCCAAATCCTGGGCAAATGGGAGGCTCTGGAAGGAGCGATGAGTGAGGTCTCGGTCATTCTCAACGAGGCTCCAGAGACCGGTCTCAATGCATGGATGTCTGAGTTCTGGGCGGCCTGGCAAGAGGTGGCCAACAATCCATCGGGCCAAGCCGAGCGGGTTGACCTCATGATGAAGGCTCGGTCTTTGACCCAGAAGCTTACTCAGATTCATTCGAGTCTCACGGATCTTCAGAACCAGATGGACGAGTCGGTCCTCGAGGGACTGAACACCATCAACATGATATCGAGCCAAATTGCGGGCTTGAATGAGAAGATCGCCTCAGTAGAGGTCAATGGTCAGAATGCCAACGACTACAGAGATCAGAGAAACCAACTTCTCAAAGACCTTTCGGAGATGATCGATCTCCACAGCTTTGAAGACTCTGACGGCAAACTCACCGTTCTCGTGGCTGGAGGAAGGCCACTCGTCATGGAGAACCGGAGTTTCTCTCTCGAGGGATCGATGAGTAGTTCTGGTCTCTATGACGTCATGTGGAACGATGGGAGCGGGAATCTCACCAACATGACGTCAAGAATTCAGGAGGGAAAGCTGGGAGCCTGGTTGGAGGCGCGGGATAATTTCATCCCCGATTATTTGAACCAGACCAATACATTCGCCCGCACCTTGATTGCCGAGGTGAACCGGCTCCACAGTTCCGGCGTGGGTTTGACCTATCATGACGCCTTGACCGCTTCCCATGCAGCCGATCCTGCTGCCTCTCTTGCCTCGGCGGCATCGGGCCTTGCCTTCTGGGACCAAATCGTCGAGGGAAACGCCTTTTCCCTTTGGGTATACGACACGGGAGCCGATTCCTATACGGAGACTTTGATTACGGTTGATCCAGGAGATACACTCGGAGATTTGCGTCAGAAGATAGATGCTGTTGCCGGCGTTTCGGCGACGATTTCCAACGACCAGCTGACCATCAACGCCACTATGGGCTATCAGTTTCATTTCGGTAACGACCAGAGCAATGTGCTGATGGCCGTCGGGCTAAACACCTTTTTCGATGGGGCCGATGCCTCAGACATCGCGGTTTCTGGGGTTACTCAGAGTGATGTGACGAAGATTGCCGCCGCCGTCGACTACGACTCATTGCCGGGTGACAACCGCAACGCTTTGGCAATCGCTGATCTCCAGTATGCGAACCTCTTGGCTGGAAACACCACCACCTTCGATGGGTACTTCAACGCTCTGGTCGGATCTATTGGAGCCACGACATCGGATGCCATGACCAACGCAGACTTCCAGACCTCCATGGTGGAACAGCTCGAGAACAGGAGGGAGCAAGTTTCCGGCGTGTCTCTGGATGAGGAGATGACCAATTTGATGAAGTTTCAATACGCCTACGAAGCATCAGCTCAGATGATCATGGTCGTTCAGGAGATGCTGGACACGGTGATTGGATTGATATGAAAGGAAGGCAAACACGGGACCTTGAATTCTTTGGGAGTCACCTATGAGAGTGACCAATAGAATGATCTATGACAGTATCGCGCAGACGCTCTCCCAGAGTGCAGAGCGGATCATGAAAGCCAATCGATCGATCTCTTCTGGAAAGCGGGTCAATGAGCCTGCCGATGATCCACTGGCCATGACCCGGATTCTCAAATACCGGACGAAACTCGCATCGATCGATCAATACATGGAGAATATCGAACAGGGCATCTCTTGGTTGATGGCGACCGAATCGAACCTCTATGAGGTGAATCAACAGTTGGCGAGAGCAAAAGAGGTGGTTCTCTCCCAGGTGACCGGAACAGCGAATGACGAGAGTCGAGAAGCCGCCGCCGAAGAGGCGACGGAGATTTTCGAACACGTGCTCCAATTGGCCGATACGGAGCTCGCAGGACGCTATCTCTTCTCGGGCTTCAAGACGGATACAGTACCGTTTCTTTCAACCTTGGACTATACCTACCAGGGGGACACGGGGTCCATCCAGATCGAGGTCGCCCGGAATCAAAGGGTCACCATTAACCTCAACGGGTCAGATATCTTCACCGGTGGCCCGGTCAACATCTTCCAAACGCTGGATGACGTCGCGACCGATCTGAGGAACGATGACATTACGGGACTCCAGGCAGACCTTGACGCATTGGATATCAGCATCAGCCATATCCTGGCAAAGGTGGGAGAGGTTGGGGCCAAGACGAACCATCTCGAATCCACCAAAGATAGCCTCCTCGATCTCAACCTCAATGTGACCGAAATGCTTTCAGATCTGGAGGATACCGACATCGCCAAGGCGGTTACAGACCTCGCGTTATATGAAACCGCCTACCAAGCATCGCTGGCCTCTTCGGCCAGGCTCATGCAAACGACTCTCTTAGAATTCTTACGATAGCGAATTCAAGCAGCCCATGGAGGGCGTCGTGCTGATCTTGACAAGGAGGTCAGGAGAACGGATCACTGTTGGCGACCGTATCCGCATTACCGTGCTTGAGATCAAGGGGAAACAGGTCCGCTTAGGGATCGAGGCCCCGGCGGACACAGCGGTCCATCGGGAGGAGATCTTTCAGAAAATCCAGCGACAAAATAGACTCGCTGCGAGAGGCGGTGCCAAAGAACTGGATGCGCTCGTTGATTTTTGGAAGACTCGGGGTTCTTGAGCAAGGGGTCGTTTTCTGGGATTTGGATCTATTGGCGTAAAACATAAGGCAATGGGTTCGAGGCCCAACGTGAAGCATGAGGTGCGAGGCGAGAGCCTCAAGGTCCAGGGTCAAAGATAAAGTATAGGGCGAAAGGTCAGAGGCATCAGGGTGAGGGCGCAAAGAACAGGGCAAAAGGCCTACGGCATAAAACGAGAATCATGAAATTGATTTCTGATAAGCTCGGGGAGTTGCAGTACAAAAAGGATGAGGTCATCACCTTTCCTGAGGGAATTCTAGGGTTCCCCGAAAGGACGCGGTACATCCTGGTCGAGCACCGCGAAGGGAGTCCCTTCAAATGGCTTCAGAGCCTCGACGATCCATCGGTGAGTTTTGCTGTCGTCAATCCGCTCCTCGTCAAAAAAGACTACCAGATTGAGATTCGGCGGGCAGACCTTACGATCCTGAAAGATCCCGATCCTGATCACATCGGCGTATGGGCGCTGGTTTCTTTCTCTCCCGATGCGCCCGAAAAAAGCACGGTCAATCTCCTCGGGCCTCTGGTGGTCAACTGCCTCACACACCTGGGAAAACAGCTCGTCCTAGACCCCACGAGATACGATCTTCGATACCCGCTCTTTCAGCCCGCATAATAGGCTTACCAGCCATCTTGCCCCCGATGCATTATTCTTGTTCCCCCCCAACCCACGCGCAGAAAAAAGACTAAAGTCTCGCCCCCAATGAGCCGATAACTTAAGTGAACCTCAGTTCAAATCAGGCAGGGCGCCTGAGAAGGTTAAAGAGAAAGGGGGGATGAAGTCCGGTTTTGGAGGCTCTCAAAAACAACCCATAGGGGAGCCCCAAAGGGTAAGGATACCCAAGAAAGACGAGGCAACGGCCGGGAGGCTGTCGCCCAAAAAAACAAGGAGGTTTAAACCATGGCACTTCGGATCAACCACAACGTAATCGCCCTTAACGCTTACCGACATCTGACAGCCACGCAAAACAGACTCTCACGGTCGATTGAGAGAATCTCGTCTGGTCTCCGGATTATCCGGGCTTCGGATGATGCTGCTGGACTGGCCATATCCGAGCAGATGCGGGCAGACATCCGCAGTATGAACCAGGCAATTCGGAACGCCAACGATGGCGTCAGCATGCTCCAGACAGCAGAGGGCGCCCTCAACGAGGTCAGCGGAATGCTGACCCGGATGAGGGAGCTCGCCGAGCAGGCAGCGACTGGAACCGTCGGTGACGCGCAGAAAAAGACCCTCGATTCAGAATTCCAGCAGTTGATGAGTGAGATCAACCGGATCGCCGAGGTCACCGAGTTTAATGGAACCAAGCTGATCAATGGGGATCTGTCGAGTGGTAGCGCTGCCTCTGCAACGTTCCAAATCGGCATCAAAGCGACTGCGAATGACCGTTTGGCTGTCGATATCGACTCGATGAAGACAGATAGCCTCGCCATCAGCGGCGTTATCATCAGCACCGCCGCGTTGGCACAAGCTGCCCTCGGTAAGATAGACAGCGCAATCGCCGAAGTCGCGTCGCAGCGGGGAACGATCGGTGCGGTTCAGAACCGGTTGGAGAGGACCATTGCTAACCTGAGTATTTCGGCGGAGAACCTGACCGCTGCGGAGTCTCAGGTCCGCGATGTGGACATGGCCCTCGAAATGGCCAACTTCACGAAGACTCAGATCATGTCACAAGCCGGAACAGCCATGTTGGCCCAGGCCAATCTGGTGCCACAGTCAGTTCTGACCCTTCTGGGCTAATATTAATGGAATTGCCTGGGAAGGGACTCGCCCCTTCCCAGGCAGGAACGCCGAGAGGTGAGCTATGAAACCCTTAAATGCCATTGGATCCGTAGACGGTTACCAACAGGTGGGATGGCAGGCTCCTCCTCAGAAAGGCCCTGAGAAGGTTGGGACGGGTTCGGCTCCCAACAGCGCAGATCAAAAGAAGGGAGTCGAGGATGGGCCAGTGAGAGAGATCACAGATCGGCTTAATCGGATGACCAACCTCTTCAATCGGAGAATCCAATTTGAGGTTCCCTTTGAGGTTCCGGTGGAGCACGAAGATGTGCTCGTGAAGATTATCGACCGGGAAACCGGCCAGGTGATCCGTCAGATACCTCCCGCTGAGTTGGTTAAATTAGCTGAACGAATGGAAGAGATATACGGAATGATATTCAGGGCCAAGCCCTGATGAGAACCGGAGGATGACTCTATGGCGACCTCGAGTGTCAGTGGTTTGGCATCGGGAATAGACTGGGCTGATATCATCTCCCAGTTGATGGAGATTGAACGGCGCCCCATTACGCTTCTGGAAGCGCAAAAATCCCAGTATCAAAGCAAGCTATCTGTATGGCAGAGTATCAACACAAAACTCCTGACTGTCATGACCGAGGCGAACTCACTGAAAACGGCCTCGAATCTTCTTCTGAAAACGGCTACCTCAAGTGATGAGGACATCCTGACCGCGACCGCCACGAGTTCCGCCGTTGCCACGACCCACACTGTTGTCGTGAACCAACTCGCCCAGAACCACAAGCTGGCTTCCCAGGGCTGGGCAGACACGGATACGACACCCATTTCCAGCGGTACAGGGACTTTTGAATTTCAGGTGGGATCCGGAAGTACCGTCGTCGTTAACGTTGATACGACGACCACCTTGGCCGATTTCAAGGACGCGATCAATGCCCAGAACGGGGGGATGACCGCGTCGATTCTCAACGACGGGACGCCGACAAACCCCTACCGGCTGATCCTTACAGCAGATGCATCGGGAGAGGAGAATGAGATCGTCATTTCGAACAACGATACGGATCTCAATTTCTCCACCAACAGCATCGATACTGCCTATGCCGATCCGGACAACCAGTGGGGAGGGAGCGTGACCTCATCTGGTACCTACACCGGGACCGTCAACAAAACCTATTTGATCGAGATTACCGATGGCGGTCCGGTCCAACAGGCCAAGTTCAAAGTCTCCGAGGATGGCGGTGCCACATGGGGTTCGGACGATTTTTTTGAGACCCAAACCAAGGTGGAGATCTATGACGACCTGAACAGTACTCCTCAAGGGGTCGAAGTGAAGTTTACGGGAAGCGGGACTTTTGCGGTCGGCGACCGCTTCTACATCGATGTCTTTGTCCCGACCCTTCAGGCGCCGCAGGATGCGAGCATCGTGGTGGATAGCATCTCCATCACGAAAGACTCCAATACGATTACCGACGTGATCGAGGGGGTAACCCTGAACCTTCTCTCGGCCGACCCAACAGAGACCGTTACGGTGAACGTTTCCAACGACACGTCCGGGGTTAAATCGGCGATCAGTGATTTTGTTGACGCTTATAATGAGGCCATCTCGCTCATTGACGAACAGTTCCAATACGATCCCACAACCGATACGGCTGGAACGCTCATGGGCGATGTCACTCTGAGAAACATTCAGCAACAGCTCAGAAGCATCATTAGCACAGCGATTACAGGGCTTACCGGTGACTATGTTGTCCTCTCCCAGATAGGCATAAAAACAGGAAGCGACGGGCAGCTCTCGATTGACGACACCGAGCTCGATAGCGCCCTTGCCGATGATTTTGTCGGAGTGAGCCAGATCTTTGTTGCCAACGGGAGCACGAGTGATAGCCGNNGCCGGATTACGTATCTCTCCTATGGCGAGAAGACCCAGGCAGGAACCTACGACATCCAGATCTCTGGAAATGTCCTCCAGTTCGGCCTCGATGGGACGTGGTACGATGCGGTAAAGAACGGAGACACCTATACCGGACCCGCCGGGAGCCCGATGGAAGGGTTGATGATCCAGACGGACGAAACCCAGAACGGATCTTACGGGACGTTGACGCTCACCCTGGGCGTTGGCGCCCAGTTCAGCCGAGAACTCGACTTTCTGACGGATCCATACGACGGATGGATTCATTATCAGGAGAAGGCGCTTGAGGATATGATGGAAGATATCGATGAAAGCATCCTCAAGCTCGAAGATCGAATGACGCTGATCGAGGCGCGGTATGCCCGCCAATTCGCTGCCTTGGAGGCCCTCCTGGGCCAGATGCAGGTTCAGAGTGATTGGTTATCTCGTCAGGTGCTGGGATTGTCGATGCTTTAACAAGAGAAGGGAGTTTGTCACATGGAACCGAGCCACTCTTTAAATGAATACCAGAAGACGCAGGTGAGTACCGCGGATCAGGTGAAACTCATTCTCATGATGTACGACGGTGCCATCCAGTTCATCCGGCAGGCTCAGGTCAAACTCGAAAAAAACGATGTCGTGGGAAAGGGTCAGGACGTGGCAAAAGCCCAGCGACTCGTGTCGGAACTGCAAAACGCCCTGAATCTCAAGAAAGGGGGGCAGATTGCTGTCTCCCTCGATGCGATATACGTCTACGTCAATAACCAGCTCTCCATGGCGAACCTCAAGAATAGCCAAGACCACCTCGAGAACGCGATCGTTGTCTTGAAGGAATTGAGGGAAGGGTGGGAAGGAATTCGCTCCCATCAACCGGCATCTGTCTCGGTTGGCAAGCCGGCCCTCAAGAACCAGAGGGTTCAGCCCGCTCCGTAAATTCACTGTTTATTCCCATGATCATCCGTCTTTTCGCGGGGACAACTCGGCAATACCTTCCCCTCCCCCGGTCTGCATTCGGGGTATTCCCCCTCCTGTTCTCCCTTCACCGGGATCTGACGCCTTGGACAGCCCCCTGATCCCGACAGGAGGATTCTTATCATGAGGAGACTCGTCCGATGATCCCAGCGACCCATCCATGACTCCAATGAGAGAAGTGTTTTTGGCTGGGACGATTGGCAAGGATTTTGCCTTTCTTGAGTCAAAACGCACGATCTTGGTGTCTTTTAGTGCCCCCGTATCGTTCCTTTCCGGTCTCGTTCTGATGAGCCCGTTGGGTCGGCCAACCTCTGGGTTCACGAACTGGGCATCTAGGGCAAAGGGTTTGCATATGATGAAGCGGTTCCTGAGTGAGTTTTCTTACCATGATGATCTCAACATGTTCGTCCATCCAGAGGTGGTGACCACTGCCTACAGAGACGGAGGAGAGCAGTACGTTTTTGATGTTCTCAAGGAGGTCCGAGAAATCAGCGCGTGTTCACCCGGACTCTCCAGATACATTAAAGACTGGCCTTCCAGATATCATCTCTCCACGAAGCGCATAAACCTCTTGGAATCTGTAAAAGACATCCTTGAGAGCGCCTCAAAGGTCTTGGAGATCGGCTGCGGGACCGGCGTCATGACGCGATGGTTGGGAGAAAATCTCCGGGAAGTCGATGCGATCGAGGGGGAGAACTTGAGGGCGAGGATCACCCGTGAGCGGACCAGAGACCTGGGAAACGTCAATGTCTTTTGTGGAGACATACTGAACACGGCCCTGAAAGATCGAGACTACGGCCTCGTCACCATCGTCGGGGTCCTCGAGTATATCCCGGTTTATGACCGAGAAAATATGGATCCCTCTGATTCGTGTCTCGAATTCCTGAAGCGCGTCTCCGACTCACTGAAGGAGGATGGAATTCTCCTGTTGGCAATTGAAAACAAGTTGGGCGTCAAATACCTCACAGGATGTAAGGAAGATCATACGGGTCGGCTTTTCGAGGGCGTCTGCGATTACCCGGGGAAGGCTCCGATGACATTCAGCCGAAACGAGCTTGAAACGATACTCCGCCGATCCGGATTTGAAAATATCCAGTTCTATCATCTATTTCCCGACTATAAGTTGCTCGAAACGGTGATCAGAGAGGACGATGGGGTGCTTTCCTTGTACCCCCATAACTGGATACGAACGCCTTTTGAAGATTATTCGGGGTTTAGATTCCACTTCATGATGGAACCCTTGTTCCTGAAATCGTTAACAGAGGCCAAACTCCTCTGGCATTTCTCCAATTCTTTTCTTGTCTTGTGCGGCAAATCGAAAAGCACGAAAGTGAAAACAGAATGGTTGATCAAGAAGTTTAGTACCCACGAAAACCTGAAGCCGACTTTTCGTCACACCGTCAGCCTCAAAGAAGATGGGCATGACGGGTTCATTGTGGAGAGAGCGCCGCTGCCGTATGGTGACTCGCATGAGAAATCAGGAGGTGTAGCGTACCGGCTC
>JABAOF010000756.1_pt1 | contig 15173 bp, 15 predicted proteins | sample 7062171 | NCBI WGS metagenome assembly JABAOF01 (sample SAMN14538628, study PRJNA623070) | marine sediment metagenome | biome: marine biome [ENVO:00000428]; feature: marine pelagic biome [ENVO:01000023]; material: deep marine sediment [ENVO:00002113] | place: India: Gulf of Khambhat ...
TTTTATGCAAAACAAAGCCAAAGTTAAAATGGGTAAAATGAACGCAAGCTCAGTTGAAACAAAGGATTATGACAAAAACAACGAACAATCAACAACGAACGTTACTCAAAACAAAGCCAAACAAAGCCAAAGTTAAAATAGGTAAAATGAACATAAGGCAGGAGACAGAATGTAAATCGTCAATTTTGAGCCTACAGTGCCCGAGCCAATGTTGCCGCCCAGCCGGCGGCAATAATGACTATCAAGGCCAGAATTATGTATCTGACCTTAATCTCCGTGAAAAAACGGCCCAAAAACCCGAAATAGACGCCAAAAACAGCTATGAGCAGGGCCAAAACTGCCGCCGCAACCAGCCCACTGCACAACAGACCGGCGGCCGGCTGGATATAAAATGCTTCGAGGATTCGGCCCTGGGCGAACGCAAGTACCGCGGTGGTCACTCCGCAGGTTGGGCACGGCAGGTTGTATTTCTGCTTGAAGCCGCAGTAGCCGAGCCACCGGCCCATATCGGTTTTATTGTGCCCGGCCCACGCAAACAGGCCAAAGAAAGTAACAATCGCTATGCAAACAACTGCCGCTATAAGTCGCTGGCGAGAAGTTGCTCGGCGGAAAACTTTCAGCTTATTCTGTTGGTTTGTTTGCATAATTACGTTAGAATAGATAGACGTAGTAGTTCTGTCAAGTAAGGACCGGGGTTACGAAATATGATATTAGAGCAGAGAGATTTGAGCAGGATGCTGGAGACAGCTATCGTCGCAGCACGGCTGGCCGGCCAGCGAGCGATGGAAGAAATCAATTTTATCAAGGCTTCCGAGAAGAGCGCCACCGAACTCGTAACCCAGGCCGATGCACGGTGCCAGAAGATAATCATCGACCGAATCAAAGAGACCTATCCCGACCACGGCTTTATCGCCGAGGAAGGTGAGGAAGGTAAGATATTCAAGCAGCCCCCACGCGGCGACGAACTAATCTGGTGGGCCATTGACCCGATAGACGGAACGAACAATTTTGCACATCGTATGCTTTTGTTTACCATCAGTATCGCGGCAGTATACCAGGGCGAGCCGATTGTGGGTGTGATTTTCGAGCCGGCTACGGACTCGATGTTCACGGCTGTCAAAGGCGGCGAGGCCCAATTGAACAGCAGGCGGATAATTGCAAGCAAAGACAAAATGGATAAATTTACAAGCGTTGGTCTGGATAGTCACTATGATAATGGCGTGCCGAGCTGGGTCTGCGAAATTATGCAGCGGACAAGATTCCGAAACCTGGGCACAACCGCCCTGCAGTTGGCATACGTGGCAAAGGGCGGCCTTATAGCTACCATCGCCTCCGACCCGCGAATATGGGACATCACAGCCGGGACGGTAATTGCCGAGGCTGCGGGAGCTATCGTCACCGACTGGCAAGGCGGGAAAATCTTTCCTGTCGATTTGGACAGCTACCAAGGCCAGATGTTTCAGCTAATAGCAGCCAACAAAAAAGTGCATGGAGAAATCTTAGAACTTCTAAAATCTTAGTCGCACCGTCTACCTTGGATCGGGGACGGGGTGCAGTGCGATGATTCTTACTCTATCGCCGGTAGAGTTGACTTGGCTTCTATCGAGTATGGCTACAACTCTTTTCTGGGGGCCATCGACGCCAATGCGAACGAGGATATAAGCGGTAAAGACATCACTCCTTACAGTAACAAGATTGCTAATCCTCGAGAAAATCACGTCCCGCTCCTCAAAATCGCTGACCGCCCCATCGCCCGGCGTAAGATCGGGAAATCTATCCAAATCGACAGAAGCATACGGAGGCTCATAGGCATAAAGGCCCATCTCGGTAACCTGCATTAAGCCGCCGATACTTTTGAAACCTCCTGCCACTGTATCTCGATACGCAACTATCGCCCGGGCAATTGGAGGTGTCATCCACGGTAATTGCGCTATCACAAACCACGGGGCAGTGTTGACGTTTATCCGGCCTTTTATTCTTGTTTCCTGCGCCGGCCAGCCGTGAGCCGCCGGGTCGATGACCGTCAAGTATCGAAAAATATTCGCAAAGGCCGGATTCTGTAAATTAAGCCGTAAATCGGTCTCGGTGCTCTCAACAGGAACGTTATAGGCGTCGGAGTGGAAAACTACTCCTATTTCGCCTACATTCGTAAAAGGCCTGTTTGCAGGATGAGCCTGCACTTTATTGAGGTCGGGATGGACAAAATCATTGGGCTGGCCAAGTGTCGGAGAGCTTGCCTGGCCGGCGCCGGCCCATAAGCGTCGTATGCACTTGTGCCGGGTAATGTCCCTCTGAATACTGCGGGCCTGACCATCAACAGTTATCCAGCCGGCGGGAACATTAACAGAATCAACCACAAGAGGCGTTCTGCCCACCTGACGCTGCAAAGATATGGTGCTGTTAGCGTCAAAAGTAGTATAAGCGGGCTCTTGAGGAACACGAGGGTAACGGCTCGGATTATAACCAAAAGGGTTCGGACCGCTCGATTCCTCCGGGTCATTGAAATTCACATCCAACAACGGCGTCAGTGCTCTCGAATCTTCAAACCTTATTACATGAAATCGCCTTGTGCCCGACCAGGCGATAGGAATTGTTGTGCCATCAATCACAAGCTGCCAGGCGCGGGAGTCGGGGTCATCATCTTCAAAATAAGGCCTGTAAAGCTCTATTGCATAAGACTTATAGGTATCGGACCGAGCACGCACTAATCTACAGGCCAGCTCCGAAATATAAATACAGGGACGCTCGAAGCCGTAATACGTCCGGCCACCTGCCAGAGGTAGATCAAGGGTCGTTACATTCTCATTATCATCACGGAAGTCAATCAGGTTAACAGCTATTTGCGCAGCGATTTGGTCAGCACCGACAAAGTTGGGGTCGGTATCCAAAAGCCCCGCCCTTATCGCAGAATACAACAAGTTCTTGTCAGCAATATTGATATTAACCATCTTTCCATTATTCAAAGTCAGGCCGGCGGGATTAATAATCCGGTCCATATTGTAGGTCGTAGCAATATGCCGATACGCATAATTCGGATCAAAGCCGCCGTCATCATAGGCTCTTTTGAACCAGGCATCCAGCAGCTCTCCACCGGATGCTACAGGGGTGGATAAAGTCGCCCCCCTGAACTCATCACCCCAATTCTCCAATCGCGTATCTATGTCAGTGTGATTCAACAGGAACCTGTAACGCAGCTCAAGCTCATCAGAAATGTCAAAGGGTGTGTAAGGTCCGTTCGGCTCGCCATAACGCCAAATAACATTTTCCTCGTACCGGCGTAAATCCTGCGGATTAACACCAAACCCGGAGTTTGCTCTTGCTGCAAGCAAACTTGCCTCTTTGGCCGGCGTCGGAGGGTCACCCGGTCGGCCGACCAAGGCCATAAGATCTATCTGCAACTGACTCGAACCGTCGATGTCGAAGGCAGTTACGCCAGAGCCGCTCGGATCAAATTTGTAAGCAGTATTGACGTTTATCTTACCGCCGTCGTCAACAATCCTGATGGCTGCGTAAATGGGTCTGCCTTTGCCGGAGGTTAACTCATCAAGTTTAATCCACTTTGAATCGCCTACTCCGTCACCGTCGGCATCGGCATTTGCAAACGGAGCATTGAAATCAGCTATCGCGTCGTACTCACCTATAACCTTTGCCTGTACATCTCCGCTGCGGCCAGCTAAATATCCCGTAACATCGCTTATCTGCCGCCAGTAATAATCGCCACCCAATTTATAAGGCTCCAGATTTGCCAGCCATCTATCCTCCGGGCCCGGATAGTCCTGGTACTCGGCTGACACGCCGGGGACATCTAAAACCAATTCCTGTGATATCTTCGCAACAACCGTTTCGACCGCGAAGTTCAGCTCCTTATTCTCTGAGATGGCTGATGTTGCTATCCTGTCCACACGGGCAACCATAACAAACAACACGCCAACGATAGCCAACAGACTGGTCAGGACCACTGCCATAATAAGAGCTGAGCCGCCTTTTACTCGTGGCTCGTCTCTCGTCGCTCGTGGTTCGTTTTTTCTATTCATTTCCCGCACCAGTCAACAACAAACTATGCACTATGAATTAATCCAAATAAACAATATGCGTAAAAGTTCTGCCTCGTTTTATAATACCTCTGGAATCATATAACGTAAAAGTGAACTTAAGCGCCCGTCCAAGGCCGGGAATCATGTTAAAATGCGCCTCATCTATCAGCTCTCTCGGATAATTAATGTTATTTATAGCTACGCCTCCGAAAGGAGGATAAGGATACAACACTCCGGGAACATTTTCAGGATCATCCAGGAAGAAATGTGTATCTGCCAAATCCCCATCACCATCGGGGTCGACCTGCGGCACCCATTCCTGCAGTACGTCGTACCAGCCCTGAATCTTGAACCCGCCCACACCTTCACACAAAAGCATATGAATCGAATTCGGGTCTGCCGAGCTAACCATCGCACCCCTGCATTTCCGCTCTTCGGTGATTTCACTTGGCTGAATAGTAACATCACTGATTACGGACAGCATGTCTACCTTTTGCTCCCAGGATATGTTCTTCCAGGCATCCAAAGATATCTTGTCGTACTCATACCTGTTGTTCCACGTGTACCATTGCCTATCAGTGAAGTTATTAGGGTCCAGGAATTCAGCAAGCGCAGAGTCAGCCGTCAATATGTGCTGAGTTCTTGCAAGTATCCGCTCATGCGGTTCTTGCTGGGATGGCCTTTTGAAATTGTCCTCGGGGGGGCTGTTCGCGAGCATATAACATATCCTCGCAATATTGCCGTGGACTATCGGATTTACGCCATAAGACCGAAAATCACCGTCGGCGAAAAACATTATCCGGTCAAATCTCTCATAAATGCTTGGGTCATTCGGGTCAGCACTGACCTTTGGCCTTGCCGTCCACGCCACGAAAATCTCCCCATCCTTGCGGAGACCTTTGAAGTCAGTGTTGAGCTGGTCGGTAATGGCCCGTAGTTTCTGCATAATTTCAGCGTTCGCGATTGCGGTGCGATGGGCATTAATGCTGACTCTGAAAATTACGCTCGCAAAGGACAGAACTATAGCCAAAACCCCAATAGCTACCACAAGCTCGATTAGAGTGAAGGCTTTATTAGTTCGTGGTTTATGATTCATTGTTCGTCGTTCACAGATAAAAATCTAAAAAGTAAATTTTTGCACTTTGATATGTAATTTTGATATTTTGATTTTTCTTCGTCCTCTGCGGTCAATTTAAAACCTGATTACCTTCTGATATATCGCTACGCAGGGATATCTGCCACTGCCTATCGGCGGCGGAATCACCCATACCGAACCGGTCAGGCCGCTGTCCCAAACCCTGTCGAGTACGATTATGTTAGGCGCATCGACATCGCGGCGCAGCACTCGATAAAGCTGGCCTGTCTGGTTATCCACTACCGTAAAGCCATCATTAATCCATGTTCTCTTGTCAGGCTCTTCTATCGTAAGGACATCGCTGCCAAGAGTTCCGGAGACCGCAACCTGCATGGGAACAGGCCTGTTTACCGCACTGCCTTGATACTTAGTTCCGCTGCCAACTTTTCTGCTGATAAAAACTGTCACCTGCACAAGCCGGTTATTTGAGTCAGAGTGCACCGGCCTGCACAGAGCAGACCAGTAATATTGCTTTTCAGTCGAGCTTTTTGCTGAAGGATATGCAAATTCGTCCTCGGCAATGAGATTCAACACTTCAAACGGTGTTAGCTCGTTTATCACCAAATTCGGGTCCACCAGATTAACGCCGTACAACCTAATCTTTGCAAAGGCTTCCTCGGCTGCTACCGCTGCGATGGTTTGCTCAGTGGCAATCGTTGTAAAATGAATACCTACGAGGAATGTGCCGCCTATAAAAATCATCCCGATGGCAAGCGTACCGACGGCTAACAAAACCTCGGTAAGAGAAAAACCTTTATATCGCCGCTTCTTTCTCATAGGCTTATCAATCCGGTGAGATTATCGTCCCGGTGTAAGGATTTATATAGACCAGTTCCAGACTATTCAAATAATCGAACCTTCTGCGTGCATCTAATTTATCGAACCTGGTCTTATCATATACAATAAACCTGTTTCGGCTCGATTCAGCCCCCAAACCAAGCTCGGCGTAGTCGTCCTGAATGAACAAACCTATATCATAATTTGTGATATTGGAGTGAGAATTAAAAACATCATCCATCGAGACCTTACCGGAGACCCTGTTATCCGGCTGGTAAATTCCGTTTCTGTTTCTCACACGAACATTACGCATTATCAGCTTGCCACTCGGCGAGAAAACAATCGAAAAACTGGATGTATCCGTAATGTACTTATTCCTTCGGTCCGGCCCTAAATTTAGCGGATTCGTATCATCAAGGTATTCTACCTTAAGTGGCTCGTCGCGCGGGTCTTCGGCACCGGTCCAATGAGTACCGTGGTTGGTTCTGACCATTAAATCCATTACACCCAAGTTATCAGGCAGCTTTATCGGCTTCAGGCCCTCGACCGCCCGAAAACCAGGGCTCAAACCTGTTTTTTCAAAGTCGTGCACTATGAAGATCATATATTGGTTGCCGTCCAAATCCTGCTGGAACCGTATGCCGGCGCTGCGCTGCTCCCTCGCGGCGACGGCACGGGCGCTGGATAAAGCTGCACTTATCATACTCTTTCCCGCACTACCAGACTCAAATGATTCAAGAAGCATACGGACAGCCGGCAATCCGAGAGTGACAAGCAGCGCTATGGTTGCGATAACAGCCACCATCTCGGTCAACGTAAGACCAGATTTAGTTCTTGGCTTATAGTTCATTGTTCATCGCTTCGAAAATATCAAAAATCAAAATGAGATATTAAAATGTTAAAAATTTAGATTTTTGCTCTCTAATTTTGATATTTATTTTTTAATCTTTGATTTTCATTTCCTGCTGCTTATATCATCAGCAGTGCCGAAAATCTTGTCCGGCCCAGCCGATATCAGCTCAGGAAAATTATCACCGGGGACATACCTGTAATCCAGCACCGTCCCCCACGGGTCATATATCTCCGACGGAGAGTCAGCAGTTCCGTATTCGTTCTTCACCAGGGAATCAGCGAGTTGTCCCAATACCTTCTGAGATTCCGGTATCGAGTGAAGCTCTTTACAAAGATATTCCGAATGTAAGGGCGCATTTATAAAATCCTTTTCAGGCTGTTCAGGAAATTTTCCTGTGCATTCGCAATATTCCTGCAGTGCTAATTCCAACAGTGCACAAGTACATTTGAGAGACCTTTCTTTGGACTGATTATCAATACGAGCGGCGATGCCGATTACCATTGTAACCAGCAGCGCAATTACACCCACCACAATTAGCATCTCGACAAGGGTCAAGCCGTGTTTGTATTTGTGAGTTTTCATAGTTTTAGCTTGCTCAAACGGGTGTGGATGGGAGGCTTAGTTTCCAAAATTACGAATATCGTCACCTGTCCCATAAAGTCCATCCGCCCCCGCTGAAATCAATAAGTAAGAATCAGGCCTGTAAGGCCAAGGTCTCGCTGCTACCTTCGGATCTCTGATATAATCATAGAAAAACCCGTAACGATTTGCCGGCCAGCTTAGTGGATGCTCCCTGCGATCGGCCTGCTGCTTTACCAGAACAAGGGCATCATTGTCGGAGGCATCGTAAATTTCACGTATTGTTTTCTCAGAAGTGTTTGCCTTATAATAAAGAATTGGCGCCCCCGCCTTGACGGCCTTTCCGTTGGCCAGCGTTGTTTTCTTTGTGCCAAATACGTCGCAAAGGACAAAAGTATCCGGGGCCAAAGGCGCAGTATTATAAAACAAGCCGGGTTTACGAATTGAGATGTTACCTAATCTGAAAGCACTGATGGTCGCAATCTCCAAATAAGGATCCTTTCTCTGATCAAAAAAAATGGGATTATTGGCATCATATATAAAAAGTCCATCGTCATTGTACCCATTAGACCTGAAATTTGATTTTGGATGGAACCCCAACAAATCCCAGCCCATAAGAGCCTCAGCGAGCTTTTGTGCACCACAGTAATCGCTTTGCGGCGCCGGCGGTAATAGCCAATCAGACGGAGGATAGTCACCATAGTCGTTTTTGAAGACTGTCAGAGCCAACTCGATAGCGGAAAACTGGGCTTTTTGCTTTGTTTCCCTCGCGACACGGCGGACCATACTTAGAGCCGGGAGAAGCAGCCCAACCAACAGTGCTACTATCGCCAGAACCGTTAGTAACTCAATAGCCGTAAACCCTATTTTTTTGCGCCTCACGGTCATCCTCTTTCATAAATCTATTACCGTTAGTGGTAACAGTTACGGGTTTTGCTCGTAGCCCATCCAAGTATCGGCAAAAACCGAAAAGTCGAAAAAGTTCACAATACCATGGGTACCTACGTCATCGTCCTTGAATAAATTGTATCTGTTATCCGGGCCCACCTCGCCCAACCAAACATCTGCGACCAATTTGAAGTCGTTCATATCAACACGGCAATCGTAGTTAAAATCCCCGGCTAAAAGCTCGCTCCCTCCACAGTAAAGAGTGCACTGGATGAAATCCCACTGCGCAATGTAACGATCCCATAACATCTCTGCCACATTTATTCTCATACCTAATGACAATTTATGGAGGTCTTCATTTCTATACTTGGACTCAATAATACAGGTCTGGTCAAAGTACTCGCCCCTTACATCTGAGCTTGCATTGCTCGACTCCCAAACCACATCATCATCAATCAGCAGAACTGCGGTGCACTTATTCGGGTCCCACGGAGTCATACTATATGTCTCTAACTTCAGGTCAAAAATAATCTGATTAACATCCGCCAGGTATACCTGTTGAGATACCGTTGCCATATCGTTAACGTCAAATGTTTCAAACCACTGCGAATAAACAGTCAAATTATAGTTGCCGTCGGCCGGCCAATCTCTATATACATATCCCCTGAATTTGTTAGCTGGCACATTGACATCCCAGCCATTCGGCTCTTGTGCCGTGATATCATATATCTGGTCATCGTCTTCGAAACTTCCGTTTACAATTTCGCAAACCTCGGCTTGCGCCGGATTACCGGCTAACAGCATAACCATTACTACTCCGATAACTGCTACTTTCTTCATCACGACAACTCCTCTTCTTTAAATATTCACTAACATGCACCTAATCTTCCGCAGTCCTTCGATTCGCTCAGAGCCTGACCTGAGCTTGTCAAAGGGGTGAGAGCTTTCAAAAGCAGAGTCTCCGAACTTATACCTTTATCTTCGGTTTATTAGCTTTCCACGGCTGTCACTGTCTGTATCTCCAATCAAAATTGCATATGTCATCAGCCGTACCGTACTCGCCATCATATCCCGCAGACATCAGTATAAAAGTATCTGACCTGAAAGGCCGGGCAGGCACAACAATCTTGTAATTCCTCGTATTTCTGTAAAATCTGTAAGGTTCTGAAAGGCTGTGCTTTGTAGCTTTACCTATTTCCTCCCAGGGTCTGCCGAGACCAACTATGGCTTGATTATCCCAGTGATTATAAATGTTACCGTTGTTGTCCAAAGGTGTTGGTAGGTTGTTAGGGTCGTGCAGGTTATTCGTCGTCTCTGCCTTGTAGTAAAGTATTGGCATACCGGCCTTTATGCCAGTTCGCAGTTCGCGGGTGTATACGTCACATAAGACAAAATTTTCCGGAAGAAGGGGCTCAGTACTACTGCCATACAAATCTCTCAGTTTGTAGACGTTGGCACTCTCAAGCTGGAGATACAGCTGCTTTCTGGCTCCCAGGGTGGCAGGACCATATAGCTGCCTACCAGTACCATCCACTCCGTCCCTGATGAAAAGTGAATCAGGGTGAAAGCCCATCAAATCCTTGCCCAGCATAGCTTCAGCAAGCTTCAGCGTACCACAGTAGGGTTGACCCTCTCCGTCCAGCGCAGAGGAAGGTGGATATCCATCCCACTCGCTATTGAAAAACTCTATTGCTATGCCGATAGTGCGCAGCTGGTTCTTTTGTGTCAGACTTTTGGCGTACCGTCTGGCCATATTCAAAGATGGAACAAGAAGACCTATGAGAATCACAATAATACTCATAACGGTCAACAGCTCTATAATGGTAAATGCCGCTTTTTTGTTAGATTGTTTGACGATTGACTTCATTTTTTTCTCCTTTAATATTCAGCTAAATGTTTAGTTTGTTAGTTTTGTTTTTATCCTGCTGCGCTTAAGCTCGTGATAACCTGTATCATTGGCAAAAACACTGCCAGGACGATAGTCATGACGATAAGACCGAGCACAATAATCATAATCGGCTCAAGCATCGACATTAAGGAGGCAACCAGCACGTCAACCTGCTCATCGAAGTTGTCGGCTACTTTCAGAAGCATCTTGTCCAGGTCACCGGTTTCCTCACCTACGGCAACCATATTGGAGACAATTAAGTCAACGGTTTTGGACTGCCGTAATGGGCCGGCAAACGTATCACCCTGCCTGATGGAATCGTGAACATTGGAGAGCATCTTGGCAAAGACTTCGTTCCCCGCTGTTTCGCGCGTTACAGTAAGGGCGTCCAAGATCGGCACACCGGCGCTAATCAATGTTCCAAGCGTTCTCGTCCACCGAGTAACCGACACTTTACTGGTAATCTGGCCCATAACCGGCATCTTCAATTTGACGGAATCCACAACATATCTGCCGATATGAAACTGCTTTACAATTCTAATTATAAAAATTGCTCCAAACGGCACTCCTAACAGGATAACCCAGCCATAGTGGTATGCAATCCAATTGCTTATGCCGAGCACTGTGGTGGTTACGGGGTTCAAATCACCCTCCACCATCTCCTCAAGCACCGATTTAAATTGCGGTATCACATATTTCATCAACAGCAAGAGAATAGTGAAAGCTGCGGTCAAAACCACAATTGGATAAACCATCGCACTTTTAACTCGGGATTTGAGTTTCTGGGCTTTCTCCATAAAGTCAGCCACACGTGAGAGGATCAGGTCCAGCACGCCGCCGGTCTCGCCAGCGGCCACCATACTAACCAGCAGCCGATCAAAAGCTCTTGGGAATCTGCCCATCGCTTCCGAGAGCGTGGCACCGCCCTCGATGTCATCGCCTACATAACCAATCACCCTCTTGAATGTTCCTGACTTTTGCTGCTCTTGAAGAATCCTAAGCGACCGCAGAATGGGCAGGCCCGCATCCTGGAGCGTCGAAAGCTGTCTCGCGAACTGGGTTATATATTTGTTTTTGACCTTACCGCCGGCACCACGCCTACGTTTCGGCTTTGCAATAGCTCTTACCGCTGCTTTTTTCCCCACAGCGCGTGAACGAACCTTTGTGGGGAAATATCCCATATTGCGTATTTTGCTTATCGCTTCTTTCTCACTGAGGGCCTCAATTTCGTCCTTTACTTCCACGCCCTGGGCATCCAGTGCTGAATAATGAAAAACAGGCATTTTAAATACCTCCTTTGTATTGATAATTAGCTATTAAGTTGCTATTCATAGTTAGTCAATCCACCTTATCCTTCTTCAATTATTGTTTCTTTTACAACCTCATCTATAGTCGTGATGCCATCATAGATTGCAGCCAGGCCGTTCTCGCGCAGCAACCTCATACCGTTTTTTCGGCCGGCCGCCCGCAATACAGTTGTCGAAGCGTGATTCATAACTAAATCACGCAATTCATCATTAAATACCATAATCTCAAAAATACCCGTCCGCCCTCTATAACCGGTACTATTACAGATATCACAACCTCGGCCGTAGTAAAACTTTTTATCCTTAATATCATCCGGTGTAAGTTGTAATTCCATTAATTGAGCTTCGGTCGGTTCGAATGCCGTTTTGCAATTTTCACATATCTTTCTGACCAATCGCTGGGAAACAATAGCTTCGACCGTAGCGGTAATAAGAAACGGCTCAGTACCCAAATCTAAGAGTCGCGCTATCGAACTCGGGGCATCGGTTGTGTGCAGGGTGGTAAACACTACGTGGCCCGTCAGAGAGGCCTGGGCAGCAATCTCCGCTGTCTCAAGGTCACGAATCTCACCGACGAGTATAACGTCAGGGTCCTGGCGGAGTATATGTCTCAAGCACCTTGCGAATACCAGTCCAATATCCGATTTCATCTGAACCTGAATAAGACCATCAATGTCGTATTCTATCGGGTCTTCAGTGGTGATTATCTTTGTTTCAACGCTGTTAAGTTCGCTCAAGGCCGCATATAGAGTGGTAGTTTTGCCGCATCCGGTGGGCCCTGTGACAATTATAATACCGTTAGGTTTGTGAATAAGCCGACGGATCAATTCATGGTCGTCTGGCCTCAATCCAAGTTTTGCTAAATCAAAAGTAACCTGAGCCCTATCCAGAACACGCAGCACAACACTCTCTCCGTACATTGTAGGCAGAACGCTGACTCGCAAATCGACCGGATTACCCTGGACAGTCAGTGAGATTCGTCCATCTTGCGGCATACGTCTCTCAGCGATATCCAAGTTTGCCATAACCTTTATACGTGAGCTAAGCGCCGCAGCAATGTATTTCGGCGGAGGAACCATCTCGTAAAGCACACCGTCAATACGGTAACGCATCTTGTATTCATTTTCAAACGGCTCAAAATGGATGTCCGATGCCTTATCGCGAATTGCCTGCAGTAAAACCAGGTTCAGCAGTTTTTTGACAGGATTCGACTCAGACAGCTCCTTCAATTCATCCAGGTCTATACTTTGGTTCCTGCCCTCAAATTCAACGAGGAAACTGTCGCTTTGTATCTCATCTATCAGTTCGGTAATGTTTTCGTCCTGCGTCTCGTAATATTTGCTCAAAGCCTTTTCCAATGCATCTGGGTCAGTTATCTTCGCGGTAACTTTAAAACCCATCAGGGTATGTAGATCATCGGTAGCCCTAAAATTATCGGGGCTGTCAAGGGCTACACTGAGCTCATTTCGCTCCTTATTATATTCGATTGGCACAATGTGATACGTCTTTGCCATTTGCGCTGGCACCTTCTCAACCACATCGGGGGGTATATCAATGCCGTCGAGGCTTACATATTCCATCCCACGTTGGGCCGCCAGCGCCATCTGCAGTTGGCCCTCATCGACCAATCCCAACTCAAGGAAAATCTTGCCTATTTGTATGCCTCCGGGCCGTTGGCTCTGAATTTTCAGACATTCATGGACCTTCTCTCTGCTCATAACACCCATTTTTATAAATATCCTGCCAAGAGGCCTGCCCCTTAATTGCTCTATGGGAGGTAGCTTTTGTGCTGTTTTCATCTTTCCCATATTAGGTTTCCCTTACAATTAACTCTGTCTCAAACCAATTTCATTATATAACAATAAAACCTTTTTAACAAATAAATTATGAATTGGACATTTAGTTTTTAGGACTACAAAAGTTGCCCACTTTATCCCTTATATTCTTAATGAGAGCTTAAAAAACTCCTCCTTACATGTTCAAAAGTGGAAAATGCCATTTTTAGTTCATTTTTCGGTGGGTACTGCAAAATCCATCCTGTGTTTCTTCCAATTTAGGCCCTTAGAATCGGTCCTATGTCCTCCATTTCCTTCATCTTTTCTTTTCTCCTTGCTTTTTTGCCCTTCATTGCGTTCATTTTCTCCACAGCCTTATCCTGCAATGCGCCCGGCTGACGGCTTTTGTCGATCATTTCCTCCAGTGAGACTATACCAGTATCATAAAGTCTCCAGAGGTGCTCATCAAGAAGTTGCATTCCAAGCTTTTTGCCCGTTTGAATGCTGGAATCGATACGGTAAGTCTTGTTCTCACGGATAAGATTAGAAATGGCTGGTGTTACAACCATAAACTCATAAGCTGCAATCCTTCCTCTGCCAGCAGCAAGAGGACAAAGGACCTGACTGAGAACGGCTATCAGATTGCTGCTCAACTGAATGCGAATCTGTTCCTGCTGGTCCACGGGAAACACGTCGATCAATCTGGTAACCGTTCCTGCGGCACTTGTCGTATGCACTGTGCTAAAAACCAGATGGCCGGTTTCAGCAGCTCTAACGGCTGACTCGATTGTTTCGAGGTCTCGCAATTCGCCTACCAGAATCACGTCGGGGTCCATTCTTAAGACGCGTCTTAACGCCTCGCCAAAACTGGGGACATCAACACCGACTGCCCGCTGGTTAACAATAGATTTTTTATGCGCGTGATAGTATTCTATCGGTTCCTCAATGGTTATAATATGGCGGTCAAAGTTTTCGTTAATATAGTTTATCATAGTTGCCAGGGTGGTAGTTTTGCCACATCCGGTTGGCCCTGTAACCAAGAACAGCCCTCTCGGCCTGCGGCACAAAGCAGAACAAATCTTGGGCAGTCCTATTTCCTCAAAAGTCATAATTTTGGATGGAATAAGACGTAATACCAGGCTAATATCACCTCTCTGCCGAAAAATAGAGACGCGAAACCTGCCTTTATCGGCAAAGGCAAAACCAAAGTCGGTTCCACCCTCTTCCTGAATCTCCTGTTGATTTCGGTCAGGCGTGATGCTTTTCATTAAAGCCATAGTATCATCAGGTTCGAGAACCTTGGTTTCCAGAGATCTAAGCCGGCCGTCTATCCTCAACACGGGCGGTCGGCCGGTTACAAGATGTATATCCGAGGCGCCCTGGGTGACACAGGCGTGCAGTAATCTGTCCATATTGAGTGTTGCCATTTAAGAATCCTCGATAACTATATTTCGTCTAATCTATCACCGCACCTTCGGTCTGGGTTATTCTGACCACTTCAGCTGGTGTCGTTATTCCTTTAAATATTTTGATTTTGCCGTCTTCCATCAGTGTTCTCATTCCGCTCGCTTTCGCTGCTTTTCTCAACTCAGTAGCAGGTGCCTTTGAAAAAGCCAGCTCCCTCAGCTCGCTGTTCATTTCAAACATCTCAAATATGGCGAGTCGGCCTTTATAACCGGTATCCTGGCACTGACTACATCCCATTCCTTTGTAGATGGGATGTTTTTCGATATCCTCTGGGGCAATGCCAAGCGCGTGCAAATGACGAGAGTCTGGATTTTCATCAACTACTTTGCACTTTTTGCAAATGACTCTTATAAGCCTCTGTGCCATGATGGCCTGTATTGAACTGGCTACGAGAAACGGCTTAACACCCATATCTATCAGACGTGTAATTGCGCTTGGGGCGTCATTTGTATGCAAAGTGCTGAAAACCA
>JABAOF010011856.1_pt3 | contig 15173 bp, 16 predicted proteins | sample 7062171 | NCBI WGS metagenome assembly JABAOF01 (sample SAMN14538628, study PRJNA623070) | marine sediment metagenome | biome: marine biome [ENVO:00000428]; feature: marine pelagic biome [ENVO:01000023]; material: deep marine sediment [ENVO:00002113] | place: India: Gulf of Khambhat ...
TGGGGATAAGGATGAAACCGTTGAAAATGACAGGAAGGCTGTCCGGTGTTGGTCTTGTCGGCGCATGGTTCTGCCTGGCGGGGTGCCAGTGGGTTGTTGACGATGCCGATCGGGAGGTCTATCGGCTCATCGAGCAGCGGCAACAGGCCTCGTTGGGAGCCGTGGCCGACGCGACGATTGATCGCGAGCGGGTACTCAAGAAGTTCGGCTCAGAGATCTATAGCTTTGCCCCTCGGCCGACGGACCCGCACGTGCCGGCCGAGTTCCTGACCCCGGCGACGACGCAGCCGGCTAGCGTGCCCGCCCCATCCACCCGGCCGACCCGAGCGACGCTGCCGCACCCCTTGCCGGAGTCTGTGCTGGCAACAACGCCCGCAGCTACCGCCCCGGCCGCGCTCCCGCCGAGTCTGCCCACCACTCGCCCGGCTGGTCAAGAGACGGTCTTTAATCTGTCCGACAGCCTGCGGTACGCGACGCGGCATGCCCGCGAGTACCAGTTCCAGAAGGAGGATCTCTATTTGGCTGCCTTGGCGCTGACGTTGGAGCGGCACCTGTGGTCGCCACATTGCCGAAGTTCGCTCGCGCTATGCCAACTACGGCCAGATTCGCAACTTTGACCGGGCTATGGATGCGGTGGCCGAGCTGGCCGTTGAGCAGCGTCTCCCGTACGGCGGGACGGTGGCCGCTCGGATCATCGGAACACTGATGCGCGACCTGGGTCGCGGGATCACCTCCGGCGAAAGCGGTCAAGCCCTCTTGGAAGCGAATATCCCGTTGCTCCGCGGGGCGGGGAAAGTCGCGTACGAGTCGCGGTATCAGGCCGAGCGGAGTCTCATATACGCTGCTCGGGCGTTTGAGCAGTTTCGTCGCGCCTTTCTTGTGGAAATCGCCAGCACCTACTTCGAGCTGCTGAGGCTCAAACAGGAGATAAAGAACTCCGAGGCCAGTCGCGACAGGTTCTTCGAGGAATGGCAACGGACCCAGGCCCTTGTCGATGCCGAGCGCATTCTCCCCTTCGACGCCGCGCGAGCCAAGACCCAGTGGCTGGTCGCTAGCAACAACGTTATCGACACGCAGGTCGCGTATGATTTCGCGATCGATCAGTTCAAGATCCGTCTCGGCATGCCTACCGAGACCCCTCTGGAGGTGACCGATGTGACCGAGGACGAGCTGAAACTCTTCAGGCCGGCGGCAGACGAGCAGACGGCGATCCGCACGGCGCTCGGGTATCGACTGGACCTATTGACCTCGGCGGATTTGGTTGACGACGCCAAGCGTGGGGTCCGGGTGGCGCGGAACGGTCTTCTGCCGGACCTGAATCTCAACGGCTCGGTCGCGATGGACACCGTGCCTACGGAACTGGACTGGGACTGTTTGACTATGACTATGAGCGCGTGACCTGGCGCGGGATGGTAGAGCTGCAGATGGACGATCGCAAGGCTGAGCGCACCGGCTATCGCGCCTCACTGATCGGCCTACGCCAGGCGGAGCGGGATTACAGTGAACTGGCTGACCGGATCCGCCTGGAGGTCCGCCACGCGGTCCGCAGAATGATCCAGGAAGAATCCAGCATGATAATCCAGAGCCAGAACGTCCGCGACAACGAGGTGCGCCTAACGGCAGCGCGGCTGCGGTACGAAGAGGGCCTGATCGACAACCGCGACGTCGTGGACGCCATCAACGACCTGCAGGACGCCAAGGACCGACTTGCTCAAGCCCAAGCGCGCCGTCGCCAGGCGGTCTTGGCGTTCCTGCGCGATACGGGTACACTTCGGGTGGGCGATGATGGTGGACTGCTCGACGGATCAGCCGAAATCCGGTAAAATTGATGAACACTCACCGGTCGGGAACGTCCTGATAAGATAGTGGGTGAGTGTCCCGCTGCTCTGTGAGCAGATGGAGTATCCCGTGGCCGCTACGGAAGCTGAATCACCGCCGAGGACCGCTGCCGAGCCGGCGCCGACGGCACCTGCAGCTCTGAAACTGCGGCCCTTGGGGCGGATGCCCCGGGTCAAGCCCGCCCCAAGATTGAGCCGCTGGTGGCTGCTGACGCCTGTGGTCATCATCGCGCTGGCGATCGGGTCGTTCGCGCTGGTGCGGCATCTGCGGTCGGCACCGCCGGCAGAGGCCGTCACGCTGTATGCCGTTCAGAAAATGAGTTTCCCGGTCATCTTGAAGGAAAAGGGAGAGCTCAAGGCGGCCGAGTCGACCATCATCAACTGCGAGGTGGAAGGCCAGTCCACGATCATCTCGGTGATTGACGAGGGCACGGCCGTCAAGAAGGGCGATCTGCTCGTCGAGTTGGCCAGTGACAAGATCGATGAAAGGCTCCAATCCGAGAAAATCGAAGAGGCTACAGCCGTGGCTGCCTTCGAGTCCGCCGAGAAGGAGTTGGCCATCCAGCGGGACCAGAACGAGAGCGACATCCGCAAGGCCGAGCTGGCCTTCGAGTTGGCCCAGCTCGATCTCGAGAAGTACAAGTTGGGCGATTGGGTCCAGCAGCGGCGGGAAGCAGAATTGGCTGTGGACGAGGCCGACCAGGTCCTGCGCCGCGCCGAGGAGAAATTCGAAACGTCAAAGAAGCTTCATGCCCAGAAGTTCTACACCAAGACAGAGCTCGATGCCGACGAGTTCGAATACTACAAAGCAAAGGTCTCGCTGGAGAAGGCGAAGCTGGCCAACAAGATCCTAGTGGAGTACACGCACAAGAAGGATCTCCAGAAAGCCGAGTCGGACGTAGAGGAGGCTGAAAAGGAACTGGCCCGGACCGAGAAGGCCGCTGCTGCCAAGGAGGCGAAGGCCCAGGCCGACAAGGAAGCCAAGCAGGCCCGCCTGAAACTGATTCAGGACAGGCTTGCCAAGCTGCGCGAGCAGAAGGAAAAGACCAAAATCTACGCGCCCGGGCCGGGATTGGTCATCTATCACAAGGCCCACCGCTGGGACGACCGGCGCATCGCGAAGGGCTCGACCGTTCACGAGCGCCAGACGCTCATCGAGCTGCCCGACCCGAGCAAGATGCTCGTTGTTGTGCGGGTCCACGAGAGCAAGACCAACCAGCTCAAGATTGGCCTTAAGGCCAGAGTCGAGATCGAGGGGCTCCCCGACCGGGAATTCACCGGCGAGGTCACCAAGATCGCTGCCGTGGCCGATTCGAACAGCTGGTGGCTGAATCCCGACTTGAAGGCTTACGCCACTGAGATCGCGCTGGACCAGACCGATCCGAGGCTCAAGCCCGGCATCACCGCCAAAGCGGAGATCCTTGTGGCCGAACTCAATGACGTCCTTGCCGTGCCCGTCCAGGCGGTGTTCAGCAAGGCTGGTAAGAGCTACGTCTTTGCTGAGCGCGGCGACGACCAGCCCGAACCAGTCGAGGTGCAGCTCGGCCTGGCGAGCGCGGAGTACGTGGAGATCCACCAGGGACTCCAGCCGGGCCAGCGGGTGTTCTTGGCCGTCTCCGACGACATGAAGCTTATGCTCCCCGAGACGACCAACGGCGGGTATGGCGAGCACGCAGGCTTTGCTGGCCCGCGCCCGTAACCGTTCAGGCCCCCCGGTGTGTCCCCGGCGCAGCATGGCGTCAAACCAAGCGTGCCGCAGGACTCTGACCTGCAGGGGACGATCCGACCGGATGTAGGGAATCAGCTCGTCAGGCCCGCCGCAGCCGCCAAGCTCGACATGATCGCGAACGTTGAAGGACTCACAAAAGTCTATCACATGGGCGGAGCACTGGTTGAGGTGCAGGCCTTACGTGGGATCAACTTGGCCTTTGAACAGGGCGAATACATCGCCATCACTGGCCCGAGTGGCTCGGGAAAGAGCACGCTCATGAACATTCTGGGCTGCCTGGACCGTCTGACCACCGGACGTTACGTTCTTGGCGGACAGGATGTATCCGAGCTGGGTGATAACGCCCTCTCAGAGATCCGCAGTCGGCGCGTGGGCTTTGTCTTTCAGAACTTCAATCTCATCCCGCAGCTGACGGTCATCGAGAACATCGAGGTGCCGCTGTTCTACCAGGGCATGCACGCGCGCGATCGGCGAGCCCGGGCGATCGAACTGGCCGAAGCGCTGGGTCTTGGTGATCGTCTCAGCCACCGTCCCATGGAGCTGTCCGGTGGCCAACAGCAGCGGGTGGCGATCGGCCGGGCCATGATCAACGACCCGCTGATCATTTTGGCGGACGAGCCGACGGGCAATCTCGACACGAAGACCGGGGAAATGATCCTGGGGGTCTTCGACCAGCTTCACGAGGCCGGCAAGACCCTGGTCATGGTCACGCACGAGTCCGTGGTGGCCGAGCGATGCAGCCGGGTCATCGCTCTTCGCGATGGCCTCGTGGTGGCGGATGACCGGAATGCAAGGCGCTGACACCGCCTGCTGTGCGAACCGCGCGGCTAGGTACGTGTTCAGCACCGTGAGCCATCCGATAGAAACCGATCGCCGAGAAGCCTTGCAGAACCGCGGTCATCCAGATGATGTGCCAGCCCAGCACGTAGAGGTACAGGGCCGCCCCGAGGAAGGGCATGGTCAGCCCGCGGACGCCTGTCAGCGTTTGGTGAGTTCCCAGATAGAGTGCGTCGTTCTTGGGCGTGGAAAAGGCCATGTGGCCAAGCCGCCAGGCGAACTGGCCGGCGCTGGCCGCGACCCCCGAGGCGGCCAGGGCCAGACACACGACCAACAGAGAGTGCTGCCAGATGCCCAGTGCCAACAGCGCCCGGCTTGCCGCCCAGACGACCATCTGGCCGGTCCGGAACCGGGAAATTGAGCAGTGGTCGAACACCCGCGCCCAGGCGGGCATGGCGATGATCGTCGCCACTTGCGGCACGACGATGAGGGTTCCAGCCGCTTCCACGTAGGAAGTCTTGAACACCTCGGCCAGGATCAGTACCAGGGGCACTTGGATCATCATGGTGGCTGAGCCGCCAAGGAAGTTCCACGACATGTACCTGGTGAATCTGGGATCGTCGCGCAGGACCCGATAGGCCTCCAGCACCCCGATCTGCAGCCGTGCTCGCCAGACGCTCAACCAACCGGGCGAGTCGTAATCCAGATCACCAGAGCCGAGTGGCTCATCGGGTGCCTGGAGCTGCTGCTTGGTTTGTCGCGGCCGTTCCCGAATGATGACGCCTCGGTAGAACCACAGCGCCACGAGCGCCGCCACACCGCCCAGTGGCAGGAGAAGTCGGTAGGCGTCTGCGCTGGCGGCCCCCGGCAGCCAGGACAGGTCGATCGTGCGGCACCATTCGCCTAGCCGGATCCGGATCCCGCCGTCGTAGTAGGCGCCCATCCAGGCGGACCAGACCACAGCGACGAGCATCTGCCAGATCGCGAAACGCGCTAGAACGCGAGCTCGGTGCGAGTCGGGATAGTTGACCTTCCAGATCGTGGTTCGGACGGTGTTGACCGCGTGCAGGGCGATCCAGCCCAAGACCACCTGGCCGGTGAAGAGCAAAGCCGCAAGCGACATACCGGCCGGCAGCTTGCCCTGCAGTGTCCCCGCTGCCCAGGGCGTGAATAAGAAGCTTCCCAGCACGCCGGCCACGGCCAACATGGCCGTCCTGAGAACCCTCCGGGGCGAGCGGCGGACGGCCAGAACCGCCCACCAGACGCAGAGCAGGTTGGCCAGGGCAACGGACGCAGCAATCACGCTGACGAGGAATACCGAGGCGTCCAGGCTTACGCGCGCCACGTAGCCGCAAAACCCACCGTTCAGACTGCTCCAGACCACCCCCCACAGGGCCATGTGGGGAAGTTCCCTGCGGAAAATGCCCCGAGCGGACACCGGCACCGCGCGGTAGCCAAACAACCAGGCTATGCCTTCACGCACTCCGCGGATCATTGACACTGCCTGCCTCTGGGCGCAAAAAAAGATGCCTCCGGCCAACTGAATCCTCAGAGACCGAAGGACGGCAGAACGACGCTCTTAGGAAAAAGAAAAGCCAATCCCGGCAGCGGCTGCCGCTATTTGGTGTGCCATTTCGTCAGCCTGCTCGGACGATCGAGCATCAAAAGGGTGTCCACGTCCTCGGCCATCATCTTGGGGTCCGCGTCGGTGGAAAACCGTTGGCTGCGGGCATGCTCTTTCTCGTCCATAGTCATCGTTGCGCAGCCCGCCTGGAACGTCGTGAGCAGCAAGCTGAAGCACACGAACAACCTGACCGCCGCCGTTCTCATTTGCTGATCCTCACAAAATAGCTCGGACGAGACGCGCTCGCCCGCCACCTTGGAAGGAGACTACCAATACGAGGAACGGCATTCTAGCGGAAGTCAGCGGGCCCCGTCAACGTCAAATGGAATGGCGACTGGCTGGCGTTCATCCCCCAGCCGCTGGCTCGTTCCGGTCCGAAGGGCGAGCCGGACAGCACCGCGCTCGTGGGCCCAGTCTGCCCGCTCGGGACGACTCCCCGTCGGGGCTCCTGTGCCTACCCGCAGGAACCGCCCCCTCCAGCACGAGCGTCCGCGCAAACAGGCTCCTGCTTTGGCGTGAAGGCTCCCGCGATCAACGGGTGCTCACGACTTCACGAGGTTCAACCCGATTGATGCTCCGCGCTGGCGCTGACCAAGCCGCGCCCTGGATGGTTTGGCAAGGACTCTTTGTCCAGTGATGCTGCCACATCAGCCAGCTTCTTGCCGGGCTGGAAGATGACGACCGTCTTCGGAGGCACACGCAGCGGCTCGTTTGTCCGCGGGTTGCGGGCCACGCGCGCCGCGCGCCGCTTAACCTCAAACACTCCGAAATTGCGAAGCTCGATCCGCCTGTTCTCGATCAGCGAACGGACAATGGCGTCGAAAACATGCTGAACGACCTTCTTGCTAATCGCCTGATCGATTCCGTAGCGCGAAGATATTTCCTTAGCGATCTGCTTTTTCGTCATGACTCCTGACCTCTTGGAGGGACAAACTTCATCCGGCCCTTGTGCGTCTCTCCTCACGCGACCAATCATTGGCACGTCACGTCCGGTAGTCAAGCCGTAGCGCCTTGGCCCGCAACGGCGGCTCAGACCCCTCGTCTCGTCCGCAGGTCGTTCAGGCACGAGATCCAATCGACGTAAGCATATGGTACGCAGTTGCTTGTGTGTAGAGCGCGCAGCTCGTCCAGGGGGCGGTCGTTCGCATCGGGCTGCTTTGACTCGCAGGAGAAAATCCGGCACGCCGCTGGGCGCCACGGGCGAACGGTACATCGGGTAGCTTGCTGGTACGGGCAACAGTCTGTCTGCGGGCCCCTCAAGCCATGGCGGCCCACGCCGGCCAGGAAGTAGGCTACCTCAACCGTCGTGACGAACAAGCGGTGCCCGAACTCCCCGAAGTGGCAGCAGCGTCCGCACTTATGGCACATCGTTGCGTCGGCGGCCACGACGGCATCCAAGCGCCTGTAAAGGCTGGCAACCTGCTCGATGATCTCAGGGTTGTCGGCGGCCTGCCAAACGGCATCCTCGGGCAGTGACGGGAGCGGCATCGCCTCATCAACTCTTCATGTCTCGCAGGTTCTCAATCGCGCTAGCACTGAACTGGCGGCCCTGGTCGATCCCTGTGCATGTGCGGGCCACCTCGGCCCAATGCTCGGGTGATCTCAGATTCGAATCCCAGAACGGCCAGGTCCGGCACTGCAACGGCCGGACTGGATAGATCCTGCACGTCGCCCGGCCGTCACCTCGGGTCAGGAAAACACAGTCCCCGTTGGGCTCTTCGGTCAGGCTAAGCTTGAGCGCCACGCGCCGGATGTACCGGCCGTTGAGTTCCTGACGTTGTTGACCCAGAAACCGCGCAATCCGTCGGGCCTCTTCCGAGGTTACCCACACGTAGCCCGGCTCGCCGGAGCAGCAGTGCCCGCACTGGGTGCATTCAAACCGAAGTCCCGCAGCGTACCATTTGTTTCCCATCCCTGCCATTCTGCGTGTTGTCCTGACATAGGGTGCCGAGTCCGCCGCATCGGAGCTACGCAACGTAGCACTATAGACTCGAGTCTTCGTCGGATCAATGAGCGACAGCGCCGCAACGCGTGCCTCCGAGCGTGGGGTGGGTCGGGGCTTTGCGGCTCGAAAAGTCGGACCGTAGAATAGCGTTTGCCAAGGTCAGGCATGCCGCACGGCTTTGGCCATCGGCACAGGGCGTATCCGTGGCGGGCAGATCGGACATCCCGGCGGGCCTGCGGGTCAGAGTCGTTCAGAAGCTCCGCGTGCAAGATACGGTCTGGTGCGCCGAGGTCCAGGGGGTGGTTGTGGCCTACCGGCATGAATCTACCGGAAGCTGGTATGCGCACGGCAAGGATGGCAAGTACTGGCTGAATCGCCTGCGGCTGCGTAAGGACGACGGCGAGCTTACTGCGCTGGTCCTTGACGATTCGAGTGTGGTGAGCCGGCTCGTCTCCGGCGGTTCGGCACCAGCGGATGGGGCGGTATCAGGCTGATGAGCCTATCGTACGTGCGTAAGCTCGTGCTAGGGGTCATTGCCGTCGGCGCTGTCGGCTGGTGGCTGGGGGCGGACACTTACCGTCACCGTCGCGCAAGAGCCGGACCCATCCGCGTTGCGTTCTGGGGCAGCTATCAGGAATACGAGATGTGGCAGGAGATCCTTCGGGATTTCCGGCGTGAGCATCCGGACGTCGGCACGCAAGTCGAATATGTGGTCGGCCAGCGGTATGAGTCGAAGATTCAGCAACTCCTGGTCGCCGACGCGGCGCCGGATGTCCTTCTGTTTCAGGATGAGCCCTTTCCCAAGTTTGCCCGCACCGGCAAGTTCGCAGAGCTGGATGAGTTCATGCGTGCTCCAGGGTACGAGATCGACCTTCATCGCGATTACTACCCAACCGCTTGGCAGTCCTTCGTTTTCCAGGGGCGCACGTACGCGATCCCGATCTGGGGCGGCGCGAATCTGATCTTCACCAATAACAAATGTTTTCGGCGGGCTCGAGAGTACCACTTCCAACATGGCCGCGTGGCGAAGCCCGATTTCCCGCACGGCGACTGGACGATGGATGATTTCCTGCAGACCTGCCGCGACCTGACGCTTGATCTTGACGGTGATGGCCGGATCGACCAGTTCGCATTCTTTTTCCCTTTCGTCACGTATTGGCTCCCGTGGATCTGGAACTATGGCGGCCAAGTTCTCGACGAGACCCATACCCGCTGGGCACTGTTCGGCCCGGAAGCCGAACGGGTCATGCAGCTTTGGTCGGATATGCGCAACAGGCATCACTTCTGCCCGCAGAGCGGCGAGATCGGGCAGATGGACCAGGGGGTCGGATTCCTTACCGAGCGCGTGGCCATGTTCACGAGTGGTCCTTGGGCCATGCCGTTTCTCAACGCAGCCGGCGTCGATTACGACGTGGCGGAGATACCTCGCGGGCCGGGTGGACGCTACACGCGCGTCACGTGGGATGGGCTGGTGATGTTTGACGCGCCCGGCGATTCGGCCGAGCAGGCAGCCTGGAAGATGCGCGCTTGGAAGCTGATTCACTTTGCGACCGGGCCGGAGGCAGCACGCATCGTCTGCAAGTATCAACGGAGCATCCCGGCCCTGCGCGTAGCAGGTCCGCATTTCATTCGTGCCAATCCGCACGTCAACGTTCGACGCTTTGTTGATGCCGTCGATTCCTACGCCCGCCTGCAGCCGATCAGTTTGCACTGGGAGCAGATGACGCGATTGATGTACCGCCAACTTGATCCGCTTCAGCATGGCAAGCTCGATGCGAAGACCGCGCTGGCGAGGCTGATGGAGGATGAAGAACTCATGAGACTTTTCCCACCTTTGCCCGCGGATGATCAGGGTCGCCCGATCCTTCAACGTCGGTTAAGTCGGCGGGGCTCGTCCCCCGCATCCAAGAGAGGCGGGCAAGGTGGGTCGCGAGCCGGCTCGCACGTTCCAAGGTAACCAAGCGAGATGAAGAAGGCGTGGCGCCAGAATCGCACCGGCTGGTTGTTCGCTTCGCCGTGGCTGCTGGGCTTTTGCGCTCTGACGTTGTTTCCGCTTGTAGCCTCGGTCCTTCTTTCATTCTGCCGGTGGGATGGCCTGAGCTTCCAGGCCAGGCGTGAATCGACCGTGATTGACGATTTCGAGACGGCCTCGGCCGAGGTGCGGTGGTCGCTCTTGCCGGCTGGGGAGTCTCTGCTGGAGGTGACGGTCCAAGACGGGCAGCTACGGGTCCGCAAACGCGGGGCCGGGGTCCGCTACGACGGCGAGCTCGTGGGGGTAAGCCGTGGTCTTATGACTGCCGAGCGACACCCGGACGGTACAGCCGTCTGGGTTCGTCTGCGGGGTATCGAGGCAAGCGCCGAGCTCTCGGTTCGCCTTCGCACCGAAGCGCTCGATAGCAAGCGCCTATGGTTGTCTGGCTTGCCGTTAGCAGCAGGGCCGGGCCAATGGCAAGAGCTGTGCTTGCCGCTGGCTAGATTCCGACTTGGCTCGGACGACTCCGTTGAGCTGCGCAGCCAGGATATTGCTGCCATCGAATTCTTCGCACCGAGGGACCGTTTCCCAAGCGGTCTGGTCATCGACGAGATTCGACTGGAGCGGGCCATCGGAGGGGTTCGATGGGTCGGTACGAACAACTATCGCGACTTCGTCCTCCGAGACCGATTCTTCGGCCGATCGCTGTTCAACACCGCTTACTACAGCCTGATTTCCGTTCCGCTCGGCCTGGCGATCTCGCTTGGCCTGGCGATGCTGCTCAACCAACCGATCCGAGGGATCTCGGTCTTCCGGACGATCTACTACCTCCCGCACGTGGTGGCGGGCGTGGCGACGATGATGATGTGGCTGTGGGTATTCGATCCGGAGTTCGGCCTGTTGAACGCACTGCTGCGCGATATCTGCGCTTGGTTTGGCAGCGCCGGCCGAACCGGGCTTGGCGTCGAACTGCCGCGATGGTTGTACGAGGCGGGCAACGTGCTGGGCATCGACTACCGGCACCCCGTGGGCTTCTACGCGCTGCAGCGTCATTTCCCCGGCGCCAAAGACGCCATGATTGTCATGAGCGTATGGGGTGCCGGCGGCGGGATGTTGATCTTCCTGGCCGCACTGCAGAACGTCCCCCAACACCTCTACGAAGCCGCCCGCATCGACGGGGCCGGGAGATGGCGACAGTTCATTAGCGTGACCATACCGCACATATCGCCCGCCATCTTCTTTAACCTCGTCATCGGCATCATCGCTTCGTTTCAGGTGTTTACCCCGTCGTACCTGATGACCAACCGTGGTGGGCCGGATACCAGCACCCTGTACTACGTGCTCTATCTGTATCTCAAGGCGTTCGAGGACTTCCAGATGGGCTATGCGTCGGCGATGGCCTGGGTGTTGTTCGTGCTCATCCTGGCTCTGACCCTGCTCGTCCTCCGTTCCGGTAGGTACTGGGTGTATTATGGAGGCGACTGACGTGGCCAAGCCAGCCAGTGGGCGACCGAACGGCCAATCGCGATGGCGCGCAGCGGCGAGTCGGCAGCGACGGATCCAGCGGACCGCCACCTTGTTTGTGCTCATGGCTCTGGCCATCGTCTTCATGTTCCCGTTTTTATGGGCCGTGACCGCTTCGCTCAAGCCTCTTGGGAAGGTGTACGAATACCCGCCGCGCTTGACGGTTAGCGACCCGCAGTGGTCCAACTATGCGGAGGCTCTTTCGAAGCTGCCCTTCTTTCGATTCATCACGAACACGTTCGTGATCGCTCTGGCGAATGTTGCCGGCCAGGTACTCACCGCGTCGATGGTGGGCTACGCGTTCGCTCGACTGCGATGGCGGGGCCGGGGCGTGTTCTTCATCGTTCTGCTGGCCACAATGATGCTCCCGGGCCAAGTCCTGCTCATCCCGCACTTCCTGATCTATCAGTCTCTCGGCTGGGTCAATACCTACAAGCCTTTGATCGTGCCGGGTTGGCTGGGCGGCGGGGCGTTCTTCATCTTCCTGTTCCGACAATTCTTCAAGGCTATCCCCCGCGAGCTGGAGGAAGCCGCCCTGATCGATGGGGCCAGCCGGTGGCAGCTGTATTGGCAGATCATGCTGCCACTGGCCAAGCCGGCCGTGGCGACCGTGGCGGTACTGAGCTTCATCGGCCATTGGCAGGAGTTCATGAGTCCCCTGATTTACCTGTCGGACTTTCAGAAGTACCCGATCTCGCTCGGCCTGCGTATGTATCAGGCGATGGAGGGCGGATCAATGGTGCACTATCTGATGGCCGCCAGTCTCGTGGCCGTGGTGCCGGTGCTGATCTTGTTCTTCCTCGCCCAGCGATACTTCGTGCGCGGTTTGCTGCTGACGGGCCTCAAGGCCTAGTTATCCCGCCCCGGCCGACAGTGACCTTGCTTGCCATGGGTCGATGCGGGCGGCGGGTCCGTGGCCTCGTGTAACTGCAGCGCGGGCTGGGCAACGCCTTGCCTGGCGAATGTGCTTGTCATGTCCCTAGTCTTGCCGGGCGGTCAAGCGAATGTTAATGTTGGTCTCTAGGCCATGGCGATGATCGGCACCGGATCGGTCGGGCGGTTGGAGCGAACATGTTAAGCCGCTTTTCGACGGAGATCTTCCGATTGGGGCTGAGAAGCCTCCGGCTGCACAAGCTGCGTTCTCTCTTGACCGCTTTGGGCATCATTTTCGGCGTGGGGGCCGTGATTTGTATGCTTTCCATCAGTGAAGGTGCTTCGGCTGACGAGCTGAGGCTGATTCGCATGCTGGGCACGCAGAACATAATCGTCAGGTCGATCAAACCCCAGCCCGGCAGCAGGGTCAGCGAGGAGAGGACACGGATGCTGGCGTACGGGATCACCGAGGCTGACTACGATGTCATTTGCGAGACGATCCCACACGTTCTTCGAGCCGTTCCGTTGCGGGAGGTGGCGTTCGAAGTGAGCAAGGGCCCCCGTCGTTGTGCTGCGATAGTCGCTGGGGCCGACTGGCGATTCTTCGCCACGATCAACGTGCCCCGTGCCGCGGGACGATTTCTGACCGCCGAACATGACCGCGCGCGTCTCAAAGTCTGTGTGATCGGTGATGATATCCGCAAGGAGCTCTTTGCCTACGAGGATCCCATCGGCCAGGTTATCACCGCACATAACGTTGGCAGCGGCCCAGTCCCGTATGAGGTGGTGGGTGTGCTCGCCCGCGTCAGTGCCGCGGGCAGGCCGGCTCGCGGGATAGGCGGGCGCGACCTCAACCGCGACGTCTTCATTCCGCTCTCCACCGCTGACGCGCGCTACGGCGCCATCACCATTCTGGTCACCAGCGGCGCGCGAGAGCTGAGTCGGGTCGAGTACAGCGACATTTACGTGCAGGTCGATGAGATGGACCACGTGCTCGCCGTTTCCGAGATGATCGCTCGCGTCATGGAGAAGAGCCACGAAGAACAGGACTATAAGATCTATGTACCCCTGGCGAGGCTGCAGTTGGCCGAAAGGGAGAAGGTCAATCGGCAGATCACGCTCGGCTGCATTGCCGGTGTTTCGTTGCTGGTCGGGGGCATTGGCATCATGAACATCATGTTAGCCTCGGTCACAGAACGGACCAGGGAGATCGGCATCCGTAGGGCGCTTGGTGCCAAGCAGCGACACGTCATCGCGCAATTCCTCGTTGAGACGGTCGTGCTTTCGACCACGGGGGGGCTGTTGGGCATCGCCCTCGGGCGGCTTGGGGCGTGGGGGATCAACCAGTCCGTCGGGTGGCCGACGATTGTGCATTTCTGGACGGTGTGGGTCAGCTTCGGTCTGTCGGTACTGATCGGCGTGTTCTTCGGGATGTACCCGGCCATCGCTGCAGCGAAGCTGGACCCCATCGAGGCGCTGCGTCACGAGTAAGATCAGCTCTACGGAGGGCGTTGGTTCACTTAGGCTTTAGTTCTTCCTAGCCGCGCGGGCCGATGGCAGATGATTTTGGATTCCAGGTTGCCTGTCACCAAATCTGTGGTATATTTGTTGTGGTACAAGGCTCTCCGCAACGACTCTCCCGAATTGAGTGGCCGCCCCAAAGCCGGGGCAGGACCGCTAAAACAAGAGTTCTTTGACGACTAGTTGCGACCGCTGACGGTATGTCCGTCACTTTGTCTGCACTCCCGGTTTCGGGAGACGTAGTACGGGTGGGTCCTTGTCGGCCGCCGATTCGGCTGGCAACTGGCCCTCGGAGGCCAAAGGAGGTGACACCATGGCTGCTACGGCTGCTAGCTCAGGCCGAGCAAGCAATGCGCGGCACCTTACGCCCGCAGTGCTCCGTCCGGCGGCTTCGGTGCTGGAACGTTTTGGCGAGCGGGAGCGGCTGCTCTTGCTCAAGCTGATCAGCGAGCAGGCTGAGTACATTTATCACCCGATGTTCGTTAAGCGGTCCGCCGAGAAGATGTTGTTCGGTGCCGAGCCCGCCCTCGCCGGAGTTACCGATATTCGCATCCCGCCGATGGCCAGCATTTTCGAGGCGGATGGGCATCGTGAGGCTGGGTTACCCACGTTGACCGCTGAGCAGGAGCAGTTGGTATTCCAGCGGTTCAACTACGCCCGCTATCGGGTGTTCAAATTTCTGCGGGCTCATCGTGGGAAACGGTTGTCGCTGAGGGCGGCTCGGCAGTTGCTGGCGTGGGCCCAGCAGGTGCTGGCTGTGCGCGCTGAGATCGTTCGCCTTAACGTTCCACTGGTGCTCGCAATGGCCAAGCGGACCCGCTTGAGTGGCGTGGATTTCAGCGAGCTGATTAGCGAGGGGAACATGGCCTTGCTACGCAGCGTCGATAAGTTCGACTGCGGCCGGGGCTTCAAGTTCAGCACCTACGCGTGCCGGGCGATCCTGGCCAGTTTTTCGCGCTCGGCCGCCAAGGCTGCCCGCTATCGTTCGCAGTTTCNNTGCCGGGCGATTCTCAAGAGCTTTTCGCGTGTGGCGATGCGCGCGAGCAGGTATCGCGGCCGGTTCCCAACGGAATTCGATCCAGCCCTCGAACGCAGCGACGAACTCGAGCGCAGGCGCGAGTCGGTCGAAGTGGACTGCGTTGACGAACTCCGCGACATCCTCGGGCGGAACCTCGCAAACCTGACCGACGTCGAAGAGACGGTGATCCGCGAGCGGTTCGCACTCGACGACCTGCAAACGGATCGCAGCGTGCCCAAGACGCTCGAACAGGTGGGGGCTATCATTGGTGTGACCAAGGAGCGCGTCAGGCAAATCCAGAACAGGGCGCTCGATAAGATCCGGACGGCACTGGAGGAGGGCATCCTGGCCG
>JABAOF010000161.1_pt3 | contig 15170 bp, 14 predicted proteins | sample 7062171 | NCBI WGS metagenome assembly JABAOF01 (sample SAMN14538628, study PRJNA623070) | marine sediment metagenome | biome: marine biome [ENVO:00000428]; feature: marine pelagic biome [ENVO:01000023]; material: deep marine sediment [ENVO:00002113] | place: India: Gulf of Khambhat ...
GCAGATGGAGCAGATGGAGCAGATGGAGCACCAGGACCCAAAGGTGACAAAGGCGACAAAGGCGATACAGGCGCAACAGGACCAGCAGGACCCCAAGGGGAACCAGGAGTCAGCATCATCGAATACTTCATCGACGACGATGGTTATTGGGTCACTGAAAGCCACATGAACCTCGGGAGCATCACTATTGACGCTCCAACTAGTGGGTACGTTTGGCTCAGTGTTTCTGCCTATGCAAATATCGACGGTGACGGCTCTATTTGCGGTCTAGGTATTGGATCGAGCTCCGGCGACGTTGACCTTGCATATACGCACTGCGGATTCACCCAAGGCACAGGAGGTCTAACTAGAGTCCATAGTTTGGCGACCCAAGTAGTCGTACCAGTTACGTCGGGCAGCCACACTTTCTATGCCACTGCCTATAAGACTGTGTTTTCCGCTGATCAAACTATGATCATAGGCCGGATACACTTGACTGGGCTGTTCGTTGGAGCATGACATACTGCGTCGCTCGGCAGCTCTTCCTCTCTATCCCTTTTTCTTTTTTCCTATGCATGCATGCCGCGCCCTATCACCAATAATTTTGGTTCAAAGCAAAGTATTTGAAGTTATGTTACTGTTACGTCACAGTCACACACCTTTATAAAAGCGTCTATGCCAAACAGTCAACTGTAGCCGATTGGAGGTGAGATTTTGCCAAAATGTGGGCTTTGTGGAGCAGAGGTTGGGGAACAACCAAAAATCACAGCTGAAGGAAAATGTTCGGTGTGCGGTGCTAAATTGAAACCAGCCTGATTCGAGCAGATAGCTAGTATCTGATTAGGTTCAGATTAGAAAGGAGGTGAAAACATGAATAAAAAAATATTTCTAACAACTCTAGTTTCTCTTTTCATTATCGGTACTCTGACCCTTCCTGTTTTTTCAGCACCTCTTGACACTTTAAGTGTACACGCTCAGATCGAAGGTCGAGCATCAGTGAGAACAGAAGGCGGATGGATGTACGCAAGCGATGCGGTGATGACTTTTTGGACTTATGAGCCGTCAGGGACTGTTGAGGGACATGACGAGCCCGGATGGGCGATAACGCTCGCGGTTGGTGACACGCTTTATGTTTGGCACGTAACTAGGATACGAACTTGGGGAAGAAGCAACATTGTCTTAATCAGCGCGGACCCACACCCGCTGCCAGGAGTAGATAATGCAGAAGCAGGTCCTTCACGAATACTAGTAATACTACGTCACAATCCTGATAGACCCTTGGCAATTGCAGTAGGAAGAGGTGTATTCTTCATCGGAAAAACATTGCCTACAGCATAAGAAGCTAAAACAGAAACGTATGATTCATAGAAAGCCACTAAGAGAGCAATCCTGTTCTCTTCTACTCTACTTTTTTCGCATGCATGCGATAGGGCGTCTATTAGGTGTCCCACCTTTACTCCCTCTTTCTTCTGATGCACTCCACATCAAAGAGAAAGTCTGTTTTCTCGAATGGGTCTACCGCGAACTCTACGAACTTCGACACGGTGAACAATGAGATATTGATTCAACGTGAAATTCTAGAGAATTCGCACGTTTAAAAGAAGCTTTCTCCGCGCTTCTNNATACTCATTAGAGAAGCCCATTCTCATGTCCGTTCTCCAAAAGGATACGGTATACTCCGTCCGTTGGTCTTCTCTCAAAAGTGTGTCAGACAACATCGAGTATACTCCTGAGTATACCAATGAGTATAATGATGAAATGCATTTCCTAGCGGTGACACACTTCTGACACGATATAACCATGTTAAAAGTGTGTCAAAACAACATCACTCTACTGCATGCATGCATGCAAACCCAAACCCAAATTGGAAGACTAGGTTTTCGTTACAGCCAAACGCCCATGACGGTGATTGTGTACCAAAGGATGATGCCCAGAGTCCCCATAACCTGTACCTGTCTCTGAATAGAGAGGAACTCTTGTTTTAGAGGCTGACCTGGCTTCGGCGCTAGCTTAATGAGTTTGGGCGATAGTGAAAACATGACAAATAAACCGTTCACCCAAAGCACAGCAACAAGTATGTGCTTAGCTAGTAGGAGCTGTTTCTCTAGATAGCCGAGTGCTGCAAAGCCAATCCCTGAGAGAGTTAACAATATTAGACCTAGAAAAACAAGCATTGCGATAGGCTTTGAGGCCCTCATAAATACTGGCGCAAAATCTTTGTTCGAACGAGACCTCATCATTAATATAAGATTTACCGTTACAGCACCGACACCGAACGCTAAACCGAATAGGTGTATAAGCCTAAAAATCTGCCACATCGAAACCACCTTCGTTCCTTTATCTTCAAACAATATAACATTTTGCGTTATGCATGCATACGTGACCCTACGCCTAGAAAAGTTATGTTTAAACATGAGTTTGCAGATGTAGATTCATATACGTTGTGCCAGACTACTGAGGAGAAGTATGTTTGACCTAGTCACAGTAGGCCACTTTGCAGTCGACCTCATAGCGTCGTCTGAGATCCCTACTCCCAAACCTACCTTGGGCGGCGCGCCGACCTACGTCTCGCTGACGGCGAAAAAACTAGGCGCAACAGTCTCAGTGATATCCAAAGTCGGAGAAGACTTCTCCGATGAATATCTTGGATTCCTGAAAGCCAACGCGGTCGATCTGTCAGGACTCAGAAAAGTTGAAGGTGCTTCAACGACGAAGTTCGTCCTGAAGTATGAGAACCACGAGCGCAAGCTCCAGATGAAAAGTCGGGCTCCACCCATAACTGTACAAGATATCCCGGCTTCACTGAGCGCTAAAACTGTCCATGTAGCGCCCATCGTACACGAAATCTCACCAGAAGTCATCGAGAGACTAGAAACGCTAACGAACATATTGTCTCTGGACCCCCAAGGATTCGTGCGCAGATTCGATATAAGAGGAAATGTACGCCGGGGCAGATGGCACGATTCATTAGTCCTCAAGCGGATTGATGTGTACAAATCATCGTCAAATGAAATTAGAGCCGCGACAGGACGAAGCGATTTACATTCTGCCATGAAGAGCATCAACAGAACGGGCGTAGGAATAGTCATTGTTACGCGAGGCATGAGAGGATCAATACTACTCTTTGAAGGGAGATTCTATGACCTGCCCGCATGCAAGCCGCGGGTTTTCAGGGATACAACAGGCGCTGGCGACGCCTTTGTCGGGGCACTCCTAGCCGAATACGTGAAAGGGAGAGAACCAGTATGGTGTGCTTGCGTCGGGTCGGCAGCGGCTTCCTTTGTCATAGAAGGTGTTGGACCAACAGTCTTTGGAGAGAGAGCAGAAACACATTCACGGGCTGAAGATATCTACGATAAGGTAACGGTTCAAAAGAATAATAAAGTGTGAATGTATTATGGAAAAGATTCTGCCTTGCTGACCTAAAGAATTGGAGGCCGTGTGTTGGGTCGCGTTGCGAAGGGTGAAAGATGTAGCATAGTGGGATGTGACAAAGAGGCTGTACGCTCACTCTCCACTGAGAAGGTGAGTTCCGCGGGATTAAAGGTTGGTGAGGTCAGGCGAGCATATCTTTGCAAGGAACACTACAAGGAATTCAAGAAAGAAACGAAGAGAGAGAAGATGCTGCAAAAATGGAGATATAGAGGCTAGACCTGACGCAAGACTAATCTGCAGACTTCTCTCTAACATACAATTATCCTAAAACAACTGTAGAGAAGATGTACAAGATTGAGAATACTCCAATTACACTCAGACTTCATAGAATATAAGCCAATCAAAGAAGAAGTTGCGATGGCTGAAAAGAGTGAAAAAAAGGAACAGAGACTGGAAGAAATTGTCGTCTTGTTCACATGCGTGGAGCAGGGAGATGACGCGTCTGTCGCCAGAAGAGCGGTAGAAGAAATCAAATTGTCCCTCGAAAAACTGAATGTCAATAGAATTCTGATTTACCCGTATGCTCACCTAAGCAATAAGCTAGCCAAGCCCGGTCAAGCATTGCGGATCATAAGAGCTATGGAGACAGAGGCGAAGGCCGCAGGCATCGAGACGCTCAGAACGCCGTTCGGTTGGACCAAACAGTTCACAATAGCAATAAAGGGTCATCCGTTAGCCGAGCAGTCAAAAACAATCACGCCGGGCGAATTGAAAGAGGAAAAAAAACTCGAATGGGAGATACCAAAGCCAGAATTCCTCATATTAACACTCCGCAATGAGACAGTGCTCCCTGAAAAGTACCGTTTCGAAGAAAGTGAAGAGAACTTCAGAATTCTTGTAGAAAAGGAGGCGCTGAAAAAGGAAGCCCCCGGAGGAAAACCAAAGATTATAGACATACTGAAGCGGTTCGGATTCGAATGGGAACCATACTCCGATTCTGGTCACATGCGGTATGGTCCGAAGGCAGCGTTGATGGTCGATCTCGTTGGAGACTACGCTTGGCAGAGTGTCAATGAGTTAGGCATACCCAGCTTTTCTATCAAGGGAACCAACCTCTTCAATCTTGGGTTTCCTGCAATCAAAGAGCATGCCGACCTGTTCGGTGAAAGACTCTATACGGTGCCTCTTGATGAGGAAGAGTATGTCTTGAAATATGCCGCGTGCTTCCAGCAATTTGCGATGTTAAGAGACTGGACAATCAGCTACAAGCAAATGCCCTTCGCAATGTTCGAAATTGCGGACAGCTACAGACTAGAGCAGTCCGGTGAATGTTCCCTCGGATTCCGGCTCAGAAGGTTCTACATGCCAGACTACCATATCTTCTGCAAAGATCTAGATCAAGCCAAAAAAATAGCAGTGGACGTTCATAGCAAGATCTACGAAAAGGTGCGGGAACTCGGAAACGACTACGTGTCTCTCTATAACCTAACAAGAAGCTTCTTCGAGGAAAACCGGGAATTCTTCCGTCATCTTCTCGAGATCGAGAAAAAACCCATTCTCTTACGCTTTGTGCCGGAAGGCAAGTACTACTGGGTCATAAATGTTGAATATAACATAATAGACAAACTAAATCGACCCCGAGAGATCGCCACATTCCAAATCGACGTAGGAAACGCGAAGAGATTCGAAATCAAATACACAGATGAAAACAAAAAAGAAGTCTATCCACCCATTTTCCACATTGCAATCCTCGGCGGAATAGAACGCTACATCTTTACGGTCCTCGACACAGCACTGAAAGAAAAGGTTCCTAGCCTACCGCTGTGGTTGTCGCCCATTCAAGTCAGGCTGATACCGCTCTCAGACGAGTTCATCCAAAATTGTGAAGAACTAGAGGATCAAATCGAGAAGCATCACATAAGGGTAGACTTGGACGATAGACCCTTGACAATGCAGAAGAAGGTTAGAGAAGCAGAAATGGAATGGATAAATTACATAATCGTCTTCGGACGGGCGGAAGCTGAATCAGGGATTCTTTCGGTGCGAGACAGAGCAACCAAAAAGATCAGGAAGATGCAGCTGCCGGATTTGACAAATGAAATAACAGAAAGAGCTAGAGGCAAGCCCTTCAGACCCTCAACGCTGCCCAGGTTCCTTTCAAAGAGGCCCCAATTCACACCACCATAGGACGTTAAACGAGGTAGTTGATAGCTCCGTCCACGGAAACTCGATTAGCCTGTGACTCCCAGAATATCGATTGCGAGACTAATGCCTTTTCGTTCTGATTAGGCAGCAGTATTACCCATCTTTATTGAAAGAACAGAAGTCTTAAGAAAATGGTTCTTGAAATGAAGCTAGCGGATGAGATCATTGAATCCTTCTCCACAGAAAAACAAAACCAATACTATTCAATCGATTATGCGGAAACTGGTTCTTGCAGCCGGCATCATCGTTGGCATAGGCTACGTTCTCGTCAACATCGGAGGCGCAGTGATGATAGGCTATTCCCTCTCCAGCCTTTCTATTATTACATCAGAAATCCTACCAATTTCAGGTGCTGTACTCTTCTTGGTAGCACAGATCGTGATCGTGGTCACCGGCATTTTCCTAATTCTCGGGGGATTACAGTATTTCAAAGTGGGCGATCCTCCTCAGGGGGTTATGTTCTTTGGCACACTACTTGCATCCTTCTACCTGTTATGTCTGGGCATCGGATCTGAATTACTGCTGACCCAACTGAATTCCAACATAATCCTTCTTATTGTCGCTCCAATAATCGTGATGGTGGGGACTGCCATCTACATGATTCCCTCTTTCCGTCTGAGGCTCATCGGGTCCATCCTAGGAATTGTCGGCGGAATCCTTTTGGCCTTCGTCATGTTTGATCCTCCAACTCTGCGACTAGTCCTAGGCGGCATGGATAATATGTGGAATGATGTCCCGTTTTCCGGGCCATTCATGTCCATGAGCTTCCTAGAAGGAATGGCAATCGTACTCGGCTCCGTGGCCGCCCTTGTACATTCGATATTCGCGGAACGAAAGGAAGACTTATTGACTCATGTCATCTTTGCCATCGCCGGGCTAGTTTACGGAATAGGCTTGTTTGTCGGATCACTCGTTCTGTCTTTCAGTTTTCTGGATCTCCTATGGAAAGCGCCTTGGTTGGGTCCATTCTACGACGCGCCAGATTGGGTTTTCGGTACCGGAGTTTTCTGGAGCGCCAGCCTGCTCATTCTCGTCATTGGGGGTGTAGTGCTGATCGTCTGTGCATGTTTGGGCTTTGCCTTTGCGGCACAGGAGTTCTCGCAAATGTGGCCTATGCCCTACTCCAAAGGTGAGAATCGATAGTCAAAGACTAACATCGATCGGCTCCGTTGCTTTTTCTTCCAGTAGCGACTTTATCTTTCCTATGAGCTTCTTGATGTAGAGGCTGCAAAAAGTATATCAAAACCTCAGCGGAATATAGTTGCCTCTTCAGGAAAGTTGGTATGAGGAGGGACACGTTTACGAAACTTCGAGAAGAAGCTTTTCAATACTCAGATGAGTTAGGCCCCTACAAGATCCTCTATGTGCATGATCCGAAGACGAAACTGAAAGGAATAGTTGTGGTCGACAACACGAGTCGCGGGCCAGCCATAGGCGGAGTACGGATGGCCCCGGATCTATCGACGGAAGAAATCTTTAGACTAGCGAGAGCAATGACCTTCAAGAACGCGGCCGCAGACATCAGGCACGGCGGAGGAAAGAGCGGCATAATCGCTGACCCGAAAACCAAGAGCAAATTCGATCTGATTCGGTCCTTTGCGAAAGCGATAGAGCCAATAGACGAGTATATCCCAGGTCCAGACATGGGCACCGACGAGCAGTGTATGGCCATCGTCTATGACGAAATCGGCAGATGTTGCGGATTGCCCCGTGAACTCGGAGGAATTCCATTGGACGAAGTAGGGTCCACCGGATACGGAGTCACCATAAGTACCGAGGCAGCAAGCGAATACGTTCCACTAGATTTGCCTGAAGCCACCGTGGCAATCGAAGGTTTCGGTGCCGTAGGAAAAGCGGCAGCCAAATTCTTGACGGAAAAAGGGGCAAAAATCGTGGGCGTTTCTGACTCCAAAGGGGCGGTATACAACCAAGAAGGTTTAGACTACGAAAAGCTAGTCAAAGTCAAAGAGACGACAGGCGCTGTGAAGAATTACGCGGGCGGGCGGATAATGGAATGCGTGGCTCTATTTGGCTTGAAGGTTGATATACTCATCCCCGGTGCTCGACCCGACGTCATTTCCAAGAAAAACGCGCACGATGTAAAAGCGAAACTTGTTGTTGAAGCCGCTAACATACCTGCTACAACCGAAGCCGAAAGAATCCTTCACGACAGAGGCGTTCTTGTCATTCCTGATTTCATTGCCAATGCAGGTGGTGTCATAACCGGTGCTGTTGAATGCGCGGGGGGAACCGAAGAAGACGCCTTCAAAGTGATCAGGAATAAGGTGGCCGAGAATACCAAAATCGTTCTTGACATGGTGAACGAGGAGAAGATGCTCCCGAGAGTTGCCGCCAAGAAAATCGCGAGGGAGCGTGTGCTCAAGTCTATGTTGTATAGGGGCCAGCTGGAGGAAGCGCCCTGTTGAGAGGCTTGAGTCTGCTGGCAAAATGTGAATGAAACACGATTCCGGTATGAGGTGTCATGCGTGAAGACTCTGCTCTTGACAGAAGAAGACGTCCGAAACCTCCTATCAATGGACGAAGTCCTAGCCGCTGTCGAATCAGCATTTAAGGAGAAGGGATTAGGCCAGGTGCAGATGCCGGCAAAACTCTACCTGTTCTATCGAGAATACAACGGTGACTTGAGAACCATGCCTTCATACCTTGAAAGACTCAACGTCTCTGCTGTCAAAGTTGTCAATGTACATCCAGAGAACCGATCCAAACATGGGCTTCCCTCAGTTATGGCCATTGTCACACTGATCGATCCCAAAAATGGTGCTCCTCTAGCGATAATGGGCGGCACGTGGGTCACGGCTATGAGAACGGGCGCCGCTGGGGGCGTAGCGGCAAAGTATCTGGCCAGAAAGGATTCGAGAGTTGTCGGTCTCGTGGGGGCCGGCGCGCAAGCTAAGACCCAACTAATGGGGCTCTTCTCTCTTTACGGAAGTCTTGAAAAAGTCAAGATTTGGAGTCGAACCAAGACGACTCGAGACGGATGCGTAGCTGAAGCAGAGGCTATGTTTGGTGACCGCGCGAAGATGACTGCTGTTAACAGTGCTAGAGACGCCGTCGAAGGATCTGACGTCGTTGTAACGATCACACCGTCGAGGCAGCCCGTCGTTTCAAATGACTGGATAGAACCTGGTACGCATATCAACTGCATCGGAGCAGATGCGCCAGGAAAAGAAGAGTTGGACCCAGTGATTCTAACGCGGTCAAAGATGGTCGTCGATGATTGGGAACAAGCATCTCACAGTGGCGAGATTAATGTTCCTTTAGCCAAGGGAATAATAACCCGCAAAGACATCTGGGGTAACATAGGAGAAGTTGTGGCTGGCCTGAAAGAGGGCAGAACCTCTTCGGGTGAAATTACCGTTTTCACATCTACTGGACTTGCGGTGCAAGACGCTGTGACAGCGGAACTTGCCTACAAAAAAGCCTTGGAAAGGAACATCGGGCAATACGTTGAGATTGTATAGAGATACACCAGCGTCTGATTGACAACCTGACAATTGCCGAACAACAATTTGGGTGTCCTAAGGAGTTCGTGTCCTATATGATGCTTCGTATCCTTCCAAAGTGAATATTGTTAAAGTCACATCTCCATCGTGATAGCCAGTCCAATTCCACAAACATTTGAATGTGATTGACTCCCCAGGATGAAGGATGAACGGAAGATTAGCAGGAGCAGCAACGGACACCTCATGGATCGTGCCGTTCTCCAAAGTCACGGTAATATTGGTGACTATAACATACAAAGGCGCCAGGTTGTGATTCTTTACTGTGAGATTGAAATGGTCGGTTGCTGTATCGTTGAAAAAGGCTGCCGAAACGTACACCGGGGCTGGCACGACTTCAGTCAAGGATGCGGAATAGCCCTGCAGAGACTCCGCGGTTATTGTGACCTCCTCGTTCCAATAGCTGGTCCAGTCCCATTCGCACTTGAATGTGACTGACTCGTTGACATAGAGCGCGTAGCCTAGTGAAGGCGGCGGAACCACAGTTAGACTCTCACGGGCTCCATTTTCCACGTATATACTTGTGATGTTGACGAATTCCTCGAGAGAGAATTCGGAGTTTCTGACGGTGACGTTGAAGTGTGAAGTATCAGTGACGTTGAGGAGAACATCCGCGACTGAAAGTATCACGCGCGGTGTTGTGACCTGAGTAGTCGAGTTGGCAACGTCTTGTAACGTATTCACAGTGATAGTGACATTCTTCTCTCGATGGTTGGTCCAATTCCAGGAGCATTCAAACGTAGTCTCATTGTTTGGGTGAAGCCGATGAGGGAGGGCTAGAGGAGGCAAGACTGTTATATCTGAGAAAGTCTCGTTCTCCACTGTCACAGCGATTTCGGAAACGCTAACGTAAGTCGGAGACTCTTCCGAATTTCGGACTGTGAGGTTGAAGCGGGTTGTTTCAGTGATATCGAAGCGCGCTTCTGTGATCTCAAGGATGATTGGCGAAGGAAGAGAAATAGGTTCGGGCGGCTCAGGATAGTACCCCACATAGCCCTGCAGGGTCTCAACCGAGATGGTGACGCTCTTCCCTTGATATTCTGTCCAGTCCCATGAGGCCTTTAGCGGAATCGAATCGTCAGGATGCAGACTCAGGGGCAGCGTGTAGGAATCAAAAGCCGTGACCTCTTCTCCATCCACAGCTATCCGGGTAATGTTGACATAAGTAGTAGATGCCTCGGAATTCTCGAGCGTCATGTTGAAGTGCGACACACTTATCGTTGAGTTGAAGCTAACGTCAGTGATTCGTAGATCTACCAGCGGGGTCCTGAACTCACGGGCCGCGCCAGAACCCTCTTCGAGGGCGACCGAGAACTCTACAATATCCCCTGTGTAGTTCGCCCAGTTCCAGGAACACTCAAACTCCTCGGATTCTCCTCTGGGCAATTCGTATGGAAGTGCAGGCTGAACACTCGCCACATCATGGGCAACACTATCCCGTGTTGAGATCGTGATCTTGGTGATCTTCGCTGGGTCTCTTGATGCGGAGTAGGTCGGATAGAGCAGCGTCAGGTTGAAGTGGGTTGTGTTTTGAGGGTTGAAAGCCGCGTTGGTCATTGTGATGCTAGGTGCTTCTGGATTGCGATATTCTAGTGACTCGTAATAGCCTACAACCCACAGATAGGAAAGAAGTGCTCCGATTATCGCTGAGACAATCAATAGTATGATCAGGAAGAGGGTTGAGATTGCTTTTGTGTCTTTGAGTATTCTCATGTGGCTTCCTCGCTAGGGTTCTTGTTTGTTTCTGTCTATTGTATCCAAGTTAATACCCCAACGTTACGTCGATACAATTATTGTCTTTTTCGGAACTGCCGAGCTCCACCGGTCTCAGTAACATAGGTCAACCACATTCAGTGAATTCGTTACAGCCAGCCGTATGTGTGAACCCTTCGTTACGTAATTTCCCTTATAACGCTTGCTCCAACGAGGTGAGATCGGCAAGGATTTGCTCTTTCGTGTCAGGTGTATTATCCCGACCGAAGCTTACATGTTGAAACTATGAATTGACTCGTGGGCTTCTTCGACAATATCAACGTTTACCACGTCAAGAAGACAACAAACACTAAAATCGCTCACGTTCTTTTAGAGTCTGAGGCAGAGATTGCGTGAGGGTCGGGTTTCACGTCTCGATTCAAGGGTCCATTGATAAGGCGGTGGAAAGAGCCCTTGAGCTGAGCTGTAACACTTTCCAGCTTTTCACGAGGAACCCGCGACAATGGACGCCTAAGAAGCTTACGGCAGAAGAAGTGAACGCTTTTGCTGAGAAGGTAAGACATAGCGACGTGAGACCCGTCTTCGGGCATGTGCCTTACTTGCCGAACTTAGCTTCGCCCAAAGATGATGTCTACGAGAAGTCTGTTAGGGCTCTTGTAGCCGAGTTGGAAAGATGTCGACGGCTGAAGATCCCGTACTTGGTTAGCCATCTGGGTAGTCATCTAGGTGCTGGTATGCGGATTGGGTTCAGAAGAATCATCAACGCCATCAACAAGGCGTTCGAGGTTTCCAGTGGTGGCGTCATGCTTCTTCTCGAGAATACTGCTGGGACTAGAAACAGCATGGGTGGATCGTTCGAGGACATCAAATACATAATCAAACGCATATCTCACACCGAACGGGTTGGGATCTGCTTCGACACCTGTCATGCTTTTGCCGCAGGGTATGATCTGCGAACCCAAAGGGCTGTCGAAGAAACCGCCAAGAAGCTTGAGGCGACCATCGGGTTTGAAAAGCTGAGACTTGTCCACTTGAACGATTCTCTTGGCGGTCTGAATTCGCGCATGGATCGCCATGAACACATCGGGATGGGAAAGATCGGAGACGAAGGCTTCAGAAGCATACTACATAGCAGGCTGGGCAACTTGCCTCTAATACTTGAAACACCGAAAGACGTTAGGAGAGACGACGTCGAAAATCTCATGAAAGTCAGGGAACTGGCTGATGGGCTATAGAACTGCGCAGTTCGTGGAGAAGTGAACTTTATATTTTAGTTCCCTTCTTTCTAGATTCGATTTTGTATCCTGCGAGGTGATGTTTGTGGCATCCATCAAAGAAGTGCCGACGCGTCCCCCAACTAGATTTGAAAGGATTGGCGCGCACACCCATATTAAGGGTCTAGGATTAGACAAGAACCTGAAGGCTCTTAGAATAAAGCATGGCATGGTGGGTCAGCAAAGAGCTCGCGAGGCTGCCGGTCTTGTTGTGCACATGATAAAGGAGGGAAAACTAAGCGGCAAGACTGCGATCCTTGCTGGGCCTCCCGGAACAGGAAAGACAGCAATCGCCGTGGCCATCTCCAAGGAGCTCGGCGAAAACGTACCGTTCATCCAGATAAGCGGGAGTGAGATCTACAGTAGTGAACGCAAGAAGACGGAGATCCTCATCGAAGCCATCCGAAAATGTATTGGCGTCGAGATCCATGAAATGCGCAAAGTCTACGAGGGCGAGCTTACGGGCATGGACATCAAGACGGTAGCGCATCCCTACAATCCCTATCAGAAAGTTCCCGAGAGTATCAGACTCACTCTCAAGACGCAAAAAGAGGAGAAGACCATTGAAGCCGGGTCCACAATAGCTCAACAGGTTATTCAGCAGAACATATCAGAAGGTTTCGTAATACAAATCGACGCTGAAAGCGGACGATTAGCCAACCTTGGCCTAAGCATGGAAAGCGCTAAGGGAAAGACGCTTGACATCGACACAAGAAAGAAAATCCCCCGCCCTCCAGGCAAAGTACTCAAAGAGAAGGAATTCGTCTACACGCTAACCCTAGCCAACATGGACGAAATCAACGCCCGTCAAAGGATGGGCGGCGGAATCTTCTCGATGTTCATGGGCGGCGCCGAAACCAAAGAGATAGACACGGAAATCCGCACGGCCGTTGATGAGGCCGTGAAAAAAATGGTGGACGAAAAGAAGGCCTTCATACATCCCGGTGTGCTATTCATCGATGACTCACATCTTCTAGATCTGGAAGCATTCAGTTTCTTAGGTCGGGCAATTGAGAGCGAACTTGTCCCGATCATCATTCTGGCCACGAATCGTGGCGTTACGACCATTCGAGGGACCGATGTCAGAAGCCCCATGGGCTTTCCTCTCGACCTGGTTGACCGTTCAGTTATCATCGGAACAGAAGACTACGATGCTGACAGCATTCGTGAAATCCTGAAGATTCGATCCAAAGAGGAGAAACTCGACATCAAAGAGGACGCGCTAGAAAAGATCACAGAGGTTGGAGCTAAGACATCTCTGCGATACGCGGTCCAACTACTGAGTCTAGCTGCGCAAAACGCCAAGAGCGCCAAACGCAAGCAAGTCAGCATCAAAGATGTGGAACGCGTCAGCAATCTATTCATGGATATTGCTGAAGCTACCCAGCACCTCAAGAAATATGAAGACAGAATGATGGTTCATTGACGGAAGGGCGTCCCCAGTTCCCATCAAGAATGGAAATCTGACGAGTTCGCACTCGAACGAAGGATAGAGCTGTGAATGTGAATCTTATCCAAGAGACCGAAGGCTCGTTGTTGTTTCGTACGAAATAGTTTTAGGGTTCTGTAGTGCCAAAGAGACTGATGTGGAGGGGTATGCCAGGAGATATAGTCGAAGCGAATGCAGCCAACTGGGAAGCGGAGATTGTAGCCTCAGAGGAGCTGGTAGTCGTCGAGTTTTGGCATCCGGAATGCCCCTATTGCAGGACGTTGGAACCGGTATACACCGAGCTTTCCCAAGAGTATGCAGGAAGACTGAAATTCGCGAAGCTGAATGTCCTGGAAAGCCAGGAGAACCAAGAGCTGGCGGCCAAGTATGGCATAATGGGCACGCCGACGATGAAGTTCTTCTGTGGAGGACGACCCGTTCAAGACATTTTGGGCATGTTGTCAAAGGATTATCTGCGACAGGGAATCGACTTCGCGATCGAAAAGCATCGAGAATGTGCTGAGAAGAGTACGCCGTTGAGTTTGCCCTATATAAGCTAGGAAATGTAAGCATGATGGCCCCTCCTGGTGCGGGAAGCATACGAGTGCTGCTATGTTGAGCGCGCGCTCCCCGAATTCTCCCCTTTTTTTGTGCGCGCCACTGGCCTCCACAGTCAGTCGTCAACGTAGACTTTCAGTCCGTGGGATTTCAAGGGCTTGGTCACGCTTGGTCTGCTTAATGCTTTTAGCAATGCGTAGCCAATTGCGGCCATCGCAACTAAGCTGCTAATTGTGATACTCGCTATCATCGCAGTCCATATCGGCATGCTTAGGCCAAAGATCTCTGGCGGTGGAAAGAACAGCCAAAGGTAGCCCCCTACAATGATTCCAATGGGTAAAGCGCCTGCAACACAAGCTAAGAATTGCCGTCGTCTAAGTAGAAAAATGAGGGTGGCTGCAATCAGGTTGGCAATTGGCCCTAGGATGACGTCATGAGGTCCAAGCCAGTAGTATGCATTGCCCAGGAAACAGCCAACGGTTACGCCAGCAATCACGGGCGAACCGAACAACGCTGCTAATGGAATCAAGCAATCGGCAACGCGGAGTTGAACGGGTCCAAAGGAGATCGGCGCCAAAGCAATGAGGAGAATCGCATACAAGCTTGCGAAAATCGCTGTAAGACTCAAGTCACTCGTTTTCAATTTATCACCTCCCTACTCCGGGGTTTTTATGGCGGAACGGGTGGGAGGAGCCCACTCACCCGCCGGTGCTTGAGCTTATTCTTCGATTGAGCTGAAAAAGCTTCTGCAAACGCGTTTCATGTATATGTGTCCGGAGTTTCACACAAGATCTCACGACTTAACCATATTAGTCGCACGCGCGTTTCCAACGATGAAGCCATCGCTTTTGGTCAGGTAGGTTTCACAGCAAAGTCCAGAAGGATACTAGAATACACTACCATGGTTGTTTATATGAATCGGTTCGTCAGAGTAGAGTAGCAGTAGCGCAAGCGAGTGAGTACATTGAAGAAAATTCGGATTAGACGGTATCCTCCTCCAGACTTCTCAAAAGATTCGAAATCCCGATGGGCGTCAGTTGTCGTTCCAGCTATCTCTGAAAGAGAAAAAGAGCTGTTGATGCTCTACAAAGCCAATCCAAATCATCCCTTGGTTGT
>JABAOF010020581.1_pt5 | contig 15170 bp, 12 predicted proteins | sample 7062171 | NCBI WGS metagenome assembly JABAOF01 (sample SAMN14538628, study PRJNA623070) | marine sediment metagenome | biome: marine biome [ENVO:00000428]; feature: marine pelagic biome [ENVO:01000023]; material: deep marine sediment [ENVO:00002113] | place: India: Gulf of Khambhat ...
GTTCCCCTCACTGTATCGGTAAATACCCTGAGCAGATCAAAACTTGGAATTCCCTGAACTACTACTTCATAACGAATTCCCTCCTCAAACGCTTTAATCATGTAGGATCGTGCCAAATCGATGACCGGTTCAGTTGCATTCTCCACAGCAACTTCGACACATTTTCGCTGAGCCGCATCCATACCGCTTGCAAGTCCAAGGCGTCCAGAGTATCCTGTTTCGGTTCCAAGCCCTCTTCCAGTTGCGCTCTCAAATGCTTTGAGATCGATCGATGCAGATGCGAAATGGATACTACCCTCGCTACCAGCATCCTCCACTATTCCATCGACTACGATGTAGACATCCGCATTCAGCGCCTGAGCAATGAGCTGAACGACGCTTACAGCACCTGTGGTTTCTTCATAGAGCTTGAGATACTCTTCCTTTATCTCATTGATCCGTGTGAGGTCCACATATTCGTAACCCTTGTTGGCAAGGTAGTTATTCACACGATTGACACCCAGCCGCGCATACTCATCGGCTATATTTCTCTTTTCAGGTTCAAAATAAACGAGATAGATCAGATTATCGATCGCTTCATTTATCAGAGGCGCGTAGGGTGATCCCGTGTAGTCCGGCTCCTCTTTTATTTCTAGCAAAGCAATCTCCAGAGTTTGCAAACTCTCCTCCACCTTGGGTCTGTCGAACGCGGCCCGTACGTAAACAACCGTTTGCTTTCCAGACTTCACCTTATCGGTAACCTCATAATTCAATATAAAGTTTTCGCTGATATTATACATATAGGAGTTAAGCTTTGGTTTGTTTGCAGATTCCGTTTCCTCTCCCACCATTCCAACCACGACTTTTCGCAGCGCGTCCTGGAAGGCTAAGATAAGTGCATCATCGAACTTCCTCGCCTTTCCGACGCCATTTTCAATGACCATGGTAGAATCTACCGGTTCTCCCTTTTTAACCGACTCCTTAGCACATCCAAAACCGATCAACACTGTGATTACTATGATGAGAATTGTGAAGAGGAGGCTTTTTCTATTCATCTCTCTCCCTCCTGTTGTTAATGAGCGGGCGGTCGAAATGCCACCAACATCTCACTAATTCTTGTTCTTAAGAAATTGCCCTATCGGTATGTTAAAAGATCTCAGTATAACATGATTTAGAGTACTTTTCTATTCGCTCAGGAACAGCACACGTTATGATTCAGTTACCCATACAGTATAATATACCGCAAAATATATTCGACGAAACGCCAAACTTTCATTTTTAAAATCGTAGGGTATAGGAAAGGGTTGCCTCAAAACCGGAAATACTTACACGCTTCAAGCCCTCGGTGTTCGCATCCTCCAGTATATTTGGACTATCCGAGTCTATTTCAAATGATTCCTTCGAGCTACCAGAGGTTTCCTCAATATGAATCGTCCAGTTTTCAATTGGCGTGTAAAGCCGATAGTTCAACCCTGCCCGTATCGAGTTGTTTGGGTTAAGCCTGAAGGTGAACGCAGCCCCTCCCTTCGCACCGAATGCCAATCCATAGATATTCATAACCGGATCTTTTTCGGATTCGACCTTGGTACCCTCGATCGTGAGTATTAGGGGATCAGAGGGTATTGGATCTAGATCTTTGGAAAAGATGGTCATGTACAAAACTCCACCAAATACCGAAAGGTCCAGTCCCATTCTTCGTTTATAAAGTGATGTCCCAACTCCGATTTCTCCCAAACCGCCGAAAAGGGGAAAGTTCAGAATTGCCGTGAGATCGAGTACCCCCTTCAATCTGTATCCGAGCGATTTGGCAACAGACAGTCCTGCGATCGGTGCAAAACCCTTCTCTGGTTGTTCGAGATCGAAGGAGTAGAAGGTAGCAGGCGAGATCAACCCCACCTCTGTATCATCAACAAGAACGAGATCATAATCCATGTCCGGTACATCCAGCATCATAACCCCTGTATTAAAGGAGAGCTGAATACCCCGCTTTGCGACCTCAACGAGCTGATCCCCCTCGGTGATCCTCTCCTTCTGAATGACAATCTGCGCTTCGGTGACATCAGGATATACCTTACGAACCCGTACGAGACCCGTTGGAATCTGCACTATGCGTCCGGTGTTCCCGACCTCACTCTTTGTCATGACAGCGTACTCATCACCGAGGCGAACACCGATATCTGACCCAAGCTCGAAGAAGACCCTATCGCTACTAACCTGGATGACACCGGATCTTATTTTGAACATGTCAATTTTCTTTATATTGAATGCAAGCATGGACATGGCCTCGTCAATGGCCTTTCTTTTCGCTCCATCAGGACTCTGGCCAGTGGCAGATCCGGTAATTCGCAGTGATTCCTCCTGAGTTCCCTCACGCACATTGATGAAAAACAGATCTACGACCACATCGACTTCATATTTGGTAACCCAGTACATGCTATCTTCGGTTACCACAACGGTTCTTTTCGCTTCCTCTCTGTAGTTCGAGAGTGAGGGCTGAACAATCAGAAAGGAGCTCACAATACGGTCGAAATCCTCGCCCTTGATAACAATGGTACCAAATTTTTCATCATAGGTTCCCGCCTCTTTTGCCTTTTCTACCTGAAGCTCTTTGATACGCTCGATAAAATCATCAATGTCCTTTGATTCGAGCCGATAGTCACCATATCCTATCACATTGAATCTCTTCAATGAGACAAACTCATGGTTGATTGACGAGTGAACGTAGCCGATTACCTCCTCAGGAACATTGTAGTCGTAGGTGGTAAGTCCGAAAATAGCGATATCCTGTTCCTCTGAGACTTCGGCTGCAAATACCATCCCTGAAGTGGTAATGAAAAGTAAAGCTATGAGGAGGAATCTTCTCATACTATCTATACCTTCCTGAACCCCGTATATTATCATCAGGAACATAGTAGTCGCTTGTGACAACTCGCGAGATGTCTTGTCATAAGCTCAACATTTAGAATCTGATGAATATATTCACCAGATTCTAAATATAACAGATATCGCAAGAATATTCAAAAATCAATATGGGTATCACGAAAACTACATTTTTCGTTGTTCGACCGATTGTCGAGTTGCTATATTCACATCACCAAGTTTGTTTCCTTTAACTCATCTTGCAAATTTAACAACTTTTCTTATCTCTGAAAGGAATTTTCATGCGAAACCTATCGCTCATACTCATCGTACTTCTGTTGTTCTTCGCTCTTATTGCGGGGTGCAAACAAAAGAGGAATCCTTCGGAAAGCCCTTCAGATCTCTTCAAAGATGTGATCGATACTTCGGAAAGCGATTTACAGGAAGGCAAGCGTGGTGGTTCGATGATACGGGCAGACATACAGGAAATTGACAGTCTCAATATAGTCACAACAAGATCACGCTCCGTCTACGCTGTTCTAAAACTGGTTTTTGAAGGCCTCTTGAGCGTACACCCGATTACGGGTGAGATTCAGGGAGGAATTGCCCGGAATTACTCAATATCGGCGGATGGCTACTCAATCATTCTTAGCCTCAACACCGACATTCGATTCTCCGACAATACCCTCTGCACAGCAGATGATGTACTCTTTTCTTTTGAGGAAATATACATGAATCCAGAAGTCGATTCAAAAAAAACCGATGTTTTGCGCATCAGAGATTCACTTGTTTCGATAACGAAAATAAACGATTTTACGGTACGCATCGATCTGCCCGTACCGTACAGACCCTTCCTCTATACGCTGGCCGACATTCATATACTACCCAGACATATTCTTCAACCCCTCATCGAAGAGGGGGGTATCGAGGCATTCAACAAGAACTGGGGGAGCCTCGAAGGTGAAATACAGAGCATCATTGGAACAGGGCCGTATGCTCTAACGGAGATAAAACGGGGGCGGTATATTCGCCTCGAACGCAACCCTCACTTTAATAGTAGGGAGGGGGGCTTTTACATCGCAGGAATGCCCTATTTGGATGAGATCATTGAGCTCCTCGACATAGACAATGAAACGAAGATCCTCAAGTTTCAGATTGGAGAGATAGATTTCTACGACATCAAAGACACGGACATTGCCAGCGGCGACATCGAAGTTCTTCTGGCAAACCGGGAAGAAGGTCACTACGACCTCTATTCAGCCGGACAGACGCTCAGGACCAACCATTTTCTTACATTAAACCAAAATCCGAAATCAATTCAGGAAGATAAGCTGTCCCTCTTTACCCATCCTTCTTTCAGGAGGGCAATTTCTCTCTTGATAGATCGGGAGCGCATCATCGAAGATGTATACCATGGTTACGCCTTTATCGATGATTCACCTGAGCGGAACACATCACCTTTTTATAGAGCTATGGGCTCTCAACCCTATAGTTTCGATCGTGCGCAAAACCTCCTTTCCCAACTATCACTCACCGATCATGATGGAGACGGGTATCTCGATTATCCATCGGGTAAACCCCTCACATTTACCTTACTTACCAATGAGGACAATCCATTCAGGGTCCGAATCGGTGAAATANNAATGTGGAGTTTAAACCAATAAAATATGATCTTATTGTTACAAAATTAATCGATACATTCGATTGGGATGCAGTTATACTCGGTATCGAAGGGAGCATCGACCCAAACGATGCTTCATGGATATGGGAGTCCAAGGGTGCATTTCATCTCTGGAATCCATATCAAAAAACCCCTTCAACAGGATGGGAAAAGAGAATAGACGTGCTATTTGCACTCGGTCGTACAACTTGGAATTTCGAAGATGCAGGTAATTACTACGAGGAATACCAGAATATCATCGCCCAGGAACTTCCACTAATCAATATTGCTATTCCGGCAGAGTTATACGGTTTTAGAAAGTGGTACGGAAATGTAGTTCCACGATCTGTTACCTATAATGCTATCGGGCTCATTCCCTACATATACTGGAAGGGTAAAAACAAAAAAACCTTCAAACCTTAGACCTGGATGTCACATGATAAGGACCTGGGCGAATCCCTCACCAACGGTGGGAATTTCGGTTTTAGCATAAAGTTTTACAATAAGATGCTCTGGAACAGGAAACTCCCTGGATCTGTTCTGCTCGAGAAGCACAGAGGTGCCCCTGTTCAGGAAGATACATGCTATACTTTTATGAAACTTACTCGCGTAATCGATGTACCGTTTCCTACTCCTTGCGGTTAGACTCGTATTGTCGATAATGATTTTCTTGTTTCTTTGGAGGAAGTGTACGATTATGTCATACTCTATATGCTTTATCAGCCCCTCCAGTTCCTCATCCCAGTCATCGGCATTCCAGTCCGCACCATGCTCGGTCATCCCCTTTAAATGATGGCGTATTTCATGACGATTGATTCTCTTTCTTTCGTGAAAGTATTCTCTGGCCACCTGTGATTTACCAGATCCGTAGTTTCCAAGAATAAGGACAATATCATATTTGNNAATTTTTTCGGTACTCAGAGCAAAATTCTTGACAACAACTGCTTATCCATTTACATTGCGAAGGTATTCAGGACGAGGGTTATGAGACAACGTGTTTTAATTCAGGATCTGCACTCTCAAATCGGTAATCACGTGACCATTGGAGGATGGATCCACAGCATACGAAAACAGGGTAAAATCATTTTTATACTCCTCCGCGACCGGACAGGCATTGTGCAGATTATCAGTAAGGCGCAAAAAGTCAAAGAACATGACATTCGAAATGAGAATGTCATCTATGCCTCAGGTACGATTATTGAGGATAAGAGGGCGGAGGGCGGAATTGAACTCAGCCTTGAAGAACTGGAGGTCATCTCTTCTCCTGTAAAAAACCTGCCGATCTTCGTCAATGACAAAGCCGACTTTCAGAAACTCGAACTGGAAACCCTCCTGAACAACAGGGTGCTTTCATTGAGAAATCCGAAAAGAAACCTCATCTTCAAGCTTCAGGCTGAAATTATCGATGCTTTCAGAACCTATCTCAAGAATGAGGGTTTCACCGAGGTAACGACGCCGAAAATCATCGCTACTGGAACTGAGGGTGGGACACAGCTTTTCACAGTCGATTACTTCGACAAGCTCGCCTACCTTGCACAGTCCCCTCAGTTCTACAAGCAAATGCTGGTTGGTTCAGGGTATGAAAGGGTATTCGAGATAGGTCATGTCTACCGCGCAGAGGAGCACAATACATCCAGACACCTCAATGAATACGTCAGTCTTGACTACGAAATGGGATTTATCGAAGATGAGAATGATGTGATGGATGTGGAGGAGGGATTTATCAATTACCTCTTTAAAAGATTGAATGCGGAACAGGGGCAAATTCTCGAAACCTATGGGCAGAGTTTACCCGTACCCGATCATATCCCACGGTTGCCGGTAAAGAAGGCATGTGAGATTTTAAAAGAGGAGTACAATAAAAATTTAAAGGGTTATGACCTTGACCCCGAAGGCGAAAAGCTTATATGCGACTGGACAAATAAAAACCACGATACCGAGCTTGTCTTCCTGATCGAATATCCACGGTCTAAACGCCCCGTTTATACAATGCCCATACAGAGCAACCCTGATTTTACCCGGAGTTTCGACCTCCTCTTCAGAGGACTTGAAATAACAACCGGCGGACAGCGAATCCACGATTACCAGATGCTCATAGATGCCTTTGAACAGCGAAATCTACAGCACCATGAATTTGATTATTATATCGATACATTTGCCTACGGCATGCCCCCCCATGGTGGCCTTGCAATCGGCCTCGAAAGAATTACCGCTCAGCTTCTGGGGCTTTTAAATGTCCGTGAAGCATCTATTTTTCCGAGGGATAGGAGCAGGATCATTCCTTGACAGGACCTTCGCCTTCGACTATTGAATTCGGACTAGAGCTTACATATTGACCTGATAGATCATTCTGGAGCCTACCTCAACCGCCGTAAGCTTTCCGTAGTAGTGCAGTCCAGTATCAACACAGATCAGCTTGGGGGTAATAAGAACCTCCTGCAGAGGGGTATGCCCACATACGAGCGTTTTTTCCCACCTGTATTCTTCCGCAGAAAAGTGCTCCCGCATCCAGAGTAGATCAAAATGATTCTTCTTTCCCTCTTCGATCGTGCTGCTCGGATTGACTCCGGCGTGGCAGAAAAAAAATTGTTCAGTTTCCAGCCAGAGCTCCAATCCCAGTAAAAATTCTATATGTGCCTCTGGAATCACATCCATTATAGCTGCATAACGTTTGTTGTCATCCCATAAGGAGAGGAGGCTTGTAATGCAATCCATTTCCATACCGTAGCTGTATAGAGTGGTCGCCCCACCGTTGTAGAGCCATGTATTCAGATCATTGACAGCAGCAGGATAACCCATGGAACCAAGCATCATGTCCTCATGATTACCCTTGAGAAAGACGACGTTTCTGTGGTGGATACGGAGCTCAATGAGGCTTTGAATCAACACCTTTGCCTCCAAACCCCTATCGATGTAATCACCGATAAATACGAGCAGGTCTCTTTCCTCAAATCCGAGCTTGGGGAGGAGCCTCGTAAGGGGCTCGTAGTGTCCGTGGAGATCCCCGATCGCAATTATCCGCGAGTAATCCACCTCGCTCACCCTCATCTAACCATCCAATCTATAAGGTACGATCTCTTGTTTCAGCATTATACACTTTCGTATAAAAATATGAAAAAATTCCTTGCTTTGGACAATTGAATGTTTTATCTATACTCTATTGTTCTCGGTACAGGTAGTCTCCAGAGCATTGGAGCGAGCTATGAACCATGAAATTGTAGTTGGATTTTTAAAAGAGCACGGTAAAGTGTGCTGGCACCAACAAGTTTCCCAGGCGATAAAAAAGAAACGAAACTGCACCCTGTGTGCGAATATAATAAGAGATTCTCTCCTCCTCATCACAAACATGCGTGAGGCACGAAAAACCGTTGACGTTGGACTCGCTCTTTCACCTGAAACAAAGACCGAACCCTATAGGCCTTATGCTGCTGCAGGATTTTCAATATTTCAGCAAAAGGGTGCAACCGAATCTGAAAGGATCAACGAGATTTTTGATCATGCATTCAGAAAAGGCTATGATAACGTAATCGTCACAGCCTATGGAATACCGAACATTCCAGTGAGATATATTGAAGAAGCCCTTCAGGAGTTAAGAAACGGAAAGCAGATCATCATTGGGCCTTTAGTGAACGGAAAGTTTTACCTCGTTGGCATGGGTAGGGAAGAGTACCACCGTTTGGATAAGTCGAATCTGATGAGCCTCATTGATTTTGTAAATGGAGAGGAGAGGGACCGGGTGATTGATTTGATAAAGAATACCTGTGAATATTATAGTTTCCTCCCAGAATGGTATATGGTAAGTTCACTCGATGATCTCAAACGAATCCATGCTGATTCCATCCTCGGCAAAGGGTGGAAGGCTCGATGGACCACCTGCATGGCTGACGATATAGTATGATATATCCCTTTGTTGGCTGTATACCACATGTTATAATCTCCATACGTGAGAGGTAGTGCACGTTCTTAGAATTATCTTAAGAGTCGCCCAGAATAATCTTATATCGAGGAGCCGAATATGCACGATGTGATCATACTCGGGGGAGGTGCAGCAGGACNNTATGCAACACGAGCTGGAATGAAAACAATGTTGCTCGAAAAAATGGGAATCGGCGGTCAGATAATACTGACCGAAGCGGTCGAAAATTATCCTGGATTCTCCTTTATCAGTGGTCCCGAGCTCATGGACAAGTTCGAGAAACATGCAGAAAAATTTGGTGTTGAAATCGTCTATGAAGAGGCGAAGAAGGTAAAATCAAGCGCCAGTTCCCATACGGTGGTCACCGATGAAAATGAGTATGAGACCATATCAGTGATCGTTGCAACTGGTTCTACACCGAAGAAACTTGGGGTTCCGGGAGAAGATGAATTTATCGGGAGAGGTGTGTCTTTTTGTGCAGTATGCGACGGCCCCTTCTTCAAGGAAAAGGAGGTAGTGGTAATTGGAGGTGGAGATGCTGCGGTCAAGGAATCGATATACCTCACACAGATAGTGAAGAAGGTCACTATTGTACACAGGAGAGATAAGCTCAGAGCAGAAAAAATACTACAGGATCAGGCATTCGCGAATCCGAAGATCGAATTTATCTGGGACCACGTCGTGGATCATATCAGTGAAGAAGGTCAATTTAAAAGAGTTGTTATCAAAGATGTAAATGACCCGGAAAAGAAAAACGAAATAAACGTAGCGGGTATCTTCATCTACATCGGTCATATACCAAACACAAAATTTTTAGATGTTGCTAAGACCACAAACGGACTGATCGTTACTGATGAGTGTTTGGCAACCTCTGTCAACGGCATCTATGCTGCAGGAGACTGCAGGGATACGTGCCTGCGTCAAATTGCAACCTGCGTTGGTGACGGTGCGCTTGCCGCTTATTTTGCCGGTGAACATGTAGAGAGTGTGAAGAGCGGTCACCGATAACGCTCTTTGAACGTTTCTGTTCTTTCCTCACAAGAATACACACTTTTTTTAGACCTTTGGTACTTACTTTCGCGCATTTTAGCATATTTCGAATTATATAAACCTGTCAATTGACATTGCTGAACTAACTTGCTGGTTCAGAGCTTGATTCTTTAAAATGAAAATATAGGCTAACCAGGGTTAATGTGTTGACAAAACGGTGATTCTTGTGCAGAATGCCCGGTGGAAATAAACGTTTCAAGGAGATACCACTATGCACCTGGTTCCAGCACAGAATCCATCAGATTGGGATTCAGCCGCCGAAGGATACGCCGAGTTGATCGCACCTATCACCGGAAACTTTACCGACCAGCTACTGTCCGCCGTCAATTTAAGCCCTGGTGAAAAGTTCCTAGATGTCGCCGCCGGTACCGGTACTACGGCGATTTCAGCTGCGAAGCTCGGTGCCACTGTAACTGCCGTCGACTTTTCAGAGGCAATGGTTGAGCTGATCAGGAAGAACGCATTAGCTGCAGGCGTTGAGGTGACTGCATCGGTGATGGACGGTCAGAACCTCAACCTTCAAGATAACAGCTTCGACGCAGCCATTTCCGCATTTGGGCTCATGTTCTTCCCCAACCTCACGAGAGGCTTCAAAGAACTCTATCGGGTACTCAAAGCAGGTGGTAGGGCCGTCGTCCTAGCCGATGCTCCGCAATCAGATGACCCTTTTGCCCAGGTTAGCGGCCAGGCACTGTTAAAAGTAATCCCATCTCTTTCCGAAGGGAATGACGAAGTCAGTGCGGGTGCTCGCCTTGCCCAGCCTGGCGCAATGGAAGAGTACTTTACCAATGCTGGCTTTAAAAACGTTCAAATTCAGACCATCACCAGCGAAATGAAGATCAGAGACCCAGAGCAATTCTGGCTCAAACTTGGTCCGGCTCTGCCTCCCCTCAAGCCTCTATTTAATTCGTTTGATAACGAGACCATGGCCGAAGTTGCCAAAGCGTTCGATGAGGTTCTATCCGACACAAAGGTCGATGGTGTCGCTATCGTCAATCTTGGGGCGTTGCTCGGCAAAGGGACCAAGTAGCCGTCAGTTGGATGGCGTTCCACCATAATGTATTGAGAAAATGAAAGTGTGGGTTGGCGGGGTGATCTATTTTTTTACTATCTATTATTGAGCTCGAGTATGAGCTCAACCTCACCCCGTGACATCTTCGTAACCTTACATATTTCCGGAATGGTCCATTTTTGTTCAAACAGGGTCAGGACTGTTTTCACCTTGCTGTCCGATTCGCGGGAGAGCATGGTCGGACTTTCTTCGCGCGCTTTACCCTTTATCGGTCTACCCTCAGGTATCGAGACACCGGTGCTCTTCATCTCATCAACCAGCCTCTCTGCATCTTTCGTGAGGTTCGTGAGCCGTGACTCAACTCGAGCAAGCCACTCCCTGGTGTTCTGCAGCTGTTTGCTTCGTTCCTCTATATCCTGAACGAGAGAATCCATCTCCTTGAACTTTGAGAGTACCTCTTCGATTCTGTTCTCATAGGCTAGGAGGCTTCCTGTTTTTTCATCGATGAACGTAATTTTATTTTTCATCTCCTCCTCACGTTCACGGATATCGTCTAAATTCTCCTTGAGAAGATCGGTACGCTTTTCAAGATTGTTAATGAATTCCTTTGTCTTTGAAATCGTCTCTATGGAGACTTCGATATCCTTTTCCCGACCGGTTAGATTTTCCGCCTTTTTCTTCAGCGAATCGAACTGCCCTTCAATATTCTTCACATTTGATTCGATACGGTCCAATAATTCTTTCTCAGATTCAATGAGCTTTATCTTTTCATCCACTACAGTTATGAGGCCGATGGCCTGTTCGGCGTTCTTGGCAATATCTTGGACGAGTTTTTTTTCGCTCTTCAACTGACGTACCTTTGCCGAAATGTCACCCTCATCCCGCTTGAGATTCTCAACCACCTTTTTCAACGACAGTATGTCCTTTTTATCCTGCTTCAACCCAACCATGAGATCAGAAAACCGCTCGATATCTTCTTCAACCTTATCCTTAAACTTTACCGCCCTGCGTAAGACCGTTGATTCTTTCTCAAAATCAGAAATCCTCTTCTCTATTCCGGCTATCCTATGTTCGATACCTTCTTGGACCTCGCCCACCTCGCTGCTGAAGGCACTGAGTTTCTGAGACGCATCTTTATGCGATTGGGCTAATTCTGACTTTGCACCTTCAGCTAGCGAGTTCACAAGGTCCTGAAGCTCACGCCCCTTATCATAAATTTTTTCACGTTGACCTGAGATTTCCTTTTCGACATCCTTTCTGAAATATTCCAGCGCGTCGCTTACATCCTTGACCACATCCCCCTTTAATTTGTCAACCTTCTCCTTGATTCCATCAACCTCATCCCTTATGCCGTCAAGGTTTGCTCTCATCTGCTCTCTCAGTTCATCACCTGTTTTGAGATAGCTTGTTTCAAACTCCTTCACGCTTCCATCAACGCTCCCCAGGGTTTCTTGAATCTTGCTCTCAACCATCCCTTGTATTTGTTTGACCTCCTGGTTGATGGTATCGATCTTTTCATTGACACCTTCGAGCTCCTCCCGGAATCGCTCAATGGACCGTTCTTTCTCCTCCTGGAACAGAGATTTGAGATTTTCCAATTCACGGACGAGCTCCTCCCTCGCCTCAAGCTTCACCCTGCTCAGGTTTTCCATGATCTCCCTTTCCTGTCCACTGACCTTCTCCTCCGATTCCTGCACCTTTTTCCCCATTTCGCCGATATATGCCATCAGTTGATTTTCCCTCTTCTCCAGTTCAGAATCCGACTCACTGATTATTGTTCCGATTTTTTCAACTATCCTCTCCCTCTCCTGGGTGTACAACTGCTCGGTCTCTTCTTTGAGACTGCGGATTTTCTTCTCTATCTCCGGTTTATAATTTTTGAAAACAGATTCGATCCTCTCCTCAATCATCTCCTGACCGGCATTCGCAATATTTTTTAAATCACCGATTCGCCCTTCCAAGGTGTGAATTTTCCCTTCATACTCTTTGAGGCGAGAGACGAAGTCATCACTTACCGTTGAAGTTGCCTCAGCGATTCGGCTGTTGAGCTGCTCGGTGATCCCGTCAATCTGATTCATCGCATCGTCGATCGGCCCTTTTAACTGCTCAACGAACAGCTTTTTATGCTGCTCAACTTTACCCGCAAAACCCTCGATCTGTAATTTTATTTTTTCTTCCTGTGATTCTAGATTGGTACGCATCCGGCTATAGAGAGTAGTAAACTCTTTCTTGTAGGCGACCAGTTTTTCATTCATCTCCGATACGATCGGCTTTATGAGAAGTAGATTCTTGTTCGCCTCTTCATTTATTTCAGAAATTATCCTGCTCTTCAGTGCATCTGTCTCGCTCTCATGTGCCTTCGCTTTTAGATGTAAAACTTCCCCGTACTTGTCTGTTTCCTCCTTTATATTGCTCAGGAGATTCTGTACCTTACCTTCGAGGCGTGCAACATAGGAGGATAGATCTTTGGCTTCACTTTCGACTTTTTCAAAGATTCCATTTTTGAATGAGCTCTGAGATTCCTCCAAGAGAAGCATATAGCGCTTGTACTCATCCTCCGCTCTATTTATAAATGCATCGACCGTTTCCCTTTCAACACGCTCTAACCTTTCCTTTGTTCCATCCATGAGGTCACCCAGGTTGGTGATCTGTTTTTCGATCACTCTCAGCTTTCCATCTTCCACCTCAGAAAGCTTATCCTGACAGGTTTGTACGGTGTTCATGAATCCAGTAATATTCTGTTGTGTCTTTCCGAGAATATCATTGGTTTCTCTCTTGAACCTCTCCAGTGCATTCTTTCCTTCATCCGAAAACTCATTGAGATTTTGACGGTACTCATCCACGAGAGATCCGAATAAACTCCTCGCCTCTTCAATGATTTGACTCTGCGCATCCTCAATTGCTTTTTCCGATTTATCCTGCACTCGTCGTTCAAGGGTAGGTATCAGTGCAGAGGTGTTTCTAATGGCCTTTTCGTTTTCCGCAATATCCAGAGCAATCCGGTCGACCTTATTGGAAAGCCCTTTCAGTGATGGAAGGTTCTTTCCCAGTTTTGTTACCTCAAGAGATATCTCTTCCTTGAGCCCTTTCAGTTTCTCCAATTCTCGCTTAATCGAATCTAGTTCGGATTTCTCGTTCTGCAGCTTGACATGAGACCCCTTGAGCTGATCCTGTGATGCTTCCAATCTGCTCATCAAGGTCTCCGCTTTTTGAAGGGCGGCGTCCAGTTTTTCTAAATGGGACCCCATTTCCTCCTTCTTTCCCGCTAAAAACCTGTTGAAGTCCTCTGATAACTTTTCTGCGTACCGCTTGAACTTGTTGAAGTTGATCCTGCGTTTATCTATTCTTCGGAAGAAGAGGATGAGAATGAGAGATATGAAAATAGTGATAAAGGGCCAGTAACCCATGTTCCCCTCCCAAGAGAGTTTAGAACATTTAGTTAACCTTATAGTAGCTAACTCTAAATGTCAATGTATTTTACGGCGGTACAGCGCCCTTCCCTTTCTCCCCCCAAGGGACCTTTACGTCCTCACCTGCAGAATCTACCAAAGGTCCTATCAGGGAAGGACCAGGATCGATCGTGAAAAACAGAAAAAAAACCTGCAGGAGGATGGGTAACCCCTGCAGGTTATCAACCACATAAACATATTTTCTCTTATGGATGTCCAGCTGAGCTACGCTCCTCGTTTTAAAATTTCATATCTGCGAGGTGTCTGTACATCCTATACCGTTTCTCAGCATCTTCACGGGCGATTTCAAGATACTCTATGGCTTTCTCGGGATTTGTCTGTTTCAGTGCTCTGAATCGCAACTCATTGTACATGTATTCACCAATATCGATCGATGGTTCCTTTGAATCGATAACAAGCGGATTTTTTCCCTCCCGAGCCAGCAGCGGGTTGTATCGGTAGAGCACCCATGCACCAGAGTTTACCGCCAGCTTCTGCTCATCCACACCGTTTGCCATGTCGATACCGTGAGCAATGCAGTGGGTATACGCAATAATAAGGGAAGGCCCGTTGTAGCCATCAGCCTCGTTTAACGCTTTCACCGCCTGGTTCATATTCGCTCCTAAAGCAATTCGAGCAACATATACACTGCCATAGGTCATCGCCATCATGCCAAGATCCTTCTTTGCATTTGGCTTACCCGCTTCGGCAAATCGTGCGATTGCACCCAGAGGCGTAGATTTCGACATCTGACCACCGGTATTTGAATAGACCTCGGTATCGAGTACGAGAATATTGACATCTTTTTCCGACGCAATAACGTGATCAAGCCCACCGTAGCCGATGTCATATGCCCATCCATCACCGCCGAATGCCCAGATTGACCGTTTCACGAGATAATCCGCGAGGCTCAACAGAAGCTGAAGATCCTGGTCTTTTTTACCGGCAATAAGTTTTTTCAGTTTGCCAATTCTCAACCGCTGCGCTTCGATTTCCCCAGGAGATTCCTGCTCAGAATCCCGCAGCTCTTTGAGCAAGGCTGCATCAATCCCAGGGATCTTTTTCTTCAAAATCTGTCCTATAATTTCGCGGGCATGTTCCCCCAGTTTGTCAGAGGTCAGTCTCATACCGAGACAGAACTCAGCAGCATCCTCGAAGAGCGAATTTGACCATACGGGACCCCTGCCATCCCGCCTTGTGGTATAGGGAGTTGTGGGAAGATTCCCGCCGTATATTGAAGAACAG
>JABAOF010006453.1_pt3 | contig 15140 bp, 16 predicted proteins | sample 7062171 | NCBI WGS metagenome assembly JABAOF01 (sample SAMN14538628, study PRJNA623070) | marine sediment metagenome | biome: marine biome [ENVO:00000428]; feature: marine pelagic biome [ENVO:01000023]; material: deep marine sediment [ENVO:00002113] | place: India: Gulf of Khambhat ...
TCTGAACCAAGATTAATGGAAATGATGCCCTTTACTTTATCGAATATTTCGGTGTCGATCGTGATCTGCCAATATCCTTTTTTTATTCCCGTAACCAATTCATCTCTGTACTCAGTTATGGTCTTTAATGTTTTATTATCTAAGTCAATATTAAATTTTTCTGGATTATTTAGAAATTCAATCATACCATTCGCTATCCTTCCATACCATCCAGAACCAGATGGTTTAGGTCCTACTAAAATTTCCTCTCCTCTTTTTCTGTATGGAGTATCGATATCAATCTTAGATTCGAGTATGCTATCTAGTTCTAAGCCTTCTCCCATAACATACTCAACAATTTCCCTTCTTTCCTTTTGGCCTATGTGAAATATATTTGGATTCAGAACATGCACATGATAACCTCTCTGACCAGAGAAGTTTATACGTATATCTTCGTCGGAGAGGCCAAAATCTCCTATCAAAAATTCATCTACTAAGTTTATAGTGTCGTTTTTAACTTTTTCCAAGCATTCTTCGCATAACCATTTTTTTTCTATCATCTTTCCATTACATCTCTTGCAAACTTCTTTTATTTTTGATACATATCCACATTTACACAGGAAGTAGTCGTGTTTTTCTTTGCATTTTGTTTCTATGTGATCTGCATCAAGGTCAAATACCAATTCAGCGCCATTCCAGAATTTATCCTCCATTTTTTGGGCATTTGGGTATTTATAAAAGGCTGTAGAGTAATATAAGTCCCTCGGACATTCTTTCAACAAAAAATTCAAGAAGTTTGGGGCTTTTTTAAATGCAATGTGCCTTTTCATTATATTTTCAAAGGATATAAAGGCCCATTCCCTCTCGTTATAAGATAACGGCAATTTAGGAGGATTTTTTTTGTAATACTCACAAAATTTTCTTTTCAGAAGCATTCATACGCCTCTTGTAATACGTCAGTGGATGTTTCACACCCTTACAAAGAGTGTTTTCTATACAAAGTTGAAAGGTCTTAAGAGTACTGCAAGAAGGTGGAGAATACACGGTTCCAGAACCCCTTATTCCCGAAATATGTTCTACTTGGTATAAAGTTTTTTTCTCCTCAAAATCCAGTGATTTTGTAAATAAGCTTATGATTTCTTCTTTTTTCATTCCTACATTTAGTAGAAATGTTACAAGTGTAAATCTACCCATGTGAGAAATGTTTTCTCCTGCACTTATTCCTGAAATCAGAGACTTTATACATGGCGGAAACTCGTATTGAGAGACTCTTCCGTATATTTCTTTTTCAAATCTTTTTTTGTCTCTTGATATTCTTGTCTTAATAGGGATTGCATACTTCTCTAATTCTTCAGATATATGTTCTGGAACTGGAATTGGTAATTTAGACTGTATATGCAACCTTATCTTTTCCTGTAATATTCTACTAAATTCAAATTTCGATAATTCAATATAACCTTTCTCCATCTTATGCGTTATTAACTTATATTTTGGATCGTTTCTCAGTACATTGGTAAGTTCTAAAAAATCTTTGAAGTACATTAAAAAATCCTGATTCAGACGTGCATTGATCCCTAAAGAAGATGCAATTTCAAGTAATTTCGTCTCGCTTAATCCCTTTAAATTGCTGTGCGCTTGCTTAGCCTCAAATAGAGCGTATCTTCTTATTAGATAGTCATCATTTATATGTGATACCAAAAGATTAGAAAATATGTATGAAAATATTTTATTAAGATCTAAAGGTTCTCTCTGAATTTTTTCTTTTTCTAATGCTCTGAGTACCCTAATTTGAGCATTTCTCCTCACTCTTTCGTAGGCTCTTGAAGTTACGAGTGAATTTAGGGGAATCTCTAATCTTTCTACATAGTTCTTTGCTTCTGGAAGAAAGGGAAATCGAGAAAGATATTTTACGTCCATGTTATTCCGATTCTACCCTTGGAGCTAAAAGGTAAGTAATATTACCATTGGGTATCTCAAACCTGAGTTCAAGTGGTAAATCCGTTCCTAAGCTAATCTTAACCGTCTCTGTCATTGGAGAAGGTACCATCATATTTTGGAGGTAATCCACGTTAAACATGGATTTAGCGTGTTCTTTGACGTTTAGATCTATTAAACCCTCAGATTCTTTGTCGAGTTCGATGTCAACCTCTCCTAAATCGCCCCAAGACTTCATTGAGAGTCTATCTTGGTCTACCTCAAAAACTAGAAGATCTCCAACTATTCTTGCGTCATTTATTGCATTTTTAAGAACTTCCGATCTAATTTCAACAAAGGCATCGAATTCGAGATTTGGAGTCTTAAACTCTGATTCTGCTATATCCAGCAAGTGTAGTGTGAAACTCCTTCTTGAGGCGCCTTCAAAAGTAAGTTTGAACAGATTTTTTTTCTCTTCTGATTCAATTTTTAAGATGTCTTCTGGCTGTGCTCTTCTTAAAATTGTCTTCAATCTCTCTAAATCCAAACCAATGGTTTTTTCCTTCTCAATTTCATACTTATCAAAGGCTTGTTTAGACAAGTCTAACATTATCATGGCTACGTGAGGGGGATCCATTGCGCGCACTTTAATTCCTTCTTTTGTTATGTTGAATGCACCTTCATCTATTATTTGTGAAATAGCGTCTATAACAAGTCTAAATGTTCTTATATCATTAATATCTATTTTAAACAATTAAATACCTCCCATGGTTTTCTGGAAAATTTTTACTGCGCGTTTATATAGGTCAAAATCAAAATTTTCCATTACTTGTACTGCTTCTCCTCGAATCTCGGTTCTTTCTCCTATCAAAGGTAACCCAATTACCTTAACAAACTCTTTGACATTAACTTGAGGAATGTAATCAAATCTAACAAGGACGGATCCGCTTCCGTCGTCTATTAATATAGAATTTGTCTCTTCTTCTTTGTATAAAACTACTCCAAAGAGTATAACCCTCGAATCATCCTTTATTTCCTCTATCTTACTGAATCTAGCCGGTAATTTCCAATCCGTTCTAAAAGACTTCGACACTAGTATTCCCTCCAAGTATATTGACACTTGCTACATCTATAAAATTTTGTCTCTGGCTCGTCACCAGATCTCGTCTGCCTAATCCACCAGTAAGCCGTATCGTTTCCACATTCTTTGCATAGGATCTTTATACTCGGCAAAACAGAAATCTCTTCAATTATTGGAACCTTTTCTTGGCTTTTTAACTTATATTCCTTTTTGATGTATACATCTTTACTTGAGACTTCTTGTGAATTACATCTCCGGCAAGAAAGTATTATTTTCTCCTCTTTCTTTGTAATATCCATCAATGTCCCGCATTCTTTGCAGAAATTCATCTAACCACCTTAAAATCCTCTATTATTTTGCTATGGTCAAACGCCAGAGCAGGAAGATCTTCTATGTTGAACCATCTCGCTTCTAACGCATCTGTTCTGGGTAAAAATTCATGGCTGACAGGTTCAAGAACGTAGACGATAGATACCATGTGTCCTCTCGGATCTCTCCTTGGATCAGAGTAAACCCCAAATAATTGGTCTATTCTACATTCCAAACCAGTTTCTTCCTTTACTTCTCTTAAAACTGCATTTTCTACACTTTCTCCACATTCTACAAATCCGCCGGGAAGTGCCCATGTTCCCCTGTAAGGATCTTTTTTCCTCTTTATTAGCGCTATCTCATTACCTCTTAGAACAATCCCATCCACTGTAAGAGCGGGCGCCTTAAAATTACCACATACACAAGGACATTTTATCATAGAATTACCTCTTTACCTTAAGCAATAGAAGTTTTAGATGACCAATCTTCGGTATAGAAAATATAACCTTCCCTATAATCCAATCCGATTTTACCTTCCAAGGATCGGCTTCCTTGTTATTATCGCCCTTAGTCCTAAGGGTATTGTCAGGATAAATTTTGGTAACACGATGTACTATTGGAATTGAAAATCCCGGAGGTTTAAAAACTATGACGTCTCCCTCTTTTATACTGTTCATGTTAGCACCTTTAACTATAAGTAAATCTCCCGGATAATAGACAGGAACCATACTATCGCTCGCTACAGCAACCATTGGTGTTTCGGTATTTAGTGCAAATGAAAGACCTTGATTAAAAAAGAATCCTACGAGTATTCCTATTATTGCGTATAAAACGATTTCTTTTATCGCGCTTTTTTTCTCCTCCATTTATGCACGCCCCTTAGACTCCCCCAAAGTTACTCCTCTCGCTATAAGATGAGCCAACCTAATGGGTTCTGGCACAACTCCCCTATGAAGGGAGTGTTTCACCAAATTTATGGCGCTTTCTTGGGATAAGCCGTAAGATTGAAGGAATATCTTGCTTCTTTTGTAATTAAATATGAATATGTCGCCTGCTCTCTTTATCTTATTCCATCTCTCCTTTGCATTATCAAATTGTTCTAGAGCCTTCTTCATAGACTCCAAGTCTGGTTTCTTCCTCATCACTACAATAATAGGTAACTCTGTCTTTTCGCCAAATTCTGTGATGTCTACTATGTTGAATCCTCCTAAAGTAATTCCTTTGAGCATTATTACTCTAATTTGTCCATAGTGTCTTGAATTTACGAGAAGAGAAATAAGACTTTTTGTCGCGTCATTTCCATCTACTGCAACTCTTGTGCTCATAACGCCTTCCAAATAATGTTTTCTTGTAACTGCACCTACTACCAGTACTACTTCATCATCAAACGAGAAAGGCGCATCGTCGAACCCTACCATCCTTATCTCTTCTTTTATGTGGGAGATCTCTTTTAGCATTTTTCTCACTTAAGTTTCTTCTCTCTAAATCTATTTTAAAATTGTCTATCTTTAAATATCCATTATCTCTTCGTTTGGTCTTTGTTAGCCTCTTCAATAGCCTCCTTGATGGCTTTTTCTAATGCATTCATGTGAAACTTTCCAGCAAGATGTATAGGGCTCTCCTTTCCAGTGACTATATTCATACCTCTCTTTGATCTACAGGGATAATACTGGGTGTATAAACCAGCAAGTCTTGGCGCTTCCTTTATGTGTTTTCCCCTTAAATTCTCAGCCACAAACCATGATGCTCCGCAAGGTGAGCCTTTTAACACTTTTATTTCTTTAATAATCCCGTCTTCTAACTTTATCTTGTACCTCGGAAAGCCGAACTCCTTAGCAAATTCATCGAATTTTTTTACTCCCACAGGAACGAGACTACAGCAGGTAGGCGGAACAATAATATTAAGATCTTCTCTTGTATTTTTCAGATAAAGTGCGGATTCATCTTCCATAGGTATTAAAAATGTATTAACTCCTTGTTTCGATCCAATGTCTACAATATAAGATGTGAGGTCAGGGTGAAGAGAATAGGTAAAAACTATATCTACATCCTTGAAATACTCCTTAAAATGGTTAGGAAAGTATTCTTCAGGATATTCTATGAAAGAAGGGACTTCGTAAGGTAGAGAGAATTTTTTAACTACCAAAACGTTTTTCCCGTATTTATTCAAAGTCTCCTCTACTCTTTCACCATACTTCCCGCGCAAAATAAGCAATATTTTTACTTTATTCACTCAAAGACCTCAGTATAGTCTTTATCGACTTAACTGAGATAGAATCTTTATTTAGATCATACGGAGACTTTCCTTGGATATCAGCATTTATAATATTCTCGTCGTAGGGAATTGTTCCCAAAAGAGGCATTTCAATAGAACTTTTTATAAATTCGACCTGATCTTCATCAGTTATTTTGTTTGCTACTGCTAAAATATTTTTTATTCCGATCTCTGTAGAAAGTTCTTTTATCCGATTGGCTGTGTCTATAGATCTTTGTCCAGGTTCTACTATGACCGCCATCAAATCAACATTTTCAGCGGTTTTTCTTCCCAAATGCTCTATGCCAGCCTCCATGTCTAGTATTACCCAGTCCTCCTCCTTTAATATTAGGTGTCTGAGTAATGCGCGGAGAAATGTGCTCTCCGGACACACACAGCCTCCTCCACCACTCTCGACAGTACCCATGACAAGAAGTCTTATTTTGTTCTTTTTTACGCTAAAATTATCTATTAAATCGTTCACCTTTGGATTCAACCGGTATAAACCAGATTCCATTATAGTCCTCTCTTCTATCAACTCTTTTAGCCTTGATACTGGAGTCGGTAACTCTGTGATTCCAAGACTAGTGTGCAGATTCATATCTGGATCTGCATCAATGGCTATTACGTTATGCCCTTTTTCGTCAAGTATTCTGGCGAGTACTCCAGCAAAGGTTGTTTTTCCGGTACCACCTTTTCCTGCAACAGCAATCTTCAAAAAATCACCTAAAAATTGAATAAAAAAGAGAGAAAGGTTTACTTCAGTTCTAAGGTCGCTGCTAACTTTGGAATTCCGCTCGAGTCCCTTGGACCTACTACAACGTTCCATCCAGAGATATCCTCGAGTTCTCCCATTATACGCGCTGCCATACCCGGAATTACGATGGTTTTATGTTTTACCTTCTCATCAATTTTCGTATCGTCCATTGTCTCTTTAACCTTTGAGGCGCTTAATTGTCCTCCTGCAACTGCAGATTCAACTCCAATGCCTTCTGTATCTATCACAAGAAGCCAACAGTCTATGTTCCCTCCTTCTATGTCACTCGCCACAGTGTAATAAGTGAGTGCAAAATTTGTTGTAAACATAACTGGAGACGTATCCGTGGGTGATCCTATCTCCCTTAATCCTGATTCTACAGAGACTGGTCTTCTAGGATCGGTGTAGATGTTTTCTCTAAGCGTTATCAAGGGTATTATCATCCAAGGATCTATGCTGTGAAGTATCATTAGGTCGCTAAAGTTTATCAAACTCGTATTGGCTACAATAGCCTCTAAATTGGCTTTAGTAATATCATCTCCTTCTGTTAACCATGCAACGGCAGGAACTGTAATAAGGGGGAACCCTAAGTCTTTCTGCTCTTTTTCTATCGCTGCTCTTCTTAACATGACCAGATTGCTTACCGTTGTGCTGATGCCTTCCCCATGTGGGAAGGTACCGGGATCTAGTACGATTTCTTCTACACCCATAACCATTAAGGCTCTCGTANNGTCGTTTGGTGCGAATACCGCTAAAGGTACGTCGTACTTCAATGCTAACTTACCAACTTCCTCCCAATTTTTTCTTGTGGCTGCATAAATTAAAGGTCTTCTATCCTTGGCCACTTCTAAGCCGGCTTCTAGGATCTTAGGATCAAAAGAGCATAACATGAACGGTATCTTGACGTTGTCTACGACTGTTTTCACAGCCTTTTTGAATTTCTCTGGATTGTTGCTTACGCTTCTTATCGCTACCATCTCTAACTTCAATATCATTCCGATGTACTCTTTTGTAAAGTCTTGAGCAAACTTGGAGCGCTTTATTATTTCTTCCTCATCCATCTCATCTGTAACTTCTATTGCTATGGCTGTTTTGTTATAGTACGTCAATTCGTGTCTGTAGAGTACTTCTTCCCCGCCGATGAGAACTTGGTTCTCACCAACCCCAACTCTTACTGCTTCAACGAGAGGTGCAAGATAATCCATTAGTTTTTCCAATTTTGCCTTGTATTTCGGTTCTTCCATGTAGGGACAGTCTTCTATCATCTTCGTACGTTCTATCAATTGAGCGGCGAAAGCCATGCATGTACTAAATCCACAGTCACCACAGTTTGTCTGTGGAAGAAATTGGTATGCCTCCAAAGGACTCTTTACCTTTACCATCCTTGGTACCTCCTATAACCGTGCAGATACCCAGTCTGTGATATCTGGGACTTCTTTCTCTATCATTCCTGCTAGTTGAAGAGAGGTCTCTTTCAAAGTTTTGACCGCATAGGGATGCATCATCATGAATATGTCTCCTCCAGCCAAAGCCAGAGTTAATCCTGTGATAACTTCCCATAGCGGGCCTCTTAATTCTCTGGGACCCCATTCTTCTCCTTCAACGGGAGATTGCTTCATCCATGCCTCTCTAGCTCCCCAAGCATTGGTAGTTCCGCTTGACATCGGGAAATTGATGTCTCTGTCTCCCTTTAAACCACCTATTCTTATTCTTTGCATGTTGGTAAAGGCATAGTCTAATCCATAACCTAGAGCCGCAGTAGTAGGGTCCATTATGATTTGCTCCCTCGGGACTCCCTCTCTAAACAAGTATCTGTTCAATGTCTTTTGGTTGTTTATATCGAGTTGCGTCCACGATAAAACGACATGTCCGTAGTCTATAGCCGCCTTAGCAACTCTCTTATAATCCAGATTTAGACTCGCCGATGCCAACAAAATTCTTTCGCCTTCCGAAACTTTAGCCGCTTCTTCCAAAACCTCCGGATCTCTTTCGGGAACCCCAGATCCTCCAACCACAATTGGTACCTTAACTGCCTGTAATACATCCTCAACAACCTTAGCAGCCTCTTTAGAAGGCGTATCTTTTATTGCAGGATCTGTCGAGATAAGATGTATAGTTACCATGTCTGCACCGAATTCATTCACGCATTTCTTTGCCCAGTCAGAAGGGTCTTCCATGACGTCCTCTATGGTAGCCTTAACGGGTCCTGCAAGAGGAATGGGCATATCAAAGACGTCTACTGTTACTACTGGAACGTTAGGGTTCTTTGCCTCGAAGTTATAAAACGGCAGGGTTTTATGGCCTCCTAACTTAATTACTTGGCTTCTTGTTCCACCATCGGATTTAGTCGCGCCTAATGTAATCTCTTCTATCCCTTGTAGCCATTGTATCTTCGGAGCATCAAATTTAGCCGCTTCCAGTGTGACTTTGGGTATTACCTCAGGCACGGCTTCCGGTACGGTTGGAACAGTAGGAACGGTTGGCACAGTTACAGTTACACCTGTTAGTTCCTGAAGACTTTGGGCTAATAATTGTGCAAAGTACGCTACCTTATAAAGCGCGGCAGGCATTTGCATTTGACCGGGTTCAATTTCAATGATCATCTCGCCCTCTTCTCCTAGTTCGATGGTAACGTCTTCCAATTCCTCAATATCGAGGGCCTCTAAGATTTTTAAAAGCTCTGAAAGGTCAATCTTTTCCTCCAACTAATATACCCCCATCAAGTTTATTCAATATCTCTTCAATTGCTAATACAGAAGGTGAATCTTTAGGTAATTCAACCACAGGTCTTCCTTCCAGATCATAGAGGGAAACATTCTTGTCTTCTGGTATTACTCCAATAACCTCCAATCCAAGTTCATTTGCCTTTTTTCTTAGATTTTCTTCCATTTCTGGTAACACACGATTTAAAATTACTGCCATTTTATCAAATTTTATTTCTAATTCTCTGGCTAGGTCTTTTATTCTTTCTGCTGTTTTTAATCCCTTAACTGTTGGATCAGTAACCACCAGCAGTATATCAACATCTCTGGTAGTTCTCCTGCTCATGTGCTCTAACCCAGCCTCGGTGTCTATTATAGTAACATCGTAGTGTCTTGCAAATTTGTCTATTATGTCTCTCAGCATATGATTTACAAGGCAGTAGCATCCTGAACCTTCGGGTCTTCCCATAACCAAGAGATCAAATTTAGGTCCCTCAACTACTATCTCCATTATTTTTCCTTCGAGTAGAATATCTTTCGAAGTTCCTGGAGGGAGTGAGCGAAAGTCATCAGATATCTTTTCCCTTATATCACCTACAGTTTTATCAAATTCAACGCCCAATGCCTCTGGCAAATTAGAGTCAGCGTCTGCATCAACTGCTAGAATAAGTTTGGAGTCTTTTTTACTTAACAGACTGATCAAACTAGCCGAAACAAAAGTCTTTCCGGTACCTCCTTTACCAGAGACCGCGATAACTGTACCTTTTTTCACGATGTTTCCCCTGGAGGATTTGAGAGACCTTACTTGGTCTCTCTCTTCACGATTACCTTATCGATGTGTATTTTTGCGCCCTTTAATACTAGTCTTACAGTGCCTCCTGCAACAGGCATTCCGGTTGGAACTGTAGGCATGGTCGGCATGAACGTCGGCATTTCTGGGGTTGGTACAGTTGGAGTAACTGCTGGAGCCTCTGGAACAGGTATTTCTTCTGGAACCTCTTCAGGAATTTCCTCTACCCAAGTAGCCACTACTGGATGCCCCTTATCCTTAAGAAATGCCTTTAGTTCGTCTAAATCTTTCGTATCCTCTTCTGTGGCGACCTTATCTACCAGATCTTCTGGTATCGCGTCCTGTACTCTATCTTTAAGAGACTTTGGCAGCCAAACTATCTTATTCCAGCCACCATCTGCCATCAGAAATTTTGGAGATCTGAAATACTCTATTCCTACGCCCAAAAAGCCTGGTATCTGCTTTCCTCCTCCTGTCTGACCAGCCATGGTTGAAAAAGGCAAGCCGTTTACCGTTACTCCCTTAAAGTCTCTGTGAACCCAGCCGAATCCATCTACCTCTGGTATATAGAAACCTATTACTTCAAAACATCCGCAAGATGTATGGGGATGTTGCATGAAGCTGTGCAACCATATTTTATCGTATTCCCCTCCCGAGAGGGTTACAGCGGCTTCATTTACTCCAGAATATTCACCTACTTCGGCATTTAATAGTTCTCCTTTCGGTATTATCTTCATAGGACCTTCTGGATCTACTTTAGCAGCGGCTCTCCCGTCAAACCATGTCATTGCTCCGCATAAAGATACTCTGTCTGGTGTAATCACGCATACATTTGTTGGAGCAAATGATTGGCAGAGGGTGCATCCATAAAAAGTATCAACGTCTTCCTCGCTTAACTCTCTAGTTCTTGCATCTCTCTCTTCGTATACCTTCATGGCATCAGGTATTCTCTTTTCTACTTCCGCCTCATCGGTAATGTATATAGCCTCTATCTTCTCTATGAAGGGTAATTCTTGTTTAAACAAGAACATAGTAGCTTGAGCAATCTGTTTTAACGATTTTAATCCTTTTTTGATGGCATCTTTATTTATCCTAATCCAAACGTCGTATCTTTGGTTTAAATGCATGTAACCCTGGATAAAGTTCTGGAACTCATGATTTCTCCTCTCAATTACAGATTCAAGGTCTTTTTCAACCATTTCCCCTGCTACCCTGTATACCATAGCATACGGATATCTTGCGCCTTCCTCCATCTCTTCCAAGTCTGGTCCGATTAGGGTAACCTTGTAGTCCTCTATCTCTTCCATTGACGCTGCTTCAACAATTTCAAAGCCTATCCCCTTAGGTCCTGCCAACTCTACGTACATGTCTTCTCCTCTAATCCTCTCTCCTTCATACATAGGACTCATATCGAACGGAAAAACGTCCGCAGTAATTTCTTCTGCCATTTTTACGCCTCCTCAGAGGTTCTCTATCACCTCTATTAATTCCTTATCCCAATCTTCATCGCTCATGTTGCCAAACGACATCGTAGCGTTAGGGTGATAATATTTATCAAGAGTTATAGTCCTCATTTTTCCAAAGTGTTTTAGACACTGCAACATGAGTGATTGTTGATAGTACAATCCACCAACGTAGGCTACAACATCATAAGGTCCTTCACCATCTAAACCTTGCCATTCATTATCCCTTAGTAGATTGGTTATATCTAAAATACCCATCGATTTCGCGTTCACTCCCCTATCCTTAAATTCTCTTACTATGTGTGCCGTTGCTATGATTGGAATATTCTTTTTCTTCGCGATATCGATAATGTAATCGATTAACTCCTTTTTGTTCAACTTATACATTATTTCAGATCCTGCCACGATCAATGGTCTTTTTGCCTTAGAGATTAGCCTCCCTAGAGTCTTTCCATCAGTAGCCCTCGCTGTAACCGGACCCACTACATTAGCTCTCTCCCAGGGTGTATCATCTATTTTTGTCATATTAATTACACCTTCCTCTTTCTTATTAGTCTTGGTAGATTTGTTGGGTCAAATCTTGGATCATAAGGTCTTACTTGACCGCTCTTAATCTTCTTATCTTTTACCTCGAATCCGTGTTCTTTCTCTAGAACTCCCAATAATTCTACTCTTCTTGCTATAGGAAGATCAGTTTCGTGTCTAACGAACACCCACCAGTCCTCTGGGTACTCTCCAAAGTATTTATTGGATAGGTCTAAGTAATGAGTCAATTTTATAGATCTTCCTGGAGCAGTATCGTTTGGTCTCATTACTAAGCGGGCGGTTTGTACTATTGCCTCTTCCTTGCTTTCCGCTGTATAAATCAGATGTTCAGGTCCGGGCTCGAAGTTATGGATAGTACCATCTTTCGCATCAATGATTTGCCAATCTTCTTCTTTGTCCTTTCTTCCAAGATACATCCTTCTATACTTAGATCCATGGGGTCCTACTATTACCGGGACGCCTAATCTATTACACCCGGTAGCAATAGATGCCGCCTTTTGGGAGTAAGCTCCCCATGCGACTCCTACCGCGCCAACTCTATTGAGTATATAATCGGCTATTTCTTCGAAATTGGCTCTGAGGTTCCTCATCGCGAATATGTTAGCTACCTTTATTGCTGCTCCTGCTATATGTGCGTTCGATACGCAAGAGCCAGTATTACATATGTTGGCAGCATCAAAAGCTCCTGGATATCTCTCCCATATGGTTTTTCCCTCTTCGTCTTTGTAAAATGATACGTCCATAGCAGAGCATCCAGAAGTTACTACTATAAAGTTTCTCTTTACAAACTCATCAGCCATCTCGAATAGATCCTTTCTTGCTCCGGGATAGTTCGAACACCCCACGTAGGCTATTACTCCCGGTATCGTACCCAAAACAATGGGTGCACCAACATTTCTTATCTCTACGTCTGATATCGCTCCTCTTCCAGATCTCATAACGGATTTCTCTGTCTTTATTTGTGCCTCTGATGCTGATTCTATCAAGTTTAATGGATCAATATCCTGAGGACACTCGATGGCGCATTTTCCACATCCTATGCACCTTTCATGTAACTCAACCAGTAAAGCGAAATCTCCTTCCGAAGCTGCTTCGTTTGCTGTGTGAATGGGCAAATTTGGTGGGCAAACACGTCTACATTTCTCGCAAGAAGTACATGTTGATGCAATTTCTTGAACTTTCTTTAAATCAGGTATAACCTTGAATTTCTTCCTTTTTGGCTCAATTGCTTTAGCAACCTTAACTGCTACTTCTCCTACCTTGTAAGGATCTGATATGAATGCCCCAGGCAATTTGCCTTCGATAAGGTCTTTTACGATCTCATCCGCTGGGTCATTAGTCCTATTTGGCAATCCATAAAGGATCTTATCCATGGTGGTAATCACAGGGGCCTTTATCTTCTGAGCCTCTTGCAAAATATCTGCCCTTACGCATTGTTCATCTACCACTATGACGTCTGGAACACCAGACCTTATGAACTTTAGTTGTTGAGAAATCGGTCCTACTACCTTCGCTTTAGTGTAGTAGCGAGTCATGTCATGAGAAGTACAGCATATAGCACAAACCTCAAATTGATCTTCAAGTCCTTGATCTACTATATAGTCAACGATTCCTACGCCTGGCAAGACGTTATGTCCTATTCCAAGGATTACAGGCTTTTCCTTGTCTACTGCCCCCATCCCTATCTCGACCAAAGGTGCTTCAGGATCTGCCTTTGGGAAGCCTAAACAAGATATCTGTGCAATATCTGCTACTTCCATAGCAAGCAGATCGAGCATACCTGTGTGAAGTGCTTTAGACTCAAAATCTAAGTAAGATCCTTCCTGTCCCGTGTGTACTGCCGCGAGACAATGAGTTATCTGTTCTTCCACATAATCTAAAACTTCTTCAAAATCACCTATTACAGAGGGCTTCGTGCCCACGATTAATCTTGTTAGCGGGGCTTCAACATCTATCACTTCCTTACCAATATCTATTGGATGGTCGTGTCCAAACCTATCGATCAACTCATGGAGCATGTGTCTTGTGTGGGCAGTATGAGCAGCGCACCCAATTAAACAGGCAGCTAGAACTATTCTTCCAGTTTGATTGGAGATGTCTATTCCGCAGGCACCTCTTCTTTCTCCACTAAGATCGCATTTTCCCATGGTACATAAACAGCACATATCGCAGTAGGGTGCATAAAAAGGATGATATCTTTTAAGCAAAGTGAAATCCCAGTCCCTTAGATCTATAACACCTGGCTTTGGCGTTGGTCCTACTGGCTCTTCCCAGATTTCGGCTTCTTCAATGATTTTTCCTATACTAATTGAAACTCCTTCCAGACCTTCGATAGCGATCCTCTCCGGGTTTTTAGCCATAATCTTACCTCCTGATTAATCTCTTGGTTGGTTATATTATCACCAGATAAAGTAGGATATATAAAGTTATCTTGCATGGTAAATGAGATACTAGGCTATGGGTTTCCGATTACTCAGTTATATTTCTCTGAAAAATCAAATCAAACTGAATTATTATTTTAGGATGTTATTCGTCAGTAAAAAGGAAAGCATGCCGTAAACGACTGATTAAATTCTAAAAATGGAGAAAAGTTTATGATGCTATTAAAACAAAAACACTGACAAGTGGCTTATGGAAGGGTAAGGGATATGCGGGTCGCGTCTTTATTTTCAGGTGGAAAAGACTCAAGTCTTGCGTTATTTCGTGCAATTAATCAAGGATTCGATGTCAGATATCTTGTAACAATCTTTCCTAGATCAAGAGAGAGTTACATGTACCACTATCCCTGTATACGTGTTACAGAACTTCAGGCAAAATCTATTGGCCTACCCTTGATATCCAAAGAGAGCATTTCTGAAAAGGAAAAGGAATTAGAAGATTTAAAGGAAATTCTATCAAAATTAGATATAGACGGAGTAGTTTCAGGAACATTAGCATCTGAATATCAAAAGAGAAGAATTGAGAGAATATGTGAGGGACTGAAAATAAATTCAATCACACCTTTATGGCACAGTGATCCTAAATCTGTGTTAAGAGAAGTAAGTGAAAGATTTCGTGTTATCATATCTGGTGTGAGTGCTCTGGGTTTTACAAAAGATTGGATTGGAAGAGATTTGGGTAAAGAAAGCGTGGAAAAATTAATAGAGCTCAACAAAAAGTATAAAATACATCTAACAGGAGAAGGTGGAGAATTCGAGACCTTAGTTTTAGATGCTCCATTTTTCAAACAAAAGATAGAAATCTTGGAAAAAGCCGTCATTTGGGAGGGGGATAGCGGATATTTAGACATAAAGAAGGCAATATTAGTTGAAAAGTAGCGTGGCTCGCTGCACCCGCAACGAACTT
>JABAOF010016220.1_pt2 | contig 15140 bp, 16 predicted proteins | sample 7062171 | NCBI WGS metagenome assembly JABAOF01 (sample SAMN14538628, study PRJNA623070) | marine sediment metagenome | biome: marine biome [ENVO:00000428]; feature: marine pelagic biome [ENVO:01000023]; material: deep marine sediment [ENVO:00002113] | place: India: Gulf of Khambhat ...
CACTTGTAATTGCTGGTGTATTTTGGAAATTGAAGTCAACTGAAACTGAAGTATTCATAGGTGTAATGGTGGGGTTGCGAAGCATAGATGAAATTAAGAGTTTTGTTGATGAAGTTGAAGAGTACGTGAATTTGATTATAATAAGTGAGTTAACTCTAACCTCGAATACAACAGAACTTTATGCAATTTTTGATTACTTGCATACCCGAGGGTTATATTTTATTCCATTCATGACTTTATTCGAGTACGTAGAGGATCCAAATTTTTTCCAAGTTGCAAGAGAAAGATGGGGCGAACATTTCTTAGGTGTTTACACCTTTGATGAACCTGGAGGAAAACAAATCGACTTGGCGGTTGCTCGACCAGTTTACGAGGCACAAAACTATGAAGATGCAGCCTCGAAGTACACACAAGCTGTCAGTATGGAAGGACTGCTTCAGTTCACAAAGAGTTTCAATCTGATGGGTACTTTCACTATTTTCACATCTGACTACGCTTTGTATTGGTTCGATTATGCATCATGCTATAATTTGGTTTTCTCGCAGTTCGGGTGGAACCACAGCAGGCAATTGAATGTTGCTCTCTGCCGAGGAGCAGCAACTGAACATAACAGTGATTGGGGCGCAATAGTAACCTGGACTTATAGACAGCCTCCCTACCTAGAGAGTGCAGATGAGCTATACAAAGACATGGTTTTAGCTTACAATAACGGAGCGAAATACATTGTTGTCTTCAACTTCCCCACGAATGTAACCGAATATGGAGTTTTAACCCAAGATCACCTTAAAGCCATACAAAAGTTTTGGAATTACCATAAAACTAATTCTCAACCCGAAAAATATCCCGCAGAAGTGGCCTACGTTCTTCCTAAGGATTATGGTTACGGATTTCGCGGACCCAATGACAAGATATGGGGACTGTGGGGCCCAGATGAATTGTCCTCAAAAATATGGAACGACGTAAACCGCCTTTTGGAATCCTACGGCTCAAAATTGGACATAATTTATGAAACAGCAGAATCTAACATAAAAGAGAGGTACCAACTACTAGTTTTTTGGAATGGCACCGAGATCTCAAATAATTAAATTTTCAAGCACGCATACATACTCTGGTGACATCACCCGTAAGATCCCCCCGCAACTCCCTCTATGCAATCACATTTCACTCAACACTTTGGCGACACTTTATGCCTACGAAGCATCTGTACACATACACGATAGCACTAAAAGAAGTGCAGACATGAAAAGAGCGAGCACGCAAGGACGTCTCTATACTTTTGGGCTTATTTCTCTTCTTTTTGATCGCATGTAGTCAGATATCATTCTTGAGTGCGCGAACGCAAGCCTCTCAGGAACATCCTTAATTTCAAACAGCCTAATCTTTTCGATCTCCATTTCAGGTCTCTCAATTTTTCCGCCAGTAGGCTTTACAAGAAAACAGGCAGGGTAATAGTCGTATGCTATTCCATCTTGAAATCCGCTTTCATGATATTCCCCTATCTTTCCTACGATCTCTACATTAAGACCAGTCTCTTCTTTCACTTCTCGCACCACAGCTTGTTCGATAGTTTCTCCCACCTTAACTCTCCCACCTGGTAGAGCCCAGAAGCCTTTGAAGACAATGGTGCCTCTCTTGACCAACAAAATTCTGTCGTCCGGAAACTCTATTATTGCTGTGACTGTTCTTCCTTCGAACTTGCGTACACCCTTATTTTCCTTAATCAAGAATGTCTTTAACTCTTTAAGTGTGGGAATATCCTTCATTTGATGTTTGGTAATCTTTTCCCAAATTATGCCTTTGGGTTGGGAATATTTCCTTTCTATTCTAGCCACTCTTGTCGGGGTGATTATGGCGTCCACAACAAAGTCATGCTCTTCTTTTGGCGCTTTGTCAATTATCTGGACATCATGAACTGTTGTGAAGATGGGGGTATCTTCATTTATCAAATTGAGGTCTCTCAAAACTCCATATTCTATCTCACTGTATCCTCCACCCTTGCCAATTCTTACACCATCTCTGGAGACAGCCACGGACCCGGCAACTATCAAATCAACCGTAGGTAACTCTCTAAAAGAACAAAGTCTTCCGTAATTGAAAGCTCCTCTGATTGTAGAAGCCTCCGCAAAAAATCTTTTTGAAATCTTTCTTGGATCCAGAAGTATGAACCCCTTTCTCAATCTTGGTGTAGGCATTATCAACAGTTTCCCACTAAGAAGAACGCTTCTCCTCACATGGGTCTGAGGAGAATCTGGGTTGACCTTCACGACTCTAGCACTTTGAAATTCAGGTTGACCAACCAGTCTTCTAGCAGCTCTCTCAGAACCTTCAAAATTGGGAATCCTGCCAGCAACAGGTTTTGGAAACCTTGATACTCCAGACTCTTCCATCAACCTCCAAACTTCTTCTCTAATAGCTTTCTTGTCTAACAAAAGAAAGGCACCCAAATTCAGTTTAGATAGTTCGAAGGAAATAAAGATGAAGATTAACTTGTCAAGTTTTGTTGGGAACATTAATCACAACGCATGTACAAAGTATGTGTGGATCCGTACTTGTAAGAAAAGAGGAATGAAATTGTATGAATAGATCGCATCTTTTTGACCCAAAGAAAATAGATGTCTTGGAGACAGAAGATAGGAAGATTTGGCAAAATCCTGAAGAGATTTTGAGAAAAATAGAAATTAAACCCAGGTTTGCTGTGGCTGACGTAGGTTGCGGTAGCGGGTTTTTCACTCTGCCATTAGCGCGGAAAGTTGCAAAGGTCTATGCTGTAGACGTCCAAAAGGAGATGCTTGAATCCCTTGAACAAAAGATCCGTAACCTGAAGATTCAAAACATAGAACCTCTACTCGCTCGGGAAAACGAGATTCCACTTGAAAACAAAAGCGTAGACCTACTGATTTCGATTAACACTCTTCACGAGTTCGCCGACAGAGAGAGAATGGTTATGGAGATGGGAAGGATCCTCAAACAGGGTGGAAATGCGCTGATAGCTGACTGGAAAAAAGAGAAGACAGGTTTTGGACCTCCAGTTGTCATCAGAGTCTCAAGAGAACAAGCGGTAGGTCTCTTCAAGAAAAAAGATTTTACTCTTTTGAAGAGAGAAAACCTCCCATTCCACTATCTGCTGGTTTTTTCTAACAAGAAATTAGGCTGAAGCCACACATACTCGATGAATTGCAATATTTGTCAATACGCTAAAGGCGAATAACGCCCGCGCCAAGGTAATGTGGATGTGAAGGTTTCGCGGCTCAATTATTACCAAAAAGTAATGTTTATATGTTACTAAACAGTAATTACTTTAAGGTAATAAGAGGTGGGCTTCTATGAAGATGAAGCTACAATTAGTTCGAGATGGAGAAGTGTTATTTGAAATCCCTCTTTCTCCAACCGAGTGGCCAAAGGAGCAACTGGAAGACGAATTAGACGCTTTCGAAACAGATTTTCAAAAATTTTCAAAAATCTTTGATGCCTTATCCCATGAGACTCGATTGAGAATGATGAAACGACTCATGGAAGAAGAGGATCGCACCATCAGCTTCGCCGATTTCATGCGAGACCTGAATTTGAATCCTAAAATCGTTTGGGAGAACGCTAAAAAACTCAGAGAAGGAGGGCTCTTGGAAAAGGTCGACAGGGGAAAATATCGTTGTTCAGAGGTTGGGCAGAGAGGATTCATACTGATGAGCTTCGCCTTGAGGCATCTACTGGAAGCTCTGGAAGAAATGGAAGGCTTCTAGGGAGGTGAGAGATGGTGTCATTTGAAGAAATTTTTGGGAACTTCGACGCGTTCAGCAGCGACTTTGTGAAGAGACTTCGGAAAATGATGAGTGAAATTGATGAGGCGACGACAAACGGAGATCTCAGAGGTAAATGGGAAATTGAGAAAATTGATAATCCCGATGTGAAGGGGTACATAATTCAAGGACAATTTGGTTCAGATCAACCTTTAGAGCCCTTTGAGCCTTTTAGTCCCTTTGAACCACTGGATCCTATGAGGCGCCGACCAGTGCCCAGAAGACCATTTGAAGTTCAAGAAAGTGCTTTGAAAGAGACCGTTGAACCCCTAACGGATATCTTTGAGGAAGAGAAGGCAATAAAAATCTATATGGAAGTGCCAGGGGAAGAAAAAGATGACATACAACTCAATGTCACAGCAGACAAGGTTGAGGTCAAGGCCAAAAACTTTTACAAGATAATTGATTTACCGAGAGGTAATATCGAGATGGAAAAGGCGTCCTCAAAGTACAAGAACGGTGTGCTCGCAGTAACAATCCCCAAGAAAGAGAAGATTATCAAAAACGAGACCAATAAGATAAACATCGACTAGCCCCAGTGGAGATCATGGTAGAGATCCTCAACATCAATTATAACAAACATGTTGATATGGTTGGCACGGCGCACTTCACACGACGCAGCGTTAACGACGCCTACGAAACAATCAAGTCTTTGAAACCTAATGATGTCGCCCTTGAACTCGATTGGAGACGCTTTCAACTCTTAAATTCAGCTTGCTCAAATTGTCTGAAAAGAGGGTCATGTAAAGCTATCTGTGAATTCACCGGAGCCACAGAAGCCCTAGGAAACGCAGACGCCAACATATGGCTGATAGACATGACAGAACAAGAGATGAAGCGCAGGATAAGAGATAGAATGACACCTTTTGAGAGATCTCGCATGGGCTTTCAAATTTACCCGAAAGCATATGAGAATCCAATTTGGCTCTGGGAGAAAGGCTTCAAAGAAAGAGTGATAAACAACACCAAAAGAGAGATAGAAGCTGGTCGAAAGCTTTTTCCTTCTGTATGGTGGGTTCTGATAGATGAACGCAATGCTTTAATGGCTGCCAGGTTGGCATGGATAACTTCAAAGAATCTAGAAGAAGGAAAGAACTCCAAGACGCTTGCGTTTGTCGGAGCTGCTCACGTTGAAGGAATAAGAGACCTACTTAAGAACCCTTACATAATAAGGGAACAGCTTAGAAAATCCAACTTATCGTTCACAGAACCAACCTTAATCAGGAGGGTCTCCATTCAAGGAGACTAGAAGTGAACAAAAGCAATTTGTCATGCTCCACGCGCCCTCAACATTCAAATTTGGTTCCGCGCAACCAAAGGAGAACCATGTGAGAAGCCCTCAAGACCTCAATATTCAAGTTTTCTAAACTTGATTAAAAAATTTTTTCATACAATAAAACAAAAATATTTACTTAACTGCCGCCACCTTTATGATTTTGAAGAGGCAAAGTCGCTGAATTGATTAAAACTGTTGAACAAGGGTGATTGACGGGTGGAGATAAAAGGGCTCATCAACCTGAGTTTAGTGGATTGGGACGGAAAACTGGCCTCTGTCATTTTTCTTCCAAATTGTAACTTTCGTTGTCCCTTCTGCTACAATTCCACCCTTGTTCTCCATCCTGAAAGAGTAGAGACAATACCCTTTAAACGGGTGGAAGACTACCTGAAGAGCCAGAGAGGTTGGATTGACGGAGTATGCATCACAGGTGGGGAACCGATGCTTCACAGCGACTTGCCAGACCTCTGTTCAAAACTGAAGGAAACGAATTTTATGGTAAAGGTAGACACGAATGGAACCAATCCAATAATGGTGAAAGAACTGATGGACCGTGAACTCGTCGACTACATCGCCGTGGACATAAAGGCACCATTTACTGTGGAGAAATATTCTAAGGCAACAGGCATAAATTCAGAGAAACTTCTTGGGAAAGTAAAGGAAACAGTAAGAATCTTGCTGAGATCTAAGATGGATTATGAGTTCAGAACCACGGTTGTTCCAAAGCTTCATGAAGAGGAGGACATAAGGGAAATATGCGAAGGCATAAAGGGCTGCAGAAAATATGTTTTACAGAAGTTCGACATCAGTCTCGGAAAAACTACCATAGATCCAGACTTTAGCAAGTTAAAACCCTTTACAGACGAGGAAATGAAAACGTTTCTAACCATAGCTCAAGAACCCCTTTCAATCGTAAAAATAAGATAAATTTGCGCGCGCATTTTAAAAGTTCTACAATTTCAAACGAGGCCTCAACATGATCTTGATTGGCATCTCCCTTTTCATTACACTCTTACTATTGGGGTTTATTGTAGGCTTGCCTGCATCCATGTGCGGTCTTGGAGGAGGCTTCATTTTAGTCCCCACTTTGATCATAGTTTTCAATTTGCCACCCCAAAATGCTGTCGCAATAAGCCTTGTAGCAATGTGTGGCACAACTTTCTCCGCCGCCTATGGTTATATAAAGCAAAGGAGAGTCGACTACAAACTTGCCTTACTTTACGACATATTTGATGTTCCCGGTGTAATCGGTGGAGCGTACATAACAACAATTCTTCCAAAAGACCTGTTGATTGGTTTATGCGGCTTCTTTATTCTAATTCTTTCTTTGCTTCTGTTAAGAAACATGAAAGCACGATCTTTTTCAACAAAAAATAAAGAATTGAACATGACAACCAAAGGATGGAGAAGGAGAATAAGCGACACTTCAAATAAAGTATTCGAGTACGAAATACGCAAACCAATTTTAGCAATGACTAGCAGTCTTATGAGCGGACTTGTTACAGGGTTAGCTGGTTTAGGCGGCGGGATAACAGACACCACAACCATGATTTTGCTGGGTATACCGACTCACATAGCTATCGCAACCTCAGAGTTTGCCATGGCCCTAACCAACGGAGCAGGCGTCTTAGCCCATGGCATTCTACAAAATATTTCTATCGAGTATGCTATCCCCCTTACAATCGGCACCATCCTTGGCGCACAAATTGGAGTTTTAGTTGCCAAACGAACAAAGAGGAAAACTTTGAAAAAAATTCTATCTGTAGTTGCCTTTCTTCTAAGTCTTAGATTGATCCTAAGGCTTTTCTGGATATAACTTGAAGACGTCAGATCTGCACAAAAACGTCGAGTGCCCATTCACTTTCTCCAAAGTGAAGCACGTTATATTTGCCTACGCTCAAGTTAAAATATTAGTGTTTTAGGGCTACGGACGCGCGCATTTTTATCGGCTTCTTAATCGCGGTATTAACATTGGCACTTTTTTCTTATAATCTTCATATTCTTTGCCAAACTCTCTAACCAACTCTTCTTCCTCTTTCTTTGAAATAAGATAGATGAGTATAATCATCAAAGGCGTCGAGAACAAAGAATATCCTGCAGATAAGAGAAATGAAATTCCTGCGTGCGCCAATAACCCGCCAAGATATTGGGGGTGTCTAACAATGGAATAAACTCCTGCGGTAACGATGGTCTCTGTTCGGTGGGTTTCTGCTACTTTCAACGTTGTCTCTTTCACACCTTTGATTCCAAGCCAAAAACCTGCCATCAGAAAAGGTGCACTAATAACAATGTGAAACAAAGGAATCGAGAAATTGATGAAAGAAAAAAAGACAGCTTGATTCTGAAAGATTGGAAGGGTAAATCTTTGTTGAGGTGAGAACCAAACTCCCATCCAAAATAGGAAAAACCCCCATCCTGAAATGAGGCCAAAAACTTCACCAATCGTATCTCCTTTCTCTCTTCCGAATCTTTTTTGAAGTTTTAGATGCTCAACCGACAAAAAATGAAGTGGCACCATAGCAACCAAACCTACTACGGAAATAAAAAACCAGAGATACATTTTGCTGCCTATGGGTTTCCATGCTTGTCAAGTTTAAATCATTTGCTCTTACCAGTGAAGTTAATTTACAAGCGCGCGCTTCCGAGAAGTTTGAACAAAGCTTCTTTTCTGAAGAGGCATGTAATTATTCGTTTTCGATGAATTAAAATATATGCGCGCGCATTGGCGATAACATACCTTTGATAATCCTTTGAATAGCAAAATATTGTTGACTTTTCCACAAAATCATTAAGAGCATCCTCATATTGAAACATCACCATCCTTACATGATGATCCAGAGCGGTTACCATACATGGCGGAAACTCTCAGAGATCTAAAAAGAGCAGGTACGTATAGACTTATATCTCAGAGTTAAAACAAGTAAAATCAAAAGTTGGAGATAGCTTGAGATGTCCAGTAAACCAACGAAAACAAATTATGAATGCTGCGGCAAGACATTTGAAACAAAAGAAGAATATGACGCACATGTGAAACATCACAGCTGCTGTTGTCATTAAGCCTGCTAATCATACCTTAAAAACTCTTATCTCTTTTTATCTTTCTATTAACTAATTCATTCAGTAGCTCTCAATGATTCAGGCATAGGAATCAACGCGCGCGATCTTTATTCAGGATTATGGAGGATTCAGTATCGATGTAACTGTTGTTGCCAATATTCTACTTTTATTTGGATCCAAATAGAAGGCGGTCACATCTTAACTGATTTAATTTTGATTTAGTATCCTGCTTTTTTCAGGATTTCTTTCACTGAATTGTACGCTGGGGACGAAGAAGGTATGTCAAGTAGAGGTTTTCCGGAGAGAACATAGTTTTCAACCTCCTTGTCATAAGCAATTTTTCCCAGATACCTCAGTTTTATTTTCTTTTCAACATTTGCTTCCAGTTCCTCTGGAACTCTGTAGCCTGCAACAACGTAGAAATTTTTGAAATCTATCGCAACCTCTTTGGCGACTTTATATGCCCTATCCACATGATGGAAGGATTTTTGAGAAGGATCTATTATGTCAAAAATGTCGTCTACCTGTGAGGTTATGCGTCTGTTCAAGTGTTCTAACCCAGCTGGAGAATCGATAAGAACATATCTGTACGTTTTCGTCAACCCTTCTAGAGCCTTTTTTAAAGCAGCATCTGGCATGCAGTAACAGCCCTCTATAAATTTAGTTCCAACGGCGACCAAATCGAACGAGATTCCTTCGTATAATCCCTTTTCCCAAATTTTGCCTTCAATTCTCTCTGAAGGGGGAACTCCAACGGTTGTGCCTCCTCCCTCAATGAAAGTTTCAACAAGCAATTCAGATATAGTCTTCTTTCCCTCTTCTCTAAGATCTATTCCAACCATTTCGGCTAGGTTTTGGTCCGGGTCTACATCTACTAGAAGCAGGGGAGTTTCGCCATTTTCAATGAAGTATTTAGCCATGAGGGAAACAAAAGTTGTTTTGCCACTACCGCCTCTACCCATAGAAATAAGTTTCTTCATTTAATTCATCCTCTATTTGTTCTATTCTCCTGAATGAGCGTTTTCCCAACATTTACAGTTATTCAACTCGCATCATATGTTTCTTGTTGTAGTCGATAATGACCTCAATGCGTCCTCGAAGCTTATCATCGAGACCTGGATCCCCAGTATCAACCCTCAATCTTTTCAAGTTTCTTAATTTACCTTCAGCAGCAACCACAATTATGTTATCTCGACCTACTTCTCGAATTACCGCCGGGCTTATCTGCTGGTTTCCTCGTCCAAATATGAAACCTTGACCCCCTATTGGGGTGACGATAATCTGCGCAGGTTTATCCTTAATTTTCTCCAGTATCTGTTTCTCGTTTACATCCTTGGCTACGAGTTCCTTGTTGTAGAAGAGGTCCACCCCCAAGAGGGTCTTCTTCGCGTCCAAGAGGTCTCCGATGGTGCGAGTGGTTGTGCCTGGACCGATAATGTAAACCACATCGGTTTTCATGTTTTCAATTACGTGGATCGCTATGGCTGCTTGATTGCGTATTTCCCTCTCCGTCATTGGACTCGCTATCTTCACTCCTTGAATCAAATCCGGCTCGTAAGGGGTTAAGACGTACCCATAGAGTCTTGCAGACACACGACCCTCCCTAAAAGCTTCTTCATCCACATCCATTATCTCCGCTTCTCTTAGGGGCAGTTCCTCCCACAGAAACTCCGTGGTTATCCTTGCTGCCGCCCTGGGGCCGACAGCAAAAACAGCGCTGTGCATCTTCACTCCTGTGGGGACACCTAAAACCGGAAGATTATTGTCCACCGCATTCAGGATGTCCCTAGCTGTTCCATCTCCACCACAAAAAACGAGAAAATCAGCATCTGAATTTATGATTCTCTTTGCAACATCCATTGTATCTTTGGCAGCGGTTTTCTTCTTCTTCTTTCCAATAACTGTGTAGCCGAAACCACAGTTTCGAGCTTCATCTTCACCCATCCTTCCAGCTCCGACAATAAGCTGCATCCTTCCTTTGATAGACGTTAATTCAGAGAGAAAAGATTCTGCTCTCGCTGGGGCTATAGGTTGTGCCCCGCGCATTATAGCCATCTCCAGAATTGCTTTTCCGTCGGTGCCTTTAAGCCCAACAGCTCCTCCCATTCCAGCAATGGGGTTGACGATGAATCCAACAGTTTTTATAGATACATCAGCTAAGCTCGACAATCTTAATTGTCACTTCAGAGCTCTCAAGCAGTCCTTTACTCTTCTAAAGGTACTTCTTTAGTGCATTCTCTAGTGGTCCACGACCGACGGCACCGACAATCCTTTCAGCCGCACGGCCGTTACTGAATATTATGAAATGCGGTATGCCCATTATGTTGTATCGACTCGCAATCTCTGGATTTTCATCTACATTGATTTTCGCGAACACTGCTTTTCCTGCATAATCACGTGCAATTTCCTTTATGACGGGTGCCATTATTCTACAAGGCATACACCAGTCGGCCCAAAAGTCAACCAAAACGGGTAGACGGGTATTCTCTAGAAATTCATCAAAAGATGAGGATGTCAAAGGGATTACATCCGCTATTTTATGTTTTTCCCCCTTTTTCAATAATTCTTCCAGCTTCTTAGTCCGTATCTTTTCAAGTTCTTCATCTTCATTCATAGAATTACCTCCATTATAAATACTCATCTTGGTTTCCTTCTTTAGGTGGCGCATTAGAGTGTATCGGTTGTACATGCGTAATAACTTTGTGCAATGTATTGCGGCTCTCTCAAAGACAAGTTTATCAAAAGACAAAGCGCTACAGTTCAAAGAAGCCAGTTAATAGGAGCATTAGTGTAAATCCAGCTATGAGCCCGATCGCGACCGCATGTTCGTGCCCATGGGCGTGCGCTGTTGGAATCAACTCGTCAGCTGTCACGTAGGTCATAACTCCTGCAGCAGACGCTAACATTAAAGCAAGAATGAGCTGAGAAGGAGCTATTAAAACTATAGAGCCAACTAACGCGCCTAAAGGTTCTGCTAATCCAGACAGAAACGTAATCGCAAAGATTCTTTTCTTTCTCGCGCCAGCAGCGCAAAGGGGCGCGGCAGTAGCAATTCCCTCAGGAATATTGTGGAGGGCTATCGCCAACGCGACAAGGTATCCAAGTTTAGGTAGATACGCATAACTGGCTGCTACAACAAGTCCCTCCGGCACATTGTGCAACGTAACTCCAATCGCCATGAGCATACCTGTTTTAACCAGTAGTCTTTTCCTAGGTTCATATTCTTGAAAAGAAAATATGTGGGGTATTTTTGCGTCTAGGACCATAATAGCTGTAGATCCAACAACGAATCCTGCGGCCACTACGGTGTGGCTTACATTCAGGTCCAAGGCTCTTCCAACAAGATTCAGGAAGGATACTGTGAGCATAACTCCTCCGGCAAGGCCCATGGAAAAGTCCAGAAACCTCTGCCTTGGTTTCCCTGCTAAAATCATAATTATGCCGCCAACACTCGTACCTAGACCGGCTATAAGACTTAGAAGAACGGTATAGAAAATCGGATCGTCCAACCGTCACCTGTCTCCTCTAACCCATTTTCCTTAAGGTATATCCACGGTATTCCACCCTTACTGGACAAAGGATAAGCCATAAGTCTTTCATCGCAAGCCATGCATATTACCTCTTGAGATGAGGCTTTTTTACCCAAATTATTGATGCAATTTCATGGTCTAGAACATGATGTGATTCTATCACCTTTACGATGATGGACCCTCTGGGTAGTTCCTTTTCTTTTATTTCTACGGTTGTTCCGGGGACTAGACCTAGAGCTGCTAGGCGGTATAGCACCTCACGATTCTCTTCGCTTATCTTGACTATGACGCCCTTTTCTCGAGGTTCAAGTTTCGTTAGTGGCTCAGTCTTTTCCTCAATTATTTCTCCTGATTCAGAGGGTATTGGATTCCCGTGAGGGCAAGTTTTTGGGTTTCCGAGGGTTTTCTCGAGTGGTTTAATTACTTCTGTAGAAATGGCGTGTTCAAGTTTGCAAGCTGCGTCATGAACGCTGCTCCACTCTAACTTTAGGACTTCTGTAAGTAGTCGTTCGGCGAGGCGGTGTTTCCTCAAAACGCTTAGGGATAATTTTCGACCTTTCTCGGTTAGTTTCATCCCCTTGTAAGGTTCATGTATTACCAACCCCCGTCCTTCCAAACTGGCTACTGTGTTCGTGACTGAGCCTGGAACTACTTTTAATTGGCGGGCAAGCTCCATTGTTCTAGCAAAACCTCTTTTCTCTTCTAGGCGGTAGATGGCTTCAAGATATTCTTCAGCTTCGCTGGAGACTGGGGCTTCCTTGACTTTCATATTATTCACGTATGGTTACGAGTACTCGTATTTGTGTATAACGTTGTTATAAATGAGGTTTGCCTCACCACTTAAAAGTTTCCCATTCTTATGATAAATTTTGTTTCGAGCGAGGTCGTTTCTTCATCATACATGGATTATGACATTTTCTTGCGCGCGCCCAGAATATCAAAAGAAAGATAACCAGCAACTACTACTGTTTGAGTTAGGGAAGGTGAGAATTTATGGCGAAGGATCCTGTTTGTGATATGGAAGTTGATGAGAAAACGGCGAAGTATAAAACAGTACATCGAGGAAAAACCTACTATTTCTGTGCTGTGGGATGTAAAGAAGCATTCGAAAGAAACCCTGACAAATACCTAAAGACATAAGCACCCACTTTTCAAACAACAACACAAGAAAGCCTATTTTGCATGCCTACAATACCCTTAAGCGACGTGGAGATAACGTAAGTTTTATAATTTTCAACTAGGTTGTTTTTTCCGTGGTCTGCCCTTGAGGGATCATGTTTGCTCTGCAAATTAGATCTTCATCAGCAACGCAACTAGTTTTTGAATTTTTGCAGTTAGGTGAGTAGATAATCGTAAGGATAATATCTGAGGAAAAATATCCGTCGATGGATATAAAAAACTTTATAACACTGTTATATGGTATTGTTGTTGCGCACGCGCGCATTTGCCGGGGTGGCCGAGTGGTTCAGGCGGTGGGCTGCAGACCCGCTCCACGTGGGTTCGATTCCCACCCCCGGCTCCAACACGTTAGAGAGAAACACCCCTTATGGTGAAATAACCGAAGTTGATGGAGTTATGACAGAAAAAGCTGTGAAAGAAACTTTCGTAGCCTTGTTCGCTTTAACCGACTTGAGGCAGATCTTCAGAGACACCAAGCCTACCTACCAATTTAACAGCAAACAAAAGAACCAGATTAAAGAAATAATTGAAAGAGTGAGACAGAACTTGGATTTGATCGAAAAGGAGCTGATGAAATGAATCAAATGATAGAAGACATTGAAGTGCGAGCTAGAGAAGAGCTGTTCATAAATATTAACCCAATCCAAGCCGCAGGTAGGCTGACTCCGGAAGCCATGAAAGCTGTAATCGCCTATGGAGACGGCTACTCAACTTGTGACTGGTGTGGAAAACCATTTAGACTCGACAAGATCAGTAGACCACCCATAAGTAAATTCCATATTGAACTGGCAAAATTCGTGGGAATGGATCAGGCTAGAGTTGTCCCAGGGGCGCGAAGAGGCTTCCAAGCTGTTGTCTCCACGCTTGTGGAAAAGGGGGATTCCGTAATCGTTTCCTCGTTAGCTCACTATACGGAGTTTTTAACCGTGGAAGATGCAAGAGGCATAGTAAAAGAGGTCCCATTAAACAGAGAAAACATTATCACTGGAGAAAACACAGCTCAGAAAATAGAAAAAGTTACACGAGATACAGGAAAACTTCCCAAGCTTATCATCATTGATCACTTTGACTACTTGCTTGGCAATGAGCACGACATTCACGGAGTAGCAAGGGTTGCGAGAGACTACGGGATTCCATTCTTGGCTAATTGCGCTTACTCAATGGGTGTAATGCCACTCAATGGAAAAGAAATAGGAGCAGACTTTCTAGTTGGTTCAGGGCATAAGAGTTTTGCGTCGCCAGCGCCTTCAGGAGTAGTGGCAACGACCAACGAATGGGCTGAAAAAGTTTTCAGAACAACCCAGATGGTGGGTGACGTGACCAAAAGAAAATTTGGAGTAAAAGAAGTTGAAATGATGGGCTGCACCTTGATGGGCGCCAATCTAATCGCTATGATGGCCAGTTTCCCTAAGATACGGGAGAGAGTTAAACATTGGGACGATGAGGTCAAGAAGATCAATTACTTCATCAACGAATTCAACAAAATTGAAGGAAACAAGGTTATCAGCGAAATGCCTAGGAAACATACTCTAACTAAGGTGGACACCTCAGGAAGCTTTGACAAGATCGCGCGCACACATAAAAGAAGGGGATTCTTCCTCAGTGATGAGTTGAAAAAGAGAAGAATTGTCGGGGAGTTCGCTGGAGCCACGCGGCAGTGGAAGCTAAACACATACGGACTTACATGGGATCAAACAAAATATCTAGCTCAAGCCTTTCAAGACATTGCAAAGAAATATGGAATAAAGGTTGCCTAACCGAGAGATTGCAAGAGATGAGAATCGACACTAGAAAATTGCTTAAAGACGCACAAAAAGACTATGAGAGAACATGGACCGAATCAGCAAGACTCCTGAAGGTGAAGGGCAAATATTTTACGCTAACTAACAAGAGAAAAAAACATCCACTTTTTGATCTCATACTCAAGGCGCGAAAAATTTTCCTAGAAATGGGATTATCAGAGGTGATAACTCCGTTGATAACAGAGGAGTGTCATGTTTATCTTCAATATGGCCCGGAGGCTCCTGTCATTTTGGACAGAATCTTTTATCTTGCAGGGCTTCCGAGGGCGGATATTGGAATTTCGAAAGAGAAAATTTTCGAGATTCAAAAATATATACCGGGTTTCGATGAGGTCAAGGAACTTCAGCGTATTTTTAGGAGATATAAAAAGGGTGAAATAGAATCCGATGATCTGACGGAGACTCTTGTAGAAGAGCTGAGAATAAGAGAAGAGCAAGCAACACAGATAATATCGTTGTTCCCAGAATTCAGTCAATTGAGACCAGTGCCAACCAAACTCAC
>JABAOF010015400.1_pt1 | contig 15136 bp, 13 predicted proteins | sample 7062171 | NCBI WGS metagenome assembly JABAOF01 (sample SAMN14538628, study PRJNA623070) | marine sediment metagenome | biome: marine biome [ENVO:00000428]; feature: marine pelagic biome [ENVO:01000023]; material: deep marine sediment [ENVO:00002113] | place: India: Gulf of Khambhat ...
AACCACTTTTTGCTCCTCCTTTGGAGCACTTATCAGTAAGAAAGACGATAACATCAATATAAAGAAGACAAATAGTCTTAATATTTTCATATCAGCCTCCCCTTAACTTCGATGTGAATCTTGACATAACAACGGCCAGATTTATCTGGATTTATGATGAAATACACAAACGTATCCTATATACTAATACGCTTTCCAAGAGGAAATGGTTGCCTAAGATATGGGTTTACTTATTTACTTCACTACACTCCAGATATCGTTTCTCTTACTGGTCGATGGCTTTGCTTTCTCCCCTTTCTCAAAGTTCTGTGGATTATTATTCTAACCCTATTTTCTTTAGTAACTTAGTGAACCTTGGGTCTGAACGAACAGTATCAAACATTGGTTCTGCATTCAGATAGAGCAGCCAATGATCACGCTCCTTATACGCTTTATCTAGCCACTCAAAGCCAAGATCGTCTTCTCCGAGTGTAAAACAAAGAAGAGCAATGTGATATGGCGAGACATACTCCTGCTTCGTCCGTTCTATCATGCTATCCAGAATCTGCTGGGCCTCTTTCTTCTTGCTCGTCCTCATATAGGCAATTCCGAACAGGGTTTCTACATTCTGCATCCAGCCTCTTGAAGGATCTTTTTCTTTTTGAAACTCTGACAGAGCCTCTTTATACATCGATTTTTGCAGATACACTCTTCCGAGAAAACTGTGCGCAGAAACGAAATTGGGATCCATTTCAAGTGTCTTCTCCAAGACTTCAATCGCTCGGTCGTATTGGCGGGCGTAATAAAGCACCCATCCGAAATCACAATTTATTATTAGAGAGAAAGGATCCAACTCAAGGGCCTTCTCCATTTCTGCGATGGCTTCGTCGAATCTAGCTCTAAAAAATAAATAGAAGGCATACCAGTGGTGAGCGGTCGAATATTTGGGATTTAGCTCAATGGATCGTTTAAATTCCTTCTCTGCACTCGCCCAGTCCCAGTCAGATAGCATTTTACTAAATGCCATAGAGGTATGTGCTTCAGAAAGCATATCATCAATCTCAAGCGCTTTTAGTGCTGCTTCCTTCGCCTTCTGGTAAGACTCCTTTTGGGGGAAATTACCGTACCAAGAAAGGAGATTATAGCAATCGGCCAACCCAGAAAAAGCTAAGGTATATCCCGGGTCTCTTTCGATTGCCTGCTGGAAATACTCAAGTCCTTTCTTCAATCCAATTTCGAAACGTTTGTTCCAGAAGTAGCGGCCCTTTAAATACAACTGATAAGCTTCCAGATTATCGGTATAGCGTTTCAAGAGATTTACCTTCTCTTCTCTCAATAGCTTTAGCTTCAGCTTATCTACAATCGCCAAGGAGATCTCATCCTGGATAGCAAATACATCTTCTATATCACGGTCATATCGTTCCGACCAGAGATGGTAGCCATCGGCAACATTGATAAGCTGGGCGGTGATGCGAAGGCGGTTGCCCGCTTTCCTTACACTTCCTTCAAGTATTGTATTCACGCTCAGTTTCTTACCTATCTCACGAACGTCTATTTCTTTCCCCTTGAAGGAGAAGGCGGAAGTCCTAGCCACAACCTTTAAGTCTTTGATCTTGGTCAGCGAATTGATGAGTTCTTCGGCCATACCATCGCAAAAATATTCTTGATCTTTCTGCGGACTTAAATCAGCGAAAGCCAGTACAGCAATAGAGTTTTGCCATTTAATCTCTTCAATTTTTGCTTCTCTAAGCCCTCCTATTTCTATCTTGTTCAATTCAGAAAGCACCTCTTCTGCCTTCCGATACCTCTTCTCTTTGTCCTTTTCCATGCATTTAAGTATCAGCCAGCTGAGATCTTCGGGAATCTGGGCATTGAACTCTTTGGGATCTCGAGGCACCTCGCTCTTATGCTTCATGGCTATAGATAAGGGCGTTTTTCCTTCAAAAGGCGCTCTCCCGGTTACCATTTCATAAAGGATAACTCCAAGCGAGTAAATATCAGACCGCTGATCTAATTCTTTCCCATCAACTTGCTCTGGACTCATATACTCAGGCGTTCCAATCATCACTCCTGCACCTGTTATGCCTTTTGATTCAAGCGATCGAGCGATCCCAAAATCCATGATTCGAGCATTTCCCTCTTTATCAACCATGATGTTGGAGGGCTTCAGATCACGATGCACGACTCCTAATCTATGGGCTTCAGCTAATCCGTCACAGACCTGTTTTGCTATGGATACGGATTTTCCTATTGGTAGTTGACCTATACGTCTGATCAAAACTTTTAAATCTTCACCAGGGATAAACTCCATCGTGATATAGTGAGTCCCTTTCTCTTCTCCTAAATCAAACATCCCGCAGACATTCTTATGACGGATATTTCTAGCAACCTTCAGTTCATTCCTGAATCTTTCGATAGTCTTCTTATCTTTAGCAATTTCAGGTTTTATAAGCTTAAGGGCAACTTCTTGTTTTAGCTTTGTATCCTCAACCCTATAGACTCTGCCCATACCCCCTTTACCTAGTTCTTCAATGATTTCATATCTGTTGGCTAAAGTAGTTCCTCGGGTAAGTTCTTCTTTGGGTGTCTCTAGAGTTTCTGTGACTTCAGTATCTTCTGAAGAAGGAAACTGCGTGCCGCATTTCCCGCAAAAAAGGGTATCGTCGGGATTTTCAAACTGACATTTGGGGCATTTAATTGCCACGGTCTTATCCTCGGATAGGATTAAAAAAGAATAACAATTTAGGAGTATAGAGTCAAATTAATATATGCTTCCGATTTTATTGAGGATATTGGAGAGGAGATTATCTCAGTCTGATTGGCCGATAGGGGGAAATGGGTCTATTTAGGGCATAGACCTATACCACATATTCTAGGACGGTGATTCGCCCAGCTAGATCAGACCAAACTCAGGCTAAAATCTTACCAAAGCAACCTGAAATTAGCAAAAAATCACGATATTCTTCCAAATTTGAGAAACGAGCATGGGACACTAGAGACCAAAAAGGGGGGAAAATAGGGTGTAAATGGGAAAAAGAGGCTTATTTTTAGGCTATTTTGGGATGAATTCTTAAAATAATGAAAAATAATATCCCATTTTAGGCTAAAAATAGCCCCAAATCACACCCTATGGCTTAACTGTGCTTTTGAGAAAGACTATTGAAAAATAAGGGGTAAGCCTGGCGCGCCTGGAGAGACTCGAACTCCCGACCCGCTGCTTAGAAGGCAGCTGCTCTATCCAACTGAGCTACAGGCGCGCCTTATATAGTATCTTAACGAGCCTTTTCTTCTTCACTCCGCATCGCCTGCCAGGAAGAGAATCGGGGAGATCGGATTTGAACCGACGACCTCCTGCTCCCAAGGCAGGCGCGCTAACCAGGCTGCGCCACTCCCCGTCAATCCATTAAGCTGAAAATATCGCCAGGAAGCTTTTACTGAAATCTTACCCTATATAAAAAGCTCGATAATCTTAGCAAAACGATAAAATGTTGTCAATTTCAGCGCCGCTTCATCCCTTTCTCGATCTCTCGTCTTTCGATTTTGACTATTATCGGCCTCCCATGGGGACAAAGAGATGAATTAGAAGTCTGAAAAAGTTCCTCGACTAGATAACTCATCTTGTCTATCGCTAAAAATTCTCCGGCTTTTATGGCTGTTTTGCAGGCTAATGTTGCCAGAAGCATTCTTTTTCGATCCTCTATTTTCTCTTTTTCTATCTCTTCAAGCAGCGAAAGAAAGATATCCTTGGCTTCCTCCTCTCTGAATATATCGGGAAATTCTTTCAAAGAATAGCTTCGGCCTCCCATGGCTTCGACCCTAAAACCCGCTTCCTCAAGTAAAGTCTGATTTTCTTCAAAGCTCAAAACTTGAGAGGGAGAAAGCTCCAACACCAAGGGGAACAGGGCCAGCTTTTGTGGCCATTTCTTTTTATTGTCGATCTCTTTATATTTTTCAAACAGTACCCTTTCATGAGCATTGTGTTGATCGATGACAAGAATCCCCTCATCAGAAGAGGCCACGATGTATGTCTCCAGATATTGTCCTAATATGTGGGGATAAATCTTTTCTGCTTCTGCTGAAGGAGGAAATAAATCCTCCACAATCTCTCTTCTTTCCTCCCGCATCTTCATATGAGGATAAGGCATCCTCTCTTCTATCCGAGGAATTTTTCTCTCTTCTTCAGCAGGATAAATCTTTTTTATCCCTTGGCTTTTGAGTATAGCCTGATGTATGCCTCTTTGGACAATATGAAAGATCGCCTGAGAATCTTTAAACCTCACTTCTGCCTTTGCAGGATGGACGTTGACATCCACATCAGAGTAAGGGCAGGAAAGGAAAAGGAAAGCCTGGGCAAAGTGGTCTTTCTCTAAAAGGCCTCTATAAGCTTTGTTTAAGGCAGCTTGAAGCAGCTTATCTCTGATCGGACGCTTGTTGATATAGAAAAGCTGATGGCTTCTGTCTGAACGGCCGTTGGGAGGAGCCGAGACATATCCATAAACACCCAAATCCTCCTCTTTATAATCCACTTCCATCAGTTTCTCTAGAGTTGACTTACCATAAATCTGATAGATCCTTTCTTTAAGGCTTCCGACTGGAGGATAATTGAAGATCTCCCTTTTTCCATGAGACAGGGAAAATTTCACTTCTGGGAAGGCCAAGCTCACACCGGTCAGATGTTTTACAATCATGGTCAATTCAGACCTCTCTGAGCGAAGAAATTTTCTCCTGGCGGGTAAATTGAAGAACAAATCTTGGACTTCAACAGCCGTTCCTGGGGGAAATCCTATATCTGAGACGGAAAGCAGTTCTTCTCCCTCTCTCTCAATCATTATCCCTTGTTTTCCTTTTTTTTGACAGGTCTTTAGGAGGATACGGGAAACAGAAGAAATGCTTGGAAGAGCTTCTCCTCTAAAACCCAATGTGGCAATCTGCCCCAGGTCCTGTTCGCTGGCAATTTTGCTCGTGGAATGTCTCTCAAAACTAAGAATGGCATCTTCCCTGTTCATTCCTTCTCCATTATCTGTAACCCTTATCAGCTTCCTTCCTCCTTCTAGAAGCTCAACCCTCACTTCAGAAGCCTCGGCATCCAAAGAATTCTCAACCAATTCTTTGACCACAGAAAAGGGCCTCTCGATGACTTCACCAGCCGCAATTTTCTGGGATATTTCTGGAGGCAGGAGAATGATCTTGTTCATCGATTTTTATTTTAACCTCTTGAAATCCTAATTGAAAGGGATTTTGCCAAAAGGACAGAGTCAAAAGACTTTTTTGAGACCATATATAATTTTAAGACTATATATAATAAGGTTAATATATACAATAAATATAATATATATATTATTTATATATAAAATATCCTTTATTATTTAATCATTTAATCGAAACAAAAGGATTTCCTTTTTGATAGACACGCCACATTCTCTCTTTACCCTCACGAATTCCTATTCTTGGCCTCCATACCATTTCTCGCTTATTTTTGCTTCCTTCTTCAATATAAAGGGGCGACTTTAGGGAAAACATCGAGATCCCGTTCAGGGAAAGATCTATGGCAAAGGCCTGACATAACTTGGCTGGCCCAGAACATAAATTCAGTAGATCAGACCTTCCTCTCCTCTGCTTCATCAATGAAATTCCATCCAGAGGCTCAACCGCCCGAATCAAAACAGCTGCGGGATAATTTTCTTTTTCTGTAATAACATTGAGCATGAAATGGATGCCGTAGGTTATATAAACAAAGGCTATACCAGCAGGCCCATAGAGCATCTCACTTCTCTTTGTTCTTCCTCTATAGGCAAAAGAAGCCGGATCATCTTCGCCTCTATAAGCCTCGGCTTCGACTATGATACCTGTAATGTTTCCTTCTGCTGATTTTCGGACCAAGACCATCCCGATGAGATCTTCCACGACTTCAAGAGTGGGGCGGGCAAAGAATGAAACAGGAATGATCATCTTTGAGGTGAAATTCAATGCGAGAAAGGAATGATTTTCCCTCTAGTCGAATTTGGTGTAACTTCAGTGATTTCCAGCCTGACTTCCTCCCTTTCTTCAGATAGACAGGAGGGGACAGAGACGTTCAGGTAATTATGAGTTAAGACGCGAGCGCCATTTTTTCCCTTCTTTATGACTATTCCCTCGCATTTCTTGTCTAAAACCAATCTTCGAAATTCTAGGTTTTTCTTTTTGGCCAGTTTCCTCAGAAGAGCCGATCGTTGTTTCTTCACTTTCCCATCAACTTGAGGCCAGGAGGCAGCCACTGTCCAGGGACGCCGAGAATAGGAAAAAACATGAAAATAAGTTAAAGGCGAACTTTCTAAGAATCTATACATCTGTTCGAAATCCTTATCTTTTTCGCCTGGAAATCCGACGATGATATCTGCTCCCAATGAGGCCTGAGGCGAATGATTTCGTAAATAATTCAATATTTCTATATAATCCTGGACACCTATTTTTCTTCCCATACGACGAAGGATATCATCGGAACCATGCTGGAGAGAGAGGTGAAAATGGGGGCATACTTTCTCGCTCTTTGTTATGTATTCAAGCAAAGGAGCAGTCAAGAATCGAGGATCTAGGGAACTAAGCCTTATCCTTCCCAGGCCTTCAAGTTCTTCTATTTCCATCAGCAATTCAAGCAGAGAAGATTTGGCCCCAAGGTCAAGACCGTAAGAACAAAGATGTATCCCCGTTAAAACCACTTCTCTATAGCCTTGAGCGACGTATCTTCTGATTTGAGCCAGGACTTCATCTTTCTCCTCACTGACACTTCTCCCTCTCACCTCAGGAATGACACAGAAGGTACAGCGGAAATCACATCCATCCTGAATCTTGACTAGTGCCCGAGAACGGAACGTCTTTCTGGTTTCTGATTTCCTGACACTGTTTGAAGAAAGGATATCATGGACTAGATCTTTTTTCTCCTTGTTAGAATATGACTTCCAGATTTGTGGCAAGGCTTTGAAATCATCTGGCATTCTCTCCACATAGCATCCTGTAACAACCAAACGAGCTTGGGGATTCTTTCGGGAAACATTCCTGATAAACTTCCTGACATCCCTATCCGCACGGCTTGTGAGCGTGCAGGAATTGACCACGATCAAGTCACTACGAAAAAAGTCCTCTCTCAATCTCCATCCATTCTTCTGTAACTCTTCTGCCCAGAGAAAAGCCTCGGCTTGGTTGACGCGACAGCCAAAGCTTTGTATGGAAAAAGATCTCATCATCCTGCCTTTGTTTTCTCAAGCTCCTTTTCTACCTGGGAGGCCATCCTCTCCCTGTGTTCCTCCATTTTGACCCTCAAAGAGTCATCTTTTAAGGCCAATATTTGCACAGCCAGCAAAGCTGCATTTGAAGCCCCGGATATTCCTATGCCCATGGTCGCCACCGGCACACCTCTTGGCATCTGGACTGTGGAAAGCAGCGCATCAAGCCCAGCGAGGGCAGCGCTCTCCACAGGAACACCGATGACTGGCCGCAAGGTGTGGGCAGCCACATAGCCTGCCAAATGAGCCGCTTTCCCTGCCACAGCGATGAAGACTTCGACTCCTTTTTCTTCGAAAGACCTGATTAGGTTTAAAGTCCTTTCTGGAGAACGATGAGCCGAAGTCACTTCCAGGGCGTAGGGAATCTCAAATTCCTCAAGTATCTCTGAAGCCTCCTTAGCCACTTTATAGTCTGAATGGCTACCGATCAAAATGGCCACTTTCATTGCGATACTCCTTTTTGCCTCCCTATATCTCGTCTGTAATGCATGTCTTCAAAAAAAACGCTGGATATAGCCTTATATATCTTTTTCATAGTCTCTGCCAGCGTTTCCTCAGAAGCACACACTCCGACCACCCTTCCGCCGTCAGTGTAGTATTCGCCACCTTTGAATTTGGTCCCGGCATGAAATAGCGTGATGCCAGGGGATTTTGATATATCTTTCAATCCTTGGATCTTCTTTCCCTTCTCGTATTTAAGCGGATATCCACCCGAAGCCAAGACTACGCAGGCCGAAGGTTTAGGAGTCCATTGTATCTCTTTCTCCAAGACATTGCCCTCTATGGCAGCCAGGAGAACCTCGACGAGATCACTCTCCATCCTCAAGACTTGAGGCTGGGTCTCCGGGTCTCCAAAACGGCAATTGTATTCCAGAACCTTAGGCCCCTCATTGGTCAACATCAACCCGACATACAGAACACCACTATACTTCCGGCCTTCCTCAAGCATTCGGGTCACAGTGGGAAAGATTATGGTCTCCATGATTTTTAAAAAGAGCTCTTGGTCGATAAATGGAGAGGGAGATATAGCCCCCATCCCTCCTGTATTGGGACCTTTATCTCCATCATATACAGGCTTGTGGTCCATGGTGGTGACTAAAGGCAAGACTTTTGCCCCATCTGTGATAACGATGAAGGAAGCTTCTTTTCCCCTCAAGAATTCTTCAATTACTACTCTATTGCCGGCCTCTCCAAATTTTTTCTGGACCATAATCGTCTCTAAGGCTTCTTTTGCCCTTTCAAGGGATGGGCAGATTAAAACCCCTTTTCCGGCTGCCAATCCATCGGCTTTGACGACCAAAGGAAAAGAAAATTCACCTGAATTCAATATTTTATTTCCCTCTTCTAGGGAATTGGCAACCTTGAAATGCCCTGTCGGGATCTTATGGCGATCCATGAATTGTTTGGCAAAAACCTTGCTTCCCTCGATTAGGGCGGAGTTTTTATTGGGACCAAAGATCCTCAATTCCCTCTTCTCAAACTCGTCAACAATGCCCATTGTCAAAGGAAGCTCTGGTCCGACCACGGTTAAATCGATCTTCTTCTTGGTGGCAAAATCAGCCATCCCTTCAATATCCATTTCACTGATGGAAACATTTTCGCCCAGGTCCGATATGCCGGAATTCCCTGGAGCACAATAGATTTTCTTTATTTTTGGACTCTGAGATATCTTCCAAGCCAATGCATGCTCTCTTCCACCAGAGCCGACAATCAATACTTTCATCTTGATCCTCTTTTTTGCCTCATTCTTACAAAAATTGAACATCTCGTCAACATATGATTGAACACTGTAAAAATTCTCATCTCCGTGTTGAGTGAGGGTATTTCCTCCAGGTAGGTAGTGAAACGGCGGTTGCTGTTCATCCGAAGCCCAATGAGGAGGGTGAGAGAGCCTTTGGCGAGGGTGGAGGGGAACCGACACTGTGAGTGATTATAACCCTTATCATTATCTATCACCGAAATGTTTCCTTGAATAGCTATTTTACTTCGAATGTTTCTCCAGATTCTCTATGAACATTTCAACAAAATTGGGATAAGGAAAAATGCTTTTTATGATTTTAGTCGCCAAGGGAAGGGCCTCTTTGAGAGGAAGCGAAAATTTCATCTCAAGGAATTTCTGACGGAATTTCCTGACCTCATCTTTGACTTTTTGGCCCCGTATGATGACATCGGCGATATAAGCAGAAAGTTCATCGAAATCCTTCTCTTCCATCCCGAGGCGGGTCATCTCTTGCACCCCCATCCGAATTCCGCTCGGCTCCAGGAATGTCTCATCATCCGGAAGCGCCTGGTAATTGGTGACGATATTATTTTCTTCCAGCCTGCGGGCAATCTCCTGTCCATTTCCGTATTCTTTAACTCGGATGACCACTTGATGGGTTTCTGTGAATCCATCTCTTTGGTCTCCCTCGACGGCCACGCCTTTATCCTTCAAAGCCCGGGCAAAAGCCTTAGCATTCTTCTGGACTTGACTTTGGTAAACTTCCTTAAATTCGTTCATCTCATAAGAAGCCATCAACAAACCAAGAAGTGTACCGAGATGATGATTGCTGGTCGAACCCGGGAAAGCGCGACTTTTTATATCCAACCACAAGGGTCGGAGTGCAGTTCCCTTGGGAAAATTTCCGGCCACGACTCCTCTCTGTGGCCCAAAGAATGTCTTGTGAGTGCTCCCCGTCAGGACATCGGTGCCTTCCTCAAATGGCTGCTGAAAGGCACCGTACAATCCTAAAACATGAGCCATATCATACATGATTACAGGCCGAGCTTCCCAATCTTTGACCAGATCAGCGACAAACTGGATGGGTTCGGGATAGATGAACATGCTTTTGCCAAAAACCACAAGCTCTGGTTTTTGTGCTGTGATGATATCTCCGAGTTTCTCGAGATCTGGCTTGTAAGGATTTTCTTCCAAAACCGGAAAATTGATGGCGTTTTCTTTACCTGTCTCTGGGTCCTCCTCAACATAGTTGAAAAGAGCGCCCATGGGTTGCGAGCTCAGATGCCCTCCTTTGGTCAGGGCGTTATTCATAACTATCCGCATCTTGCGCATCGACTGCCCTTCGGGTCTCTTGCGATTGATGAAACGAACCATGCCTTTAAAGACAACTTCATTGGCCATCTGACCGCTTATGGGCCTTAACTCCACCTCAGTGCAGCCGAAAAAACTCCGCATCTCCTCGCGCAGTGCCTCTTCTACTCCTCTTATGAAATCTGTCCCTTGATAGAAATAGATCTCCTCTCCCTTCATTGTTCTGTGTTCAGCGTATCTGCCTGAAGGATCGGAGATCTCACACATCTTGACCAGCAAAGAAGGTGTTGTCTCAGAAGGAATGAGATTAAAAGATTCTTTCTGTCTCCAGTAATTGTTTTCTTCGACTCTTTGGGCCAAAGAATGGATCTTTTCATAAAATGAAGGCATATTATTACTCCTCTTCTGTGAATTTAAAATTATTATCTTCGATATTTATGATCTTATCGATTCTTTTTCGATGTCGGCCTTGTTCAAAATCAGTTTCCAGCCAGATGCGGACAATATTTATCGCCTCATCCAGAGGAGTCACCCTCCCTCCCAATGTTAAGCAATTGGAATCATTGTGTTTCCGACTCATTTCAGCCAAATATTCATCCCAGCAAGGAGTGGCTCTTATTCCTCTGTGTTTATTGGCCACGATGGCCATCCCCAATCCTGTTCCACAAACAAGGATAGCCCGGTCATAATCTTGAGAACGAAGTTTTCTAACCGTCTTCTCGGCGTAGTCCACATAGTCGACTTTCTCTCCTGGGCCACAGCCAAAGTCATCACATTTAATTCCTCGCTCATCAAGAAAAGCGATGATCCCTTTTTTCAACTCATATCCAGCATGATCTGATCCTAGAGCAATTTTCATTCCCGTTCTCCTTTCTCCGAGAGCCATTATACAAAAGGGATCAGTTCAAAGGAAGCATTTCCCAGTAAGCATTTTTTAGATGCATGCCATTTCCCATTCCTTGATAGATATATGGATAACTTGAACAGCCTGCGATTCTNNAGAGAAAAACTGAAATCCGTCTGCATTTTCCTTGCTGGGAAAAAACTTCTTTTGAAGCATCCAGCCTGACACAAAATATTTTTTTCTACCGGAAAAAAGGGGGACTCAATGACTCAATCCTCGATAAAAGTTGTAATCAGAAATCTGGCCTCTTATGATGATTATTGAGAGCGTGCCTCTTTCTTTTGGAGAATCTTATTACCCCTTTTTATCTCCTTTAGGCGGTACCTTCACCCAGCCTAAATTCTACTTCGAAAGAAAATCTACTTTAAAAAAATGACTTTTTATCCTAGAAAATAATGAACTTTCAGAGAAAATGTCTAATCGGAGGGAGAATCTTCTTTTGTGAGCTTTTCGGCCTCGGGAAGAATTTCAATGGCTTTCTGCACAACCGGGTCGCTTTGGCTGTATACTTTTATCCCTTTTTCAAGCCCCCAAAGGGAGGAATGGATCTCTCTTGCCAATAATCTTTTTATTTCCTCCATAGCTTCTTCAAGCTGGGCAGATTCGTATTTGATCTTGTTTTCCTCGAGATAAGCCTTGAAATCCTCTATAACTCTTTGATCAATCATGAAGTCATCGCCAATGACTTTCCTGTTCTCATCTTTTTGGATTAGGATTGCTTTTTCATCAGGAAAAATGAATTCCTTCGAAAGGGGTGTCTTTTTAGTGACAAATCTTCTGGCATAAGTGAAAAAGACCCCCTTCAGCAGAAGCCTAGAAGTCAGTCTCTTATAAGAAAATTTCACTTGATAATCAGGAGAGATCCCTCCCTGACCAAGCACTATTCTTCCTCTGGAAGTGTACCTCACTTCTCGTTCTTCCTGAGGGACGTCTTTTTTGAAAATATAATCATCCAGCGAAGAATAATCTCTCTGAATGGACCTCCCGCTAGGTGTGAAGTATTTGGCTGTTGTCAGAGCCACGGCAATATTGGATGCCACAGGAAAGATAGTCTGTACCAGGCCTTTTCCCCAGGAATCTTCGCCCACGATTAAAGCCCTATCGTTATCTTTCACAGCTCCGCTGACAATCTCAGGAGCGCTGGCACTTCCTCTGTCTATCAAAATCACTAGAGGAATGTCTTCATATTGATTGTCACGCTTAGCCCTGAACTCTTTGTTATAGGCTTTGATTCTTCCTTTGATGGAAACGATAAGATCTCCCTTGGGCAAAAACTCATCCGAGAGATCCACGGATTGGAAGAAATTTCCCCCGCCATTTCCTCTTAAATCAAGGATAAGCCTCTCCATCCCCTGGTTGATTAGGGTCTGCATTTTTTCTTCGAATTCTTTGGTCGTAGTCGATGAAAAGTTGCGGATGAAAATATACCCTATCCCGTCCTGGAGAAGGAACGCATAGGGAACGCTCTGTAGTGAAATTTCCTCTCTGACGATGCTCAAATCAAAAGGCTCCTCCAACCCTTCTCTGACGATGGTGATGGTCACCTCGGTTCCCTTTGGTCCCCTCAACTTTTGCATGGCATCGAAACTCGATATCGGTTTTGTACTCTCTCCATTGATATGGGAGATTACATCCCCGGCTTGAATGCCCAAGCGGTAGGCGGGAGTTCCTTCTATTGGAGAAATCACGACCAACCGGTCTTCTTGCTTTTGGATGATGATCCCCAGCCCATAATATTTCCCTGTATGCTCTTCCCTCAGACGCGAAAAATGATTGGGGTCAAGAAAATAGGAATGTGGATCCAAGGTTTGAAGCATGCCTCTGACAGAGGCATAGACAAGCTCCTCTCGCTTTACATCTTGAAAGTAATTTTCTTCTATGATGGAAACAATGGAGGAAATCTTATCCAAAGAAAAATCCCAGATGTCCTCCTCTCGCGCAGGAAGAAGAATGAGGATGAACAGAAGCAGAAGGAAAATAAATAACTTTCTTTTCATCTTGAAATTTTGGAACTTCAATACTACCAAACCCGCTGGGTCTTGTAAAGATAAGACTTTGAGAGAGGAGCATCTTTTTCCCCGTGATTGGGTAAAACACATAATGCTGAAAATTAAAAATGCAGCGCCGATTTCCGTCCATCCCTACCAAAAACCCTCCCCTATCTCCACCATGAGATTCGGATGGACGGAAATCGGCGTTTATACAGATAACTTTCCTCATTATTGGTAATAACGAAAAAAAGATGCATCCCTTTGAGAGAAAGCATTTCCCAATCATTGATGAAAAGCAGAGTCGTCCATATGGTTTTTTTCGAAAAGATAAAGAGTTTATGCCCGAGGCTTAAATACTCTATCCATCTTACGGAAGCAACTGACTTAGGAAACTGTATGAAAGCTGGGCAGGCAGGGTTCCGTATTGACTTCTCTTTGTCGAAGGGCTATATTTCCAATATCATTTTCAAGAGCGAATAAAATGTTTGGAAACATAGGATTTCCAGAGTTGCTGATCATCTTGATCATTGCTCTCCTGATATTCGGGCCCAAAAAACTTCCTGAAGTGGGGCGCTCCATCGGAAGGGCCCTCAGAGAATTCAGAAAAACATCCGATGAAATAAAGGAAAAGATTGAAGAAGAAATCCAAGCCGAAGAATTCAAAGACATTAAAGAAGAAATCGAAAAGGATATCGAAGGTAATGAGGAAGGCAAAAAAGTCTCCTGACGAAATGACCTTCCTCGAACATCTCGAAGATCTAAGAAAAAGGATTTTTTACTCCTTCATCGCCGTAGTTGCGGTTGTCATTCCAGCTTGGCTATTCAGCAAAGACATTTATAATATCCTCGCCCGTCCCGTCACTCAGTATCTACCAGAAGGAACAAAATTAGCCTATACACATCTGACAGCCCCTTTCATGCTTTATATCAAAGTCTCTTTCTTGGCAGCCATCTTTTTCACCTCTCCTTTTATCTTCTTTCAATTGTGGCTCTTCGTCGCCCCTGGACTCTACCAGAGAGAAAAAAAATATGTCTATCCCTTTGTCTTCTTCACCAGTTTCTTTTTCGTGCTCGGGGCCCTCTTCGGCTACTTTGTCGCCTTTCCCTTTGCCTGTAATTTCTTTCTAAAGATGGGAAGCGAATTTCAACCGGTAATCACGGTGGATCAGTATTTCAGCCTCGCTCTGAGGCTTCTGATTGGAATTGCCCTTGTTTTCGAGATGCCTACCCTTGTTTTCTTTCTATCCCGGATGGGAATCATCACATCACGTTGGATGATAAAAAATTTCAAGTACGCCGTTCTCGTTGTCTTTATCATCGCAGCAATCATCACTCCCAGTCCTGATGTGATCAACCAGAGCATCTTGGCTGTTCCGATGCTAGCCCTCTACGGATTGAGCGTTTTGATTGCTTCTGTTTTTGGCAAAGAAAGAGGTAAGAAAAAAAAGAAATCAAAGCAAGATTTAGCAGGATAGAATGAGAATCGGAAATGATCTCAATAACCCAATTTCATGAAGAGATCTTCAGATTTCTCTTTATCTCTAGAAGGAGATGAAGCCGGCCAATCAGACTTAGGATTATTCTTTAATCTCTCTAAAAAATGAAAAAAACAGCAAGGCTCATAGGCCTGACCGGAACGAATGCCTCAGGAAAAGGCGAAGTGGCCCGTTTTTTCAAAAAAAAAGGCTATGCCTATTTTTCTCTTTCTGATCTGCTCCGGGAGGAGCTTATGAAAAAAGGGAAAGAGGCGAGCCGCGACAATTTGATCCATATCGGAAACCGCTTACGAGAAAAATTCGGAGCCGATGTCCTGGCCGTCCGGGTCATGAAAAGGATCAAAGGAAAAGCTGTCATAGATAGCATCAGAAACCCCGAAGAAATCCGTTACTTGAGGAGGCAAAAAGATTTTATTCTGCTGGCTGTCGACGCTGCTGTTGAGTTAAGATATGCGAGAGCGAAGAAAAGAGGAAGG
>JABAOF010016053.1_pt5 | contig 15135 bp, 11 predicted proteins | sample 7062171 | NCBI WGS metagenome assembly JABAOF01 (sample SAMN14538628, study PRJNA623070) | marine sediment metagenome | biome: marine biome [ENVO:00000428]; feature: marine pelagic biome [ENVO:01000023]; material: deep marine sediment [ENVO:00002113] | place: India: Gulf of Khambhat ...
ACCGATTACCACACCGGAGAGCCTTCCACCATTATAGCCATACACAATGACAGCGGTACCCTGGGTACGGCTTGCTGAGGTTGTGTGTTTGATCAGATAGGACTGGACGCCAATGAACAGCATGCCCTGTCCCATCCCAGAAATCATGCGGAAAATGGCAATAAGGTAAAAATCCTGAAAAAATGCCATCAAAATGAGACCGCCCGCAGACAAAACCGATCCGGAAGCAATGAGGGGCTTTGAACCACGTCTCTCGGTAAACCACCCCGCTGGTATAATGGTGAGAGCATATGCTGCAAAGTAGATCATGAATACAAATGAGGTAGCTCCCGGTCCGAACCTTGTTTTCTCCGTTATCGATCTGATAAATTGCGGGAGAAACGAAGCATGGAGTCCTTCCATAAAGACTGCCAGAAAGTATACGGGTTTTATCATGTCTCTCTTTATTTCGAGATCGATTTCATCTGAAATTCTTGCTCCTGGTTCTGTAACTGCTCTTCGTCTGAAGGAGATCATAAGGTTCAAAAACAGAGCAGAAAGAAATCCTGATGCTATAAGCAGAACGAAAAAATTTTTCGCGTAACGCCAGAGTTTTCTGTTTATTATGCTCCTTGGTATGCCAATGTGTATATTTTTTTCGCCACTTAAGGAGTAAAGGTTCTGAGAAAATTGGAAATCCGAACCTGATGGTTCCCACTGCTTACCAAAAAACTCACTGTTGGTATGTATACTGATTATGTTATCTTCTGTTAGCGCTATGAAACTTATCTCTGGGTTCAACTTTTTATATTCGTAAAAGGCATCCTCCAATCCGCTGAACGTCGATATTTCTAGTCCGATACTGAGTGCAGCATCGATTCTTTCACTGACCGATCTGGACAGAGCCTTTATTTTGCCCTGTACTCCTGATGAAAATATGCCTATGAGCGTAAACATGACAAAGGCCGCCATTGCGAGGAAGGCAGTGCTGTATGAAAGGGTAAGCCATAATCTTCCTTTTTCCTTCCAGCGATTTTCTGTGAGAAGTATAAACATTGCATAAAAAATGAGGAGAAAAATAATTACATAAATACCGGGTTTGAAACTGGCATTGATTCGTTCCTTTATTATTGATTTTTTGGTTACTATCTGAAGAAAGCCAACTTCTTCAAACTTATTCCTTAGGGGCAATGAGACAATATAAAATGTTTCATCTGTATAAACATGGTACTTTGACCTTTCTTCCTGCATACCAGTATCGAAAGTTTTGGCCGCCGTAATTGTCGTTGGGGTAGTCTGTGAGGTGGTACCGTTGAAAAAGATCACACTGTTCTTCTTATCAACCGCCCTTATCTCACCTATTGAAACTTCGGATTCAATGAGTGGGTCTGTCAGTGGTGAAAATCCAGGGAATTGATTAAGAGGAAAACCGGCATGAAGAAAGGTGTTTAATGTGTTCTGTGCCACTTCGCCAATAGCCGCGAGCGTTTCAAACTGCAGGTCGGGATAGGTGCGATAGGCTTCACCGTATCCAATGTAGAGAAGAAGGATAAGGGATATGCCTAGTACGATCACCGGTACAATAATGTCCCGTATCCTTGATTGCAACCTTGTTTTCTTACTCATAACGATCTGTACCTATGTTAGAAGTTCAATTATGTTTTCAATAAGAATTTGCTTATGGGTTAAAAGCTCATGTATATGGTTCGCTAAGATGAGTCTGATGAGATCGTTGTATTCAAGCTCATAATCACAGAGGCCGATGTATATCAGGTTCGTCACATTCTCTTCAGGCTTTTTCAGATNNGATTGCCTTCCTCATCTGCACGCACATCGAGACGTATGAGAGAATCCAGTGTTAGATCAAGGTAAACATTCTGAGCAAGCTCTTTCAATTTTCCTATCAGAGGAGCGTTTTCCTCACCGCATAGGAGTTTTGCCCTATTGGCTGTGATAGCCTTTTTATCCATTGATGTAAATATGCGTTCTCCCTCCTCCAGCACACGCTCGACTGGAGAAAATGCAAAGGGCTTTTTCTGCTGGGCAAAGGTACCGTTGTCATAAATAATGTTACCGCATACGGCAATGCAGAATTCCCTTCCCCCCAAGTATTTCTCTATGAGAACCGTATTGAGTGTGTTTTTATAAACAGCCGCAACAGCATCTGAAAGCTCGTCAATGGTGTCAACCACTTCTACAAGGATGGAGGCACGACCGGAGACAGGCTTTACGATAAATGGTCCCGTATAATCGCCAAAATTCTTATGAAAAATTCTGTTTATTCGAGGGTTGAATCTGCCTCTCTTGGAGTTCCAGTTCATAAAAGGAGCGGTTGGAATACCGCAGCCATGACATTCCAGCTTAAAGGTATACTTGTTGTCCAGTTTGGCTGCATTGAGTGGGTTATGGCCCACATAGGGAATACCGAGCATCTCAAGCATTGCTGGTGTGTGAGAAAGAGGACAGTATCCCTGAACACCACCTGAGTTTAGCCATACGAGATGGATGCCATATTTTTTGATGTTTTCAATGAAAGTCATGTCATCGGGTATCACATAAACGTGCCGAAAGCCTATTTCTTCAAGACTTTCGGCAATATCTTCAGCTACTACTTTATAACTTTTCCAGGGGCGTGGATTGTGGGTTTTATTGATAACTGCTCCATCCCTGTTTTTATCTCCGCCATAAACAACACCTATTCGGAGATCTCGGGAGAGCGTCTTCATGATCTGGTCAAGCATCTCAATGGAGTAGTCGATCTCTTTTGTTTTTTCTTTAATCATGATTTATAGGGTATGTATATGATTGTAAGAGAAGAGTTAACATCATGTCAAGAGCCTCAATTAACTTATCGTCGAGCCAGAAATAAAAAATTATCTGAATTCTTACAGTTCCAACTCCATGATCATATCATTTGTTAAACGCAGGCGTGTTGCTATTGTTCTGCTGATGTTGGTTAGTAGTGTAATGGAGATTTTCGGATTTTCTTTTTGTAACTGGTTAAAATTTTCCAGTGTCAACCGGTAACAAACGAGGGTATCTCGTGCAACAACAGTTGCGGAACGTGGTTTTCCATCCAGCAGGGCCATTTCTCCGAAAAAGGTACCAGAGGAAAGTGTCTGAAGTCGTTTTTTCCGGGCCGTTCCAGGTAGGTCGATGGTGATATCCGCCAAACCTTGCGTAATAAAAAATAGAGCATCGCCTTTGTCTCCCTGTCGAAATATCTCTTTCCCTTTGTCGTATTGTTCACGATTTAAGTACCTGTTCAGGATTTGCAGTTCATTTGGACGTAAACCTTGAAAAACGCTGAGCTCATTTATTGAAATTTCTGTGTCTCGGTATATCTTATCAGAGTACTTGGACAACAGCCTGTCTTCAAAATATTCAAGGGCGATATCAGTATCCGGAAAAATAAACTGTCTGCCCCTTTGGTTGAAAAAATTCATTGCTAACAAAAACTGCCACAGCGGTCCTTCTTTTTCCAAATAGCTCACAGCGAGGAATTTGCCCTGTTTTTGGAGCCGGTCATAAGCCTGCTGGAGTATCCGTACGCCGGTGCTGTCAATGTCATTTACACGCTTCATATCTAAAACAACATAAATAACACCGCTTTCTGACAGTGCGTCAATCTCCTGTGCCAGATTATCGGCTGACCCGAAAAATATGGACCCATCCAATTCCAATACAGCTATTTTGTGCCCATGTTTCAGAAGAAGCTCCATCGAATTCTCATCTCGCCTTCTTTTAGAATGTACACTTGCTCCGCTGTATTTTCGCCGGATTACTGATCTGCTCATTCTGGCAACAAACATGAGGATAGACACGACCACACCGATACCGACAGCAATTATAAGGTTTAGAAAAATGGTAACAAAGGTGACCAGGAGGATGATTATAAAGTTACCCAAAAGCTCTTTTCTGCGGGAGGATTTATCAAGTATAATATTTTTTAACAACTGCAGGCTCCAGTTATCGATCATCTGAAAGGCTATAACAATAACTATTCCTGCAGTGACCACTATTGGTATTTTGCCTACCAGGGAGGAAAGGACAAAGATTATTAAAAATAAAGAAATGCCGTTCACTGTCCCTGATAGTCGCGTTCTACCTCCCGCTTGAAAGCTTACAGTACTTCTCCCTATAGAGCCCGCTCCTGCAATACCTCCAAAACAAGCAGCAACAATATTACCAACTCCCTGACCAACCAGTTCACGATTGGTATTTGATCGTTTATTCGTTAAGTTTTGCATGCTCAGCGAGGTCAACAGCGATTCGGTAGAACCAAGTACCGCAATACCGAATGAAGCGGGAAGGATGGATGGCAGCAATCCTACAAACTCTATACCCTTGAATACTTCCCAGAAATTTTGTAGATAAAGGGGTTTCGGGATCTCAAGGCTGATCTGCCCGATAGCAGGACCCAGTTTGCTGCTGTAGCCAAAAAATACAAAGGCATAATATAAAAATGAGCCTACCAACAGGCCAATAACAGAACCAGGTACTTTCTTGATAAATTTAGGTACAATCCAAACCATTATTACTGTGACTATTCCAACTAAAAAGGTAAGCAGCTGTGTTTCCGGTAGACTGCTCAAAAAATCAAGAAAAGATTCTTTTTGTGGGATACCAAAAAAGTTCCAAACCTGACTTAATATGATAAGAACTGCTGAGCCGTTGAGGAAACCGGCAATAACCGGGTACGGAATGAATTTAATCAGGCTTCCAAACCGAAACACCCCAAAGAAAACCTGAATGACACCTGCTAGGAATACCACCAGTAACGCGAGCGTCAAAACAATGGATATCATTTCTGGGTGATTGGGAGCAAGCCGGCTTGAGACTAACAATTGTGCCGTGACAGAACTGAGAATCAACGTAATGGTAGCCTTTGGACCTGATATCATTCCCGGGCTACCTCCGAGTATGGCTGCAAACAGTCCAACAAAAATAGCGCTGTAAAATCCTGCCCTGATACCGTATGATATGTAATCGCTTCCCAGGGGGGAAAATGCAATTATTCCAAAGATGATATTCGTCGGAACCGATACAACAGCCGATGAGATACCACCCAGTATATCTCCTGTCAGGTTTGTGCGAGGATTATCATCCAATTGTGATTATTCCCGAAACGCTAACTTTCATAGCTTATACAATGTACTCATCTAGTAAGCTGCCTGAATATGGTACATCATAAGAGTAGGTAACAAAGTGTCCTCTCTTATTCCAGTAGCATACAGGTAATCATCATATACCAATACAGTGGATGTCTTTCGTTGGTAAGGTGAACCCATCCAACGACCCTGTAGAAAAGGATACTGGGGATTGGAAATATCAAGCACTATCACGCTCGATTCAAATCGAGACACATATGCGTAGTTACCAACTGCATCCACGTCCATTGCACATACGATCCATCCCGCGTTATAGGGCCATGGCCAGTCATACTGTCCAATGGTGACTGGTTGTAAAGGGTTTGAATAATCGATAATGTCCACGGATCGGTCCCAGGCAGCGAGGTATACATAATCATCCTCCACGTCGAGTCCCATTGCATTGCCACCCTCATAATAGGTACTCAGAACCTTTGGATTTTCGGGCATGGAAATATCGATGGCAAATAATCCCGAGGTGTACGCTGCAGCGTAGAGTGTTTTATGATGGGCCACCACCTCTATCGTGTCGCTTATCATTGGTATGACGGTAATCTTCTCCGGGTCGTACGGATCCGAGACATCGACAACCAGAATGCCACCGTCAAAGTTGGGAAGAAAAACGTAATCGCCCACAATTTCGATTCCCACCTGGAGGTCGTTGATTCTCCAAAATCTATCGCCATATGCAGCCTGTAATCCTTCGCCGATTTCAATAAGCTGAGACGGGTTGGATACATCTACTATATTGAGACCGTAGCCGCCCTCGGCAACGAATGCCAGATCACCGACGACCTTTACACCCAGGCAGCCGGCCTGTGCTTTATAGGATCCGAGCCGATCAAATGTCGCAGGTGGAGTAAAGCGAACAGTTTCAAGCCCTTTCGTCCGTATGGTACTAAATATAGTGTCGTTGTATATGTCTATGTCAGTGATTCCCTGATCTACACCGTAATCATTGAAAGTGACCACCGGTCTGTCCGTAAGATCGAAGAAGTCATCACCACTGTATACAACAGAAAGGCCTCCCGTCCCCTCATAGGGATCAGAAACGTATGCGATCTCGCCTGAAATGCTCAAATTACCCGTTATTACCTCTTTATAGATCCGTTCGAGATACATCCCTGAAGGGTCCCTAAAATCAGGAATGAAGTAGCGATAGAGCCCCTTGTTTTCAACTACCGCATAAAGGTAATTTCCTACAATTGCGAGATCCGAAATGGACCTTCCTGATTCAAAGGTAAAGTAATTCGAGAAGTTATTGGGAGGGTCTAGTATATTTACTATCCGAATTCCCTCGTCCGAAGCGATGTAAGCATAGTCCCCAGCAATCTGTACCTGATTGGCAGCCGTATCCATTGTATATGTGGCGATGACGCTAAGGGAAGAAAAATTAGGAGGACCTGATATATCAATTATGGCAAGCCCCCTCTTGTCGGTGTAACTTCCACACACATAGGCCATTTCATTTACAGGGTCAACAAAAATCTGATCTGCAAAGTCGATATTAGGTTTCAGGTATAGTTCCTTAAGTAAGTCTAACCGGATCGCCTGGATTGGTGACATCATAGATAAACAACCTTTCATAATTGGTCGAGAATGCATAATCCCCTTCAATAGCGATATCCTTGCCCATGGTACCTGTGGGCGAGCCAGAAAGATATTGGATAGATTCTTTTACAATCTTCAAATATTCACCAGTAATTGCTGGGTTGATTCCGACCACAAAGAGAGGTTTATCATGCGCCGAAATGTACGCATAGTCTCCCTTGACCGCAATGCCGGAAATACTCATTGGAGTTTCGGGTGATGGATTTGCCAGGTCAGATGTGTTGATCAACAGTGGTTTCGAGGGATCGGTTATATCCAAGATATGGAAACCTTCATCATAGGAACTCATATATAAACGATTTCCCACTATGGTATTGGTACCTGGGTGTGAGCCGAGCTCCAGGCCCGCAATCTTATGAGAAAAATCGAGGGTCGTGGTCTTCCCGGGCATGGGGTAGCTGAAAGTGTTATTGTACTTTTCGGGTTTGATCTTGTAGTAGTAGGTAACGCCATCGGTAACATTGTTATCCCTGTACTGCGCCTCGGAGAGTGTGTCGGTTAATTGATAGTAAGGCCCGTCCTTATTCTCAGCCCGGTATACCTGATAGCCTACTTCGGCAGGTATGTCATACCACCATATGTCAATGATATCTAATCTGTCCTTGGTCACTTTTGGTGAAAGTGTGAGCCGAGAAAGGGGTATTGCTTTTACATAATCAGACCAGCTGTCATCGAGTTCGGGGGCAAAGTGGGCTCTGAGACGAAACACGTGCATCTGCCCGTTTTTTACTCTGTCAGTATTAAAGGGATCTCCGTCGTGTATGTAGGTGTTGAGCACGAAGCCGGGCTCGACTTTGGAAACGGTAAGACCGTTGGTTCCCTCGGGGATATTGGGATATGAACCGTCGGTTGTATAGTAGAGGGTATAGCCAGTGGCCCCGGAAATGACATCCCAATCGAGTGTAATAGAGCGGTTTTCAGCGGTTGCCGTGAGTGAGGGGATATCGTTCCCGCCGTCGAGAAGGTTGATGTATTTCTCTGTTATATTGTTGTTCCAGTCGACTGCAACGAGGAGAATCGTGATATTTCCAGTAAGTGTCTGGGTGGGAAAAATGAACGAGAAATTATTGTCAAGTAAGGCCACTTCACCGCCTATTGAGGTGGCTAATACTTGATAATACAGGGATCTTATGGTCCCTCGGTTGTCGCCGTCTTTCTGTGATGAATCCATAACGTATCCGGTAACGAGTACGTTTGAGGCGTAAAAGCTTCCCTCATCCGGGCTGACAATGGTAATTACCGGTTCTAAGTGGTCCTTTACGTTGAGCAGTGTTTCGTTATCGATAGAGGAGGTGCAGGAAACCAGAAAGAGACAGGCCAGTAATAGGGTAATTATCAAAACAGTAAAAAAGAAAATATACTTATTTAGCATATATTTTATTCCATATAGACTAATATAGCGCAAAAAACATACTTTTTAATTCAAATCCCCCGTTTCACGTTACTTTACAATGAATTTGTGTAGTATGTCAAGNNTATGTCAGTGCTATGATACTTTTTGTTAACGAGGTAATGGCATTTTTTGGGCATGCGTTTTATAATGTGGAAATTACCGGATTCAATCGAAGCCTTTTTACCAGGACAATGCGGTGCGTTTTATCGGCGATTTTCACATACACTCACACTTCTCGATTGCGACAAGTAAAAACCTTATCCCTGAGCATCTGGCCCACTGGGCGGAGGTAAAGGGGATTACAGTTGTCGGTACCGGTGATTTCACTCATCCGGGCTGGCTCATTGAGCTGCAGGAGAAGCTCACACCTGCAGAGCCGGGGCTCTTCAGATTGAAGGACGAATATGTAATCAACCCTCCAACTGGTATTGCTCCACAAAATAGGCCGGTCCGGTTTATTCTTACTGCAGAGATCAGCAACATATACAGGAAATACGACAAAGTAAGGAAAGTACACAACCTCATCTTTGCACCCGATTTCGAGACTGCAGTGAGAATTCAGGATCGACTCAATAAAATAGGAAACATCAGCTCCGACGGAAGGCCGATTCTGGGTCTCGATTCAAGGGACCTGCTTGAGCTCGTACTTGACTGCTCGGAAAGATGCTTTTTTGTTCCTTCCCATATCTGGACTCCGTGGTTTTCAGCACTCGGTGCGCAATCGGGATTCGATTCAATCGAAGAGTGCTACGATGACCTTGCACCCCATATCCATGCAGTTGAAACAGGGCTGTCCTCTGATCCGCCTATGAATTGGATATGCAGTTTTCTCGACGGATACACCCTAATTTCAAATTCTGATGCCCACTCTCCCGAAAAACTTGGCAGGGAAGCGAATATATTCACCACAATGCTCGATTACGATTCGATTACCAAAGCCATGAAAACAGGTGAAGGGGCTTTTCTTGGCACCATTGAGTTCTTCCCACAGGAGGGAAAGTATCACTACGACGGACACCGGAAATGCGGTGTGCGAATGAACCCCCTGGAATCTCTGAAGCATGGCAGCATATGCCCTGTGTGTGGTAAAAAGCTCACCATCGGGGTATTGAGCCGTGTTGCGCAGCTTTCCGACAGGGACGATCCCGAATCTCGTTTAAAGAGGCCATCCTATTTTTCGCTCATCCCACTGAAAGAGCTCCTTTCAGAGACAGCAGGTGTCGGAGTAGGGTCAAAAAAGGTCGAGGTATTGTACAATTCTCTTGTGATGCGAGCTGGTTCAGAGCTCGAGCTTCTCATCGATGTGCCCATTGATGATATAAAATCATTGGAAGGGGAGTTCCTTGCAGAGGGCATACGCCGAATGAGAAATGGCGAGGTATTTATCGAAGAGGGCTTTGATGGGGAATACGGCAAAATAAGGGTATTCGATAGGGATGAGAGGAAGTCGCCCGGATTTGGTGGCATGCTTTTCGGTGAACCATTTTTACCTGGAAGTGAAATGCAAACATCCGATCGAGGTGCTGTTACTGAATCTCGCACAATCGAATCATCGGAACAGAAAAAAACGTTACGACCAGGGGACGGGTTCTTTACCTTTGATGTGCATGCATACAGGGAACTGCGGGATGCACAAATGGGAAAGCCACCGGACCGATCTCATATCCTGGAGACCGATAACCTTTTCGAGGCTCTCCCCCTTTTTTCCGAAGAGCAACAGGAACCAGATTTTCTAGTAGAACTCAATATTGAACAGCGAAAGGCGGTATTACACCGAACAGGACCGGCGCTGGTGCTCGCAGGACCCGGTACTGGAAAGACAAAGGTGCTTACCCTCAGGATTGCATCACTTCTATCCAATGGCGTCGCTCCACGGTCGATCCTCGCCGTAACATTTACCAATAGAGCAGCAAATGAAATACAAAGTCGAATTGAGTCCTTTCACACCCTTAGGGCCGCGATTTCACAGCTTCAGGTAAACACATTTCATTCTTTTGGACTCTCAATACTTCGGCAACATATTGGAAAAACAGGACGGTCTTCGGGGTTTACCGTCATCGATGAAAATGATAAAAAAGAGCTCATCCTGCATGATACCCGTCGTCTTGGTAGTGATGTGAGTGAAACGCTCATGGGCATCACCGATGCCAAAAGGAACCTCCTTGCTCCGGATGACCTTAAAGACAGTGTACTTGCAGAAATTTACAGAAATTATGAATCGTCCCTTGTGCAGCACAACGGTTTTGACTTCGATGACCTTGTCTCTCTTCCCGTGCAACTCTTCCGCATCTATCCTGAAATTCTCGACGAGTACAGGATGAGATACTCATATATCCTGATCGATGAGTACCAGGACATCAACTTAGCGCAGTACAAGATGATACGGATGCTCATGCCTTCCCAAGATGCAAATCTCTTTGCAATCGGTGATCCCGACCAGGCAATTTACGGATTTCGTGGAGCTGATGTGCGTTTTATCAATCGATTTACAGACGATTATCCACAGGCTTCAATATTCAGGTTAAAAACCAGCTATCGATGTACAGATTTTATTCTCAAGGCTTCGCGGGGTATGATGGAGAATGTTGATTTTAAATCAGGCTTTCTTCAGGGGTTGAGCGGAGGTGTAAAAGTTCAGATTGTGGAACACAAAACGGATAAGAGCGAAGCCGAGTATGTGGCACGAACCATTGAGCGAATGATGGGTGGGCTTCGGTTTTTCTCGATTGACAGCGATATTTCAGAGGGCATAAAAACAGAGGAAATAGAGAGTCTTGCCGATTTTGCAGTGCTCTGCAGAATTAAAGAGCAGATGAGGGTGGTGGAAGAGGCCTTTCATAACCACAGCATTCCCTACCAATCTGTAGGTAACAATCCCTTTTATCAGGAGGAACCACTGCGTTCTCTCATCGATGTGTTAAAACTTACCCATAATATGGAGAATCGATACCTCCGAAATAAATTGATAAAAAGAAAAGTCTTCAAAGAAAATCGGCCGGCTCCACGTCTCACCAATCGGGCGAGCAGTGTTGTGGATGCAGCCGTTTTTACTGCAGAGGCATACTTTGCAGGTGAACGGGAGAAGCACGAACTTGCATTTAAGCGGTTTTTTGCATTGTGTGAGGATTTCGGCGCAGATTTCGATGCATTCCTGCAGTATATTGACCTCGGTTCCGGTACCGATACATACAGACAGGCACTCGAACAGGTTGCTCTCATGACACTCCATGCTGCGAAGGGACTTGAGTTTACCTGTGTTTTCATTCTTGGATGTGAGGAGGGTCTGCTTCCATACTCTCTTTTTCATGAGCAGTCGTTCGATCTGGGCGAGGAGCGGAGGCTTCTCTACGTGGGGATGACACGAGCGCAGCGTTTTCTCTTTCTCAGCCATGCAAAAAAGCGATTTCTCTTCGGAAGAGAATACACTTTGGAGAGGAGCCCCTTTATTAATAGTATTAAAGAGGAGCTTTTAGAGCTGTCGAAGAGCGAATATATGAGGAAAATGGTGAAAAGGGAGATGCAGCAGGATTTATTTGAATAAAGGTCAGCTTCCCAGCAATTCTTTTAGCCAGCAATTACTGCTGCTAAACAAAGAGTTGGATATGGAAGAACTCATTAATTTTACACTCAATGATAATCCCGTCATCATGACTATCAATGGAGAGCGAACACTCCTGGGGTTTTGCGCACCGATTTAGGAATAACAGGAGCCAAGTACCGCTGTGGAAGAGGTTACTGTGGAGCCCGTACTGCTCTCATCGACAATCGGGCCGTTCAAAGTTGCCAGGTCCCAGGGTGCCCTTCAGTGCGGTTTTTGTACGCCCTGAATGATTCTCAATGCCTTAAGCTTGCCTCATGGAAATCCAGACCCTTCCCGCGCTGATATTATTCGGGAAATGGATGGAAATCTTTGTCGCTGCGGATCCCATACACGCATTGTAAGAGCAAATCTGTCTGCAGCGCAAGAGATGAGGAGAAAATCGGTATGAGAAGACAGGATTATTATCGCGGTCTTGACTTTTCTGATATAGAAGTTCTTCCTCCCCTTACTCTCACAAGACGTGAGCTTTTCAATGTTTTTGGCGTCGGTATCATTATTTTCTTCTCATTTGACAAAATTGAAGCCTTTGGAGATACAGAATCAGAGCAGGTGCAGAGACGCCGGGAGATATTGCGGCAAGAGGAGGCTTCTGACTTCAATGCATTTTTAGGGATTGGAGATGATGGCAGAGTCACCTGGTTTTACCGGTAAAATTGAGATGGGACAGGGCATTGTGACGTCTCTAGCTCAGATGCTAGCTGATGAACGTGATGTGTCCATGGAATCAGTTCAGATGGTAATGGGTGACACTGACCTCTGTCCGTGGGATATGGGAACTTTCGGTTCATTAAATAGCTGCTACTTCGGTCTCACCATGAGGGCAACCGCTGCAGAAGCCAGAGCTGTTTTGATGGAGCTCGGAGCAAATGTTCTTCACATTCCCTCTCTCGTGTGAAGACTGAGGATGGATTCGTCATTGATCGGGCCAACCCCCAGAACAAGGTTTCCTACGCTCGTATCGTTAAAATAAGAAAATAGAAAAATATCTGAAGCAAAAGCCTCTACTAAAGAATGCTTCGGAATTCAGACTAGTGGGGAAGCCTCTCTCCCGAATGGATGCCTCCCTAAAGGTAACCGGAATAGCACAATTTGCAGGTGATATCCGTTTACGGGGCTTGCTTTATGGGAAACTCTTAAGACCTCCCGCTCATGGTGCAAACCTCGTTGAGGTTGATAGCTCCGCTGCTGAAAGAATAGAGGGAATTAGAATCGTCAGAGATAATGGCTATATTGCTGTGCTTCTTGAAAACCCGGAAGAAGCTGAAAAAGCGTTGAAAAGTATTAGAGCAGTTAATAAAACCGATGAATCGAAAGTTGATGACAGAACTATTTTCGATCACCTAATCAATGTAGCTCCGTGGGGCCTGGTCGTGGCCGATGGTGGAAACATCGAAATAGGAAGAGATCTCGCAAGCGAGACATTTAGAGAAACCTACCTCAACAGCTACGTTGCCCATGCACCAATAGAGACCCATACTGCATTGGCTCAGGTAGAAGGGGGCAAGTGCACTGTTTAGGTTTCAACACAGATTCCATTTGGGGATAGAGATGCGGTTGCCAGTTCAATTGGCTTTACCCCTGCGAACGTTCGAATAATTACTCCATTTGTAGGTGGGGGATTTCACGGAAAGGGTTCGAACCGGCAGGCAGTTGAAGCTGCGCGATTGTCCTAATTGGTCGGAAGAGCCGTCAAGGTATCCTGGAGCAGGGAGGACGAATTCTTCTTCGATTCTTTTAGGCCCGCTGCGTTCGTAAAGATACAATCTGGAATTAACAATACTGGGAATATAGTGTACTGGGACTATGAGGTTTATATTGCCGGCCAGAGAGGGGCTGCACAATTTTATGAGATACCCCATCATCGGACGGTTTCCACAGGGGCATCTCATCGGGGAGGGTGGAGAGGGATTCCCTTGATTTTAGGCTTATGAACTTGAAAGACGACAGGATGCTTAGCGTACTGAGGGCTGCAGCTGTAAAATTTGGCTGCCCACCATCAAAGGCCCCAAGCGGTCGAGGTTATGGTGTGGCCTGCGCAATGGACGCGGGAAGCTATGTAGCACATATGGCAGAAGTTGAAGTCGACAGGAGAAGAGGCAAGGTTCAGGTCAAGCGAGTCGTATGCGCCCAGGATATGGGGCTTGTGATCGACCCTCAGGGAGTACGATTGCAGATAGAGGGGTGCATTACAATTGGTATAGGTTACGCGTTGACAGAGGAGATTCATCTTAAAGGTGGAAATATTATTGACAAAAATTTTGATACATATGAAATTCCCAGATTCTCGTGGCTGCCAGAAATCAAAACAGTGCTTATCGATAATCGTGACGCACCTCCCCACGGGTGCGGAGAGCCTGCCATTGTCTGTATGGGTGCGGTCATTGCGAATGCGATTTATGATGCAGATGGCGCTCGACTCTTTCAGCTTCCCATGACTCCCGAGAGGGTCAGGCGGGTGATACAGCAGACATAGTCCTGTTTTTTCGTCAATATTCCTTAAGGATGTCTTTTGCCCAGCTCAGTGCTGCGGAGACTGCCGGAAAACCAATAATGGTTGTGAGAAGAATGATGCAGTGGTATATCTCCTGTTTGGTTGCTCCCGCCTTGAGGGCTCGTCTTATATGGCTGTGGGTTGAGCCCTCTGATTTAACGGCGATTGCAGCTGCAAGCTGAATTAGATGGGACATTTTTTCATCGAGAGGACCTTGCGAACGTATAACCTGTCCGAGATCATCGAGTGACTTGAAGTAGCCTTCAAAATGACTCTTCAGATTTTGATAGTGTTCTGGTAAATATTCTTCTGTCACTATTACCTCCTTATTGAGTTGTTTCCCTAAACCGATCCCCGCGCAGCTGAACAAGAGTGATGTCGGGTTTCGTTGCCGGCATTTTTGTTGCTATGTTGTCAACCCGTGCAGAAGTCGCCGGGTGCGTCTTCATAATACCACCTTCCGATTCCTGGCCCATGGCAATGGTCCGATTGAGGAAACTCTCAAGTGCTGAAGGGTCGTACCCAGCTCTTGAAAGATAGGTAAGGCCCGATACATCAGCCTCTGCTTCCTGCGTCTGGCTGTAGCCGTTAACCACCACTTTCATGAATACATCCTGAATCGAACCCTCAAAAATCGAAAGGAGCTCACCGAATTCCGCAGACGTAGTTTCTTGAACAGCCTCGGTCCCTAAAACAACCGCAAGATTGGTCAATCGGGATGTTTGAATTGCCTCGACGCCGTCCCTGTGGTTTATATGAGCTACCTCATGGGCGAGTACCGCGGCGAGTTCATCCTCATTCTCCACAGCATCGATAACACCATTTGTGATAAATATGATGCCCCCAGGAGAGGCAAATGCATTAATCTCATCCGTATCGAGAACTGCAAAATGATAGCCGCCATAAGTGA
>JABAOF010000688.1_pt2 | contig 15123 bp, 16 predicted proteins | sample 7062171 | NCBI WGS metagenome assembly JABAOF01 (sample SAMN14538628, study PRJNA623070) | marine sediment metagenome | biome: marine biome [ENVO:00000428]; feature: marine pelagic biome [ENVO:01000023]; material: deep marine sediment [ENVO:00002113] | place: India: Gulf of Khambhat ...
CGATTGCGAGCTGGAACCACGGTCCCAGGTGAGTCTCCTCGAGTAGCGCGAGCGCCGCCGCCGCGTCTCCCCGCGTCAGCGCAACGCGCGCACGCACGCCCAGCGCGAGGTTGCGATGCATCGGGCTCGCCTCTGAGGGCACCTCCAGCCGCTCACACTCGTCGGCATGGGCAAGAGCCGCATCGAGCTCGCCGAGTCGCGTCTCCACCAGCCCGAGGAGATACAGCCGCAGGTGAGCATGGAGAGGATCGTGCACGGCCAGCGCGATGTTCGCGCGGAGCGGCGGTGGCCCCGAGGGCGGCCGCCAGTTGGTGAGCGCGTTCCGGGCCATCTCGAGCTCAGCGTCCTCGACCGGCAAGAACGGAAGCGTGAGGAATAGTGCCCGGTGCTCCAGCGCGGCGGCGCGATCGGCCTTCTCCGCCGCGGCCAGCTCGCGCATCGCCTCCGCGCGAGCGCCTCGTGCCAGGGCGAGGTGAGCGAGCGTGATCGGCCCGAGCGCTCCGAGCACAGCCGCCGGGACGACCTCGGAGATGCGCCGCGCGACCCGCTCCGCCGCCTCCAGGTCGCCTCCGTACAGCGCGATGCCGGTGAACGTCTCCGCGACACTGAGGGGACGCGCGCCTGCGAGGTCCGCGAGCACCTCCTCCTGGGCGGCTCGATCGTCGAGGGCAAAGGCCCGAATCCCCCGCATCGCGAGCGCTTGATCACCCGTGGGGCTCAGCACCAGCACTCGCCCGTCCAGCTCGTCGAGGTCCTCGCGCCGCCCCTCCAGGGCGGCGAGCCTGACGAGGTGCGAAAGAGCGGCCACGTGCTTGGGGTCCAGCGATGCGGCGCGCTCGAGGGGAGAGCGCGCCTCGAGCACCGACCGCCCGCGGAAGACGTTGGACTCGAACAGTAGGTTGCCGAGCAGGAACCACGCCTCCACGCTCTCCGGTCGATCCCCCACCAGCCGCAGGTAGAGTGCCTCGGCTTCCGCAGCATCTCCCCGCAGCCATGCCGCCTGGGCCTCGAGCAGCAGACTCGCATGCGGCGCGAGGCGGCCGCGCTCCCCCCACGCCACCGCCGATGCCTCCCGGGCAGCGTCGGTCATGCCGCAGGCGGCGCGCGCCGTTGCCAATCGGTAGTGACCGAGCGCAAACGAGGGATCTTCCTTCACCGCCCGCTCGCCCGCGCCGACGGCATCGAAGTACTGGCCCCTCCGGAACGCGCGCTCGGCTTCCAGGTGCGCCTTGAGGGCCGGCAGCGAGTCGGTCGTCAGCGCTCCGAGGCGAGCGATCTGTCCTCCCAAAGAGGTGATGCGCTCGGCCAACAGACGGAGCACCAGCGCATCCACGACACCCATGATCTCCGCTTCGTCATCCGCCTCAGCGTCGGCGCGGACCTGGGACGCCCCTCGCGTCTCGTACATCGTAGCGGAGACGTGCAGCCTGCCCCCGGACGCGACGACGCTCCCCAGCATGAACACGCCGGCGCCGAAGCGCCGCGCGACGGCCCTTCCCTGGTCGGGGCCGACCTCGCCGCCCGGCAACGAGCGGACGTAGCACAGCAGGGCGTGAGGGTCCACCGTGCGAAGCTCGCCCGCTCCGTCCAGCTTGGCGCTCACCAGATCGACCATGCCCTCCCGGAGATAGCCGAGCCCGGAGTCACCTCGAACGCTGAAAGGGAGCACGGCCACAACGTTCGGCTCCGGCGCAGGGACGGGCTCACGGTCCTCGGCCCCTGCCGTGGCGACCACCTCCCGCCGCCCACGAACCGCCCGCATGAGGGCGTCGGTCTCCGGTGAGGGCTCCAGATCCAGCTCCTCCGCCAGCCGGCGCGCGAAATCCTCGTATGCTCCGAGGGCGGAAGCGCGGTCCCCGAGACCCTCGAACAGTCCGATCAGCCGGCGCAAGCCGGCCTCGTCGTGGGGAGCCAGGTCCACCGCACGCCGCGCCCACCGTACCGCCTCGCGCCCGTTCCCGGCGACCTTCTCCCGCTCCGCAACTCCCCAGGCAGCAGCAGCAGCAGCCGAGCGCAGTCGCTGGCGCTCCTCCTCGACCCAACGCTCGAACTCCGGCGCGGACGGCACGAAGAAGCCCTCCAGCAGATCGCCGCAATAGAGGTCGAGCGCTTCTTCGGGGCGCTCGCGCTCGACTGCCTCACGGAACGCCCGGACATCACACCAGACGGCCGAGGGCGCGACCCCGAGCTCGTCCCCCCGGCCCACGATCGTCCCCTCACCGAGATGGCGGCGCAGGAAGTGCAGCGCACGCCGCAGCGCCGCGCGGGCGTGCGCGTCGTCGAGCTCGAACCAGAACAGTGCGAGCAGCGAGTCGCGCCGGTGAAACCGGAGCGGTGCGGAGGCAGCGAGGTAGGTGAGTAGCGCGAGCCGCNNGAGCCGCTTCGGCTGCTTGACGACTTCGGTCTGCTCCGTGCCGTCGGTGGCACGGAGCTCGACGGTGCCCAGTAGGCGGAGATGGATCACGGTTCGGGGTACAGCCAGGTCACGACCAGGTACACAGACCCGCAACGGTTCTATCGCACCGTGGGAACGTACGCGGGCCGGAGTCTCCGTCAATGGCGATTCGGTCCATCGGTGAACCACCAACCGTCCGAGGTAGCCGATGCCATCGGGGAGCGGGAAGCGACCGGGCGCACAGCTCGCAGGACACGCCAGCGTCGAGCCGACCGAGTACGACGCGATCGTCGTGGGCAGCGGGCTCGGCGGCGCGATGTTCGCGCGTCAGCTCGTGCACGCCGGCCTTCGCGTGCTCATGCTCGAGCGGGGCGACTGGGTGCCCCGCGACCTACTGGACTGGGACGCGGCCGGCTCGCTGGAGCTCACGCCCTTCTTCGACGGCGACCAGGCGTACCGCGCGACCGGGGAGGTCCGCTGCAAGGAGGTCCGCAGCTGCTCGTGCGTCGGGGGGCAGGCGGTGTTCTTCGGCGGCGCCGTGCCGCGCTACCGCGAGCAAGACTTCGTCCCCGACCCGGAGATCGTCGGCCGCACCGGCACGAGCTGGCCCATCACCTATCGGGACCTCGAGCCCCACTACGCCGAGGCCGAGCGCGTGCTGGACGTCGCGGGCCCGAGTGGAAACGGTCCCACGGAGCCGCCGCGCAGCGTGCCGTACCCTCAGACGCCGCGCCCCCTCAGCCCGGTGTCGCGCCGCATCGCCACGGCGGCGGCCGACCTGTCCCTCGTCCCGTCCATACTCCCCCTGGCGATCAACTACCGCCTCGGCGCGCGCGTGTGCGCGGCCTGCGGAACCTGCGACAGCTACGCGTGCGCGCTCGGCGCCAAGAACGACCCGGCGGCACGTCTGCTCCCGGACCTCCTGCAGCGCGGGCTCGAGCTGAGGACCAACACGGTAGCCGTCCGCTTCGATCACCACGCCGGCGAGGTCACGCAGGTGGTCTGCTACGACAGGCCGCTGAACCGCTGGGTCGCCTACCGCGCGCGCACCTTCGCCCTGGCGGCGGGAGCTCTCGCCACGCCACACCTCCTGCTCGCCTCCGCGCTCGACCGCTTGAACCCCGGCGGGCACACGGTGGGCCGCTACCTCATGCGGCACTGCAACGCCGCCGTGTTCGGTGCCTTCCCCCGCCGCCTCGAAGGCGTCGAGGAGTTCCACAAGCAGCTGTGCTTCTTCGACTACTACTTCGGGCACCCCGAGGTGAGCCGTCCGAGCGGGAAACTCGGGGTGATCCAGCAGGTACATCCCCCGCCGCCGGGCCTCGTGCGCTCGATGATCCCGCCGCCATTCAACTGGCTCGCGGCGGCGGCCGTGCCGCACATGACCGGGCTGGTCGTGATGGCGGAGGACCAGCCGCAGGCCGATAACCGCGTGACCCTCGACCTCTGGGCGAGCGATCGCTACGGGCTCCCGCGCGGGCACGTGATTCACCGCTACACCCGTCGCGACCTGGAGGCCCGGCGCGCGCTCATTGGGCGCGCCAAGCGGATCCTGCGACGAGCCGGAGCAGCGGTGTGCTACGTACACCCCGTGCGCACGTTCTCCCACGCGGTCGGAACCGTTCGCATGGGAACGGATTCCGAGAGCTCGGCACTCGACGCGAGCTGCCGCTTCCGTGGGCTCGAGAACCTCTACGTCGTCGACGCCAGCGCGCTGCCAACTGCCGGCGCCGTGAATCCAGGCCTCACCATAGGCGCGAATGCCCTGCGCGTGGGCGCACGGCTGGTCGCGATGCTCAACCGGAGAAGTCTCCGTGATCAAACGATACGAAACGCCCGTCTCGCTGGCCTTTCTCGGCTGCGGGCAGGCCACCGGCATTCACAGTAAGGCCCTGACGGCGTGCGGGGGCAACGTCGCGCTCCGTTACGCGAGCCGCGACGGGACCCGGGCGCGCAGTTACAGCAGACGCTTCGGCGGGAAGGGCTCGTACGACTCGTATGACGCCGCAATCTACGACGACGCCGTCGGCGTAATCGTCGTCGCCACACCGCCCGCAAACCACTTGTCGCTCACATTGCGCGCGCTACGCGCCGGCAAGGCGGTGATCGTCGAGAAGCCGGCGTTCCTCCGAGCGGCTGACGTCGAGGCCGTGCGCCGCGTGTGCCGCGAGGTCGGACGGCCGGTGTTCGTCGCCGAGAACTACTTCTACAAGCCGCTGCTCCGCACGCTACGCGCGATGCTCGCCGTGAGAGCGGTGGGGCAGCCACTCTTCATCGAGGTGAACGCGCTGCGCGCGCAGTTCATTCCTGGGTGGCGCGAGGAGCCGTCGCTCGCCGGCGGCGGTGCGCTGTTCGAGGGCGCCATTCACTGGATCGACTTCCTGGCGAACCTTGGTCTGTCGGTCGAAGCGGTTCGCGGATTCGAGCCTTCCCGTCGGGGAAGGCTCGACCGCAGCATACTCGTCGTCATCGAGTACGGCGAGGGCCCGATCGCCACACTGCACTACTCGTGGGAGGTGCCTTCGCTCCTGAAGGGCCTCCATCTCTCCCGCATCGCGGGCACCGACGGCTCCATCACCTTCGAAACCAATGGACTGTTCGTTGCCCTGAGCGGCCGACAGCACCGCTTCGTCGTTCCGTCCCTGACCGACATCGCGGGATACAAGAACATGTGGCGGGACTTCCTGCAGGCCCTGCGCCACCACCGACCACCGGCAATGACGCTCGATCTCGCAGAGCGCGACCTCAAGTTCGTGGAGTCGATCTATGCCACTCTGGACTGACTACTTGCTTGCGTCACTGATCGGCCTGCTGGCCGGCGCACACGCCGCGACGTGGGGCATGTACAAAGACGCCATCCACGAAGGACTCACGTGGCCGAAGTACTGCCGCAGCATCATAGTGGCCGGCCTGCTCGGCCCTCTCGTGCTGGGGTTGTTCCGGATTGATCTCGGCACGGCCGCCGGCGTCATCTGCCTCTTCGGAACCACGTACGCGGCAGAGCGATTCGCGCACGAGTTCTACAAGACGTTCATCCGTCGCGAGGATCAGTCCAAGTACTTCATCCCGATGGCGCTGAGCGTCGACGGCATCGTCGTCAGGAATCAACTGATTCGCGCAGGCGCAGGTGCGGCGTACCTCGGGGCGATCGGACTCGTTGGGGTCGCCGTGTACTCCGTCCAGACGCTCGTGCCTCCGAGCCCGTCGGCCATCGTCCCAGTCGTGTTGGTGGGAAGCGTCGGTGGATGGCTCTCTGCCTTCGGCGGCGTGTGGAAGGACGCTCCGCTCGAGGGGTTCGAGCTGCGCAAGTTCTTCCGCAGCCCGCTACTGGCACTCGGCTACGCCGCGCCACTGGCCGGGCTCACCGACAACTATCTCGTGATCACGATCGCCGCCCTGGGTTTCACCGTGGCGACGACGGAGACGTACAAGACGTTCTTTTTCCCGTCCGTCCCGCGCGGCAAGTTCGCCGGCAAGCCGGTCCTCTTCCGACAGATGCTGCGCCGGCGCAAGCGGTTCGTACCTCTCTACCTCGCGATCTGGCTGCTGGTGCTCGGCACCACCGCGGTCGCATTCTTCCAGCCCCGCGACGGACTGTGGTAGCGCCCGCCGGAGTCGTGATCGAGAGCGCGCCCGGCGCTTCACCCGCCCGCCGGGTGCTCGCGCAACTCACCCGTAGCCGCGGCGCACGCGGGACGGACGTCCTGCTGCGTGCGTCGGCGGGCTTCATGCTGCTGGCCATACCGGCCTCGCTGCTCGTGCCCGAGGTGGCAGCGCTAGTCCCGTTCGTCCTGTTCACCGTGTGGACCAACGGGCCGCACTCGCCAGTGCTCCCCGCGGCTTACGAGCCGATCCTCATGTTGTACGGCAAGGTATACCCACCGGTACTGATCGGTGCGCTCGGGACCGCGGGAACCGTATTCGTCGAGTCCATTAACTATCACGTGTACGCCCGCGTAATGGACATGCACGCGCTCCGAGGGCTGAGGGAGAGCCGGTTCGTGGCGCGACTCACCCGGATGTTTCGCCGTAGCGCGTTTCTCACGATCGTTTTCTGCGCCGTCCTTCCGCTCCCCTACTGGATCGCCCGGGTACTGTCAGTTGCGGCGCGCTACCCCATCTCGCGGCATCTCATCGCCACGGCGGTAGGACGCTTCCCGCGACTCTGGTTCTTCTCCGCGCTCGGCACTCCCCTCGCGATCCACAACGGCGCGCTCATTGCGATTACTGCCGGCTCCATAGTGCTCGCCGTTGGCGTGCTCATCGTGCGGCGTACGCGAGCGGCTGCGTGCGAAAGTACCTGACCCGGATCCGGAGGAGGCACTATGTGGTTCCTCACTCTGTTGTTGCTCAGTGACAGCACGGTGGCACTCAAGGTTCCGGTGGCGCCCGCCGAGACCGTTGCCGTCTCCTTGGTTGGACGCGGTGATCCCATCGTGCTCGTGCCTGGCCTCTTCGGCTCCGCCTTCGGCTTCCGGCAGATCGTGCCCCTGCTGGTAGACGAGGGATTCTACGTCGTTGTAATCGAGCCACTGGGAATCGGCGGGTCGGCACGGCCACGCCGAGCCGACTACTCCCTCACCGCCCAGGCTGCGCGAGTCGCTGCCGTGCTGGACACGCTGGATCTGCGAGATGCCATCGTCGTCGCCCACTCAATGGGAGGCTCGATTGCGTTTCGGCTCGCGGTGCAGCGCCCCGATCTCGTTGCCGGAATCGTCTCCATCGAGGGTGGACCGGCGGAGGCTGCCGCCAGCCCGGGGTTCCGGCGTGCGATGCGCTTCGCGCCGCTGTTGCGGGCGTTCGGCGGCAGGAGAGTCGTCCAGGGCAGAGTGCACCATCATCTGCGGGCATCGTCCGGCGACCCCTCGTGGGTGACCGAGGAAGTCATGATCGGGTACACGGCCGACGCGGCGCGTGAGTTCGGAGCGACCCTGGACGCATTCAAGGCCATGGCAGAATCGCGCGAGCCGTGGACACTCGCGTCCAGGCTCAGTGGAATCCGTTGTCCCGTTAGGCTCCTGCTCGGCACCGCACCGCACGAGGGCGGGATACCCCACGACGAGGTCGTGCTGCTACAGGACTCGTTGCCCCTATTCGCAGTGGACTCGGTTCCGGGCGTCGGGCACTTCGTCTACGAGGAGAGGCCGAGCGCAATAGTGGGGACGGTGGAGCGACTGCGGCTCGACCGAGCGGCAGCAGGCCTCTCGGCGCCAAGACCGGAAGCGTGCGGCACCCGTGCTTGCCCGTAGCGGAGCCCTCTTTCTTGCTGGTTGATAGGCGGAGGACCAGCCAGATGCACCAGCGCCCGGCCAGGGGCCGGGCGCTGGAAGGCATGGAAGTTGACCTGCAGGTCTCAGTGCAGTGCGATTCGGTTCTGCGTCACCTTCCCGTCGGGGGTCGAGGTGTACTTGCACACGACCTGCTTGGTGTCGGTGCCGTCCGATACCTTGCCCGTCACGCTCGAGTTCCACTGGAGGAACGTGGTGAAGTTGATGAGGGCCGTGAGCTTGCCGGTTCCGGCGTACACGCCCGCCGGTGTGAAGACGGTGATGTCCACGGAGTGGCGATTGAAGTGGATCCACGCGGTACCGTCAGGGTTGATCCGGATGAAGTCGCTCGCGTCGGCACCGGTATTGTCGATCGCCTGGCAGGCGTTCCCACTGCCATCGGACGTCGTGATTCCAATGAAGGGATTGTCTACGAACTGCGCGCCCTGGCCTTGTCCGCCTTTGGCGAACAGGGGGGCATCTACGTCTGCCACCTCCATGGGAGTCCTCTGGTCGGCACACGCGACCAGCGCCATCACTGCAACCGCGGCAAGGGCTCGCTTCATGGTTCCTCCAGTAGGTTGGCCTGTGGGTGAGCTGCGTGCGGGCCGGGCGAGGGTGCTGCGTTGCCTGGGCATCCATGGCAGGCGCACAAACCAGGATCGCACAAGATAGGCGAGAATATTTATCCGGATTCCGGCCTTGTCAAGCGGCCCTGTGGAAGGGGACCCGGCATGTTGCCGACGCCAAGACAGCAGCGCCCGGCCTTGGGGCCGGGCGCTGTCGCGAGCACGGGCTCGAACGTTCACGCGGAGACTAGTTCATGCTCCACCCGAAGTTCATGTCGTAGCACTCGGTGGCCACGCAAGCCACAAGAAAGGCCACATCAAGCCCAAGGCCAATCGCCGCTCCCACCTTCCAGCTGTTCTTCGGGCGGCGTGTCCGCACGCCCAAGACGTCGGACCAGGCGATGGTCTCCAGCAGCTCCCACTCCTCGGCGCGCAGCTGGACCGACCCCAGGAACGGCGGCCCGCTCTCCGGCGAGCCGGCCGCCAGCGGAACCGGGTACGGGGCTCCCGCCGGATCGGTCCAGCGCTCGATATCCTCCCAGGCGGCGCTCGCGCCGCCCTTGTTCGTCTTGAAGTAGGCGGTGTCGCGATCGAAGCCCGTGAGGAAGCCGAAGAACACGATGGGCTCTCCGTTCGTCCTTATGTGCACGGCGAGCCGCTGCTGCGTCGTCGGTGGCTGGAGCGAGTCGGGTAGCGGCGCGCGCCAGCGCTCGTAGGCCCTGGCGAACTCTTCGCCCGATTCCGACAGCGCCGCCCAATACCGGCCCCGGTACAGCTTTCCGTCGGGGGCCACGATCAGCACTCGATCGCCTTGGTCATGGGCCACCAGGTCGGCCCGCGATGCCACCTGGTAGTCCGGCTTGCCGGAGTCAACCAGGTAGCCGACCCCGCCGCCGACGAGCGTGAGGCACCCGCCGAGCAGCGGCATGCTCAGGAGCAGAGCCGCGGCGGTCACGATCGGGCTGCGCATTGTCGTACCCTCTCACTCGGGGCACCTCCACGGCGAGTCACCGCCTCCGCTGCCGCTCCACGATCCGCGGGTCCGCGCCCTCCTTGCGGGCCAGGTCGAGGAACTCCTGCTGCGCCGCGATGCTCGGGAACACGTCCTCGTACGCGAGCAGGTTGCGCAGCGAGACCCGCAGCACGAGGATCGAGAAGCCGGCCAGCACCTCCTGGATCGTGAACTCGCAGTGCCCGTAGGCAAGCGTGGGCAGGCTCGTGAGCCGCAGCCGGGTACCCGCCAGCCACGTCTTCAGGTTGTAGAGCGGCTCGTGCCAGTAGGGCACGATCGGGTCGCCGGTGGTGTGCAGCGTGACGGCCGGCGTGCGTAGCCGCCCGGTGGTCTCGTACGGCTTCATGGCTGCCAATGCGGCCCAGTCGGCGCGGAACCGCTGCACGTTGCGGTTCAGCCGCCAGTCGTTGTCCGATCCCCGGTAGTAGCGCCACCGGTTGCCGAAGGGGTTGCCGCCCAGCTTGGTGTTGGCGTCGTTCGTGGCGAAGTAGCTGTACCACAGGACATCCACCGCAGTCTCCAGGACCGAGGCCGGATCGCCGGGGTCCACCGCGGCGCCGGTCACCCGGATGAGCTGCTCGGCGGCGTGGGGGTCGGCGAGGATGGCGGCGCGGATCGCCGGCTCGTATACGGTCTCCCACTTGTCCATGCTCGGCTCTTCCTCGATCCAGATCGGCGTGGGAGGCATGACGCCCGGGAAGAAGTAGTCGAACACCACGCGGAAGTCGCCGAAGTGGTTGATCTGCTTCCTGAAGTTGCCGATCGGCCCGCAGGTGGGCATGCCGCCATCGAACGGGGGCGCGGGCTGCTCGATGGCCAGCGTCGTGGCGAGCGCGCCCTCCGAGCCGCCCACCAGGTAGGTGAAGCGCGGCTCGCCCACTATGCCGACGACGATCTCCCTGAGCGCGGCGAGGTCTGCCACCGCGTCCACGGCCACCAGACCGTTGTCCCGGTAGCTCGTGGTGGCGTAGACGTATTCGAGACCGGTGACGATCTGCCAGATCGGGGTGCCGTCCACCGCGTCGTCGGGCAGTGCCAGCGGCTCGGTGGGGCTCACGTAGCCGTGCGCCCAGATGACCAGGTCGGTGTTCCACTCCGGGGGGACGCACACCTGCCATAGTGCGCCGCCCTGCTCGCCCACGTAGCACCCGGGCGGGACGGGCGGCGTGACGGTGAGCAGCTGCGGCTGCGCCGCCTCTTCCGGGACCCCGGTCGGCTGGTCGGCGCAGCTTGAGAGCGCGAGTGCCAGTCCCGCCACCAGCGCGACAGTGACGCGTCTCGATGGAATCATGGTTTCGACCTCCCGGGCCCGGTGGCCCGCAGCACGGGTTCATGCCAGGTGGTCCGGCGGTCTCGTCGTCAGGTGAGCGTCCTGCGCGGGCGCTGCGCGGGCGGCGGGGCCGTCGAGACCAGCGGCGGTTCGACGGATGGGGCTAACATCTCCCGGCTGCGCCGAGCGTCAAGGCCGGGTCGGGCCGGGATTGCCGGCGACTACCGGGCGAACTCCTCCAGCGTCACGGCACTGTCGGGAAGGTCCCGCACTATGCTCACGTCACCGGTCACCAGCGGGACGCTCAGCTCCTGGGCCAGCGCCACGAACTCGCAGTCGTAGGCGGAACACCTGGAGGCGGCCACGAGCCGCAGCACGCCGGCGGGTTCCGGCTCGAGCTCCGCGCCCCCGAGCACGTCTACCGCTGCGTGGAACAGCTCGAGCGCCTGCGAGACGCTCACCTCCCTGCGGCGCACGTACCCCGAGAGCACGCTGCGGTACTCGCTGCGCCAGAGCAGCGGCGCCGCCCAGTCGGGATCCCGCAGCAACGTGCGGCGCGCGGCCTCGGTGTGCTCGCCCGGGAGGAGGAGATAGGCGATGACGTTCGTGTCGACCACTATCACGGCCGGCCGGCCCGCTTCGAGCGCTCCAGCTCGTCGTCGGTGAGCGGGGTGAGGCCGAGCCGGGCCCGCAGGGCGTCGGCGCGCGCCAGGGACTCCTGCGGGTCCCGACGCCGGCCCGTGAGCGCGCGCTCCAGCAACACCAGGACCTCGCTGTTCACGCTGCGGCGGTGTGCCTCGGCGCTGCGCTTGAGCCGCTCATAGAGGTCGTCCGGGATTCCCTTCAGCGTGAAAGACCGCATGGCAACTCGGTGGTATAGAAATGGAACCATTGTGGAATCTACCTGGAATGTGAAGTGGAGCAAGGGGTTGGCTGCACACGCAACCACGATGCCACGGTGGGGAGCGGGTTGCTTTACCGAATCATTGCGTGGGTCAGCGATCCTTGCTTCCGGCGCGCCACAAGTGCAACATGTTGAGTCGGGATTGATTGTCGCGCGGCCCCACCCGGCAAGGAAACCGCAACGTCCAGCCACGGAGGACAGCACCGAATGACCGATCAGGCACGCATCAAGCAGGCCTTCGAGCGCAGCGTTAAGGCGCTCGAGCAGCGCCCTTTTCTGGGCCAGGGCACCGCGGTCACGCGGGCGACGCTGCGCGAAGGCCTCACGTGCGACGTCGAGGAGGGCCCGTGGAAGCTGGTGGTCGACATGAGCGAGAAGGCCGGGGGCGCCAACGCGGGGCCCAACCCCGGCATCCTGGGCCGGGGTGCGCTGGCCTCCTGCCTCGCCATCTGCTACGCCCGCTGGGCGGCGCTACGCGGCATCCCGCTCACCGCGCTCGAGGTGGAGGTGCAGGCCGACTACGACGCGCGCGGTGAGAACGGCGTGTCCGACGACGTGTACCCGGGCTACAGCCAGATCCGCTACGTGGTGACGGTCGAGAGTGACGCGCCCGAGGCTGACATCTTGCAGATGCTGGACGACGCCGACCGCTACAGCTCCTACCACGACGTGTTCCGCCGACCCGTCGACCTGAAGCGCGAGGTGAAGGTCGTGGCGCCGGTGCGGGAGTGACCATGGACGCCAGACTGCAGCGACGCGTGCAGCGCTACGGTTGGGACCGCGCGGCCGACCACTACGAGGCGTATTGGGCCCGGCAGCTCGAGCCGGCGCAGGCTCTGTTGCTCAAGCTCGCCGCACTCCAGCCCGGTGAGCGCGTGCTCGACGTGGCGTGCGGCACGGGGCTCGTGACCTTCCCCGCGGCTGAGGCCGTGGGACGCGAGGGGCATGTAGTGGGCACCGACATCTCGGACAGCATGGTGAACGCCCTGGGCAGCGCGGCGGCAGAGCGCGGCCTCGAGCAGGTCACCGCGGAGCGCATGGATGCCGAGGACCTGCGCGTCGAGGAAGGCGCATTCGACGCCGCGCTGTGCGCGCTCGGGCTCATGTACTTTCCCGATCCGGTCGAGTCGCTGCGCCAGATGCGCCGTGCGCTCAAGCCGCGCGGCCGCGCCGTAGCCGCGGTGTGGGGAGCGCGGCACAACTGCGGCTGGGCCGAGATCTTCCCGATCGTGGACTCGCGCGTGAACACCGAGGTGTGCCCGCTGTTCTTCCAGCTCGGGACGGGAGAGGCCCTACGCTACGCCTTCGAGGCCGCAGGCTACGCGAAGATCGAGGTGTCCCGCATCTCCACGGTACTGCACTACAACACGGCAGATGACGCGCTGGGCGCCGCCTTCGTCGGCGGCCCGGTGGCGCTCGCCTACTCACGCTTCGACGACGCGACCCGCGAGGAGGCGCACGCGGAGTACCTCGCCTCCATCGAGCCGCACCGCGACGGCAACGGCTATGAGATTCCCGGAGAGTTCGTGGTCGCGCGGGGGGAGAGGCTGGAGTGAGTCACGGCGGCGGGTAGCGCGGCCCGCTTAGACCGCAAACTGATACAGGTAGTTCGGCCGCACGTACACTACGTCGAACCCGCTGCGCAGGATGTTGCGGTAGGAGGGCGCCTGCTTCTCAGGCGTCTGCTCGGCGGTCTCCACGATCAGGTGCCTGCAACCCGCCTCCCGCGCGTCGGCGATGCGCCGCGCGATGAGCGCCGTCTGCGCGCCGCGGCCGCGGAACTCCGCCACCGTGCTGGCGAAGTCGAACCAGGCGACCGCACCCTCGGCGTAGAGCGCGGCCGTGCCGATGGGCGTGTCGCCCTCGTAGGCCAGGTAGTGGCACCAGCCCTGGCGCCCGACCAGGCCGGCGACGAGCGGCAGGAGCGCGTCGCTCCACCCGAAGGCACGCGTGAGGATGCGCGCGAACGTCTCGCCATCTTCGGGTCCGATGCGCCGCACGGTGGGCAATGCCCGCTCAACCCTGAACTCCGACACGTCGCGGTACAGCCGCACCCAGTTGTTGTGGTGCCTGAAGCCGCGTCGCTCGAGCCACCGGGGCAGCACTGCCGGCTGGGCTTTCGGATGGAGCTGCACGAAGAAGCGCGGCACTTCGTGCCGCGCGAAGTAGGCGATGATCTCGTCGACCTGCTGCTCAGTGGCGGGGCCGTCGAGCCCCAGCCCGACGGCCCGGTTGAAAGCCAGCACGTCCACCCGCGAAGCGTGCGCCACGGTGGCCGAGCCGATGGTGGTAATCCCGCAGCCCGCGGCAGCTGCCGCCTCCCGTGGCGCAGCCCGGTACATCGCGCCCCACGCGCTCGCCTCGTGCAGATCGAGCGAGCGTGACAGCGCGGTTGGGAGGCTCACCGGGCTACGCCACCAGGGGTACTCTCGGCCGGTACATGCAGAACAGGCAGGTGGGATCGCCGCAGCATTCCCTGAGCCACTTGTTGCACTCCGGGCAGAAGGGAGACCAGTAGCCCAGGCTGAACGCCGTGACGCTGCCGCAGTCGTTGCACGGCTCGTCCGGCGTGATGAAGCCCGACATTACGCGGCCGTCGATGGTGACCGTGGCGTCGGTGTCGTTCTCGGTCATGCGCGGCTTCACGGCCCTAGATCCTCACTTCGCTGATCTGAACCATGGGCTCGATCTGCGTGTAGTTGGCAGAGCACGCTGACCTTGATCATTCCTGCCTCGCTTTCTTGCCGTTTGACTGTGATGCGGTTTCTTCACTCACGGCCCCACCCGATACTTCATCCAGAACACCTACTGCGGCGCAGATCCCGGCGCGTTCAATCCCGCTGGTCGATCTCCGCGAGCCAGTTCTCCATCAACACAAGATCTCTCCCACTCACGTTCTCTCCGAGCTCCACCGGGAGATAGCGGATCATGAGAAACCGCTGGCCGTCGGGAGACACGGAGTAGAAGCGGTGATTGTCGTTCGAGAGGTAGTCGTCGGAAAGTGGGAACAACGGACGGACGGCCTCCACGCTGAACGTCGGCGCGGTCGCAACGCTCGCGACCTTCATGCCCTCTGCGTCACGGAAGAACAGCTCGGTGCCGTCGTTCGACCAGACCGGCTCCCATCCGCCGTTCACCGAGACCTGCCACCGGGCTTGCGACGCGTCGGGGAACGGTCGCACGTAGATCTGCTTGGTGCCGGACTCTTCCGATGCGTACGCCAGCCACCTGCCGTCCGGCGACAGCGCCGGCGAGGTCTCCTCAAAGGCTGTCGCGACCAGTTCGACCACTGACGTGTCGCCCGATGTGCGGCGCGCCAGGATGTCGCCGTTCCCGGGAGCCAGGTCGTCGGTCCGGAAGATCAGCCACTCGCCGTCGCGCGACCAGAACGCCTCCCAAACCGGGCGGTCCTGCACCAGCAGTTGGGTCCCTTCCTGGCTGCCGTCAGCGCGCTTGCGCCATACCGACATGATGCCCGTCCGGTCCGACATCCAGATGATCTCCGAGCCGTCGGGACTCCAGGTGGGGCGGAGGTTGACCGTGCCCTCGAAGGTGAGCTTCGACACCGGCCCGTCGGGCAAACGCTTGACGTGAATGTGGGTGCCTTCTGTGGAATGGGCCACCGAGAACGCGACCTGCGAGCCGTCGGGCGAGAGGGACATTCCGGCATTGCTCACTGTCTCCAATTGCCACGTCGAATCGACGA
>JABAOF010003371.1_pt6 | contig 15121 bp, 20 predicted proteins | sample 7062171 | NCBI WGS metagenome assembly JABAOF01 (sample SAMN14538628, study PRJNA623070) | marine sediment metagenome | biome: marine biome [ENVO:00000428]; feature: marine pelagic biome [ENVO:01000023]; material: deep marine sediment [ENVO:00002113] | place: India: Gulf of Khambhat ...
TGATCTACACTGACACTTAATCTCGTAGAAATCTTCTCTCCGATCCTTATTTCCCCTTCGTTGGATCTCCCAGGTCTTCATTAAGCTCAATGGCTTGACGCACAAAATCACTGAAGACCTTATGATCAATATCATCCAACTTTGTAAGCCTGACGTGACGCATTTTCTCACCTGATCCCTGCAGTATCCCTTTTGGATCTTCTAGATCCACGCCTCGCCAAAAACCGAAATTTACAGCGTTGTTAAAAGCCTTTATGTAACTGAACGGACCATTAGAACTGTAAACCGGTTGAGCCCATTTGATCGATTCATTTATTTCCGGTGATACTTCGAGGATGATCTCTCGCAGCTCCGCCACGATCTCGCCCTTCCAATCTTCGAGAGATGATATGTATTCTTCGACCGACTTAGCAGCCATATCAACAAACCTCCTTTGGGCAAATTGATTATCCATAATATCGATCACGATATTATAAAGAAGTAATCTAGACAAGAATTATCTAATTAGTATTAACCCCATCCCTAATCGGTTTTTGATTCTCTTAGCTGACTCTCATCGATCCGCTTGGTGTGCTTTCCTATGGATCAACGATTGGAAGTGACCTTCGTCCTCCGATTCAATGCCGATGATGTCAAAGGAGATTAGTTCGAAATACCGCTCACCCATTGCTTGAATTTGATCGTCTGGCAGGAGTGAGAAAAAACGCTTGGGCTCATGATCATCGTCGGGCCAAGATCCTTGATGTTCAATCCCACCGTACTATCCCCAATAAAACAGACCCCCGATGATCAATTTAGTTCGAAGTGATTCGAGTGCGCGAGGTAAATCCCTCTTGGGTACATGCAACAGACAATTCATGGCAAAGATAGATTCGAAGGTCTCGTCATCAAAACCTAGGTTGAGAAAATCCATCATAAAAGTTGTAATACCTTTTTCGCGACACCTTCGTCCGTTCTCAAACGACAGGTCGATGCAGATCACATCCAGCCCATTGTCTTGGAAGAATTTGCCATGAATCCCGGGTACCGGCGCCGACATCGAGGAGCTGATGTTTTCCCTCCCCTCGCAAGAGTGAAAGGATTCTCTGACGTTCACCTTGTTTCCACTCTGAAACCTCGTATTGATCCCATTCCGATGCCTTACGATCATACGATATTCGAAGATCATTGAAGATCTGCCCATTCATCGAAAGAAGATTCTCCTCTGGCCAAAGAATGTCTAATAAATGGCTGAAGAGCCATTAACATGTCGTTGAAGGATTCTATTCAATTGAGAGGGTAACACGGCTTCGAACGAATTCAAATGGTTCCCCCCCAATTTATAGATTTTTCTACAGCGCACTGGTAGTATGAGTATTAAGGCTTCATCCGCACGATAGCCAGATCTTCCGTAAGAAAAATTTCGATCTTGTATTCATTGAAATAGGAGGGTCGAAGATGGAGGTCGAGGTTAAAACTAGATCAGGATTCACCGTATTAGGAATGGTGGAACGTGGAAGGGAGGGACCAAAGTTTATACCTCCATTGTGGGAAAAGTTTAACAGAAGGTTCGATGAAGTTAAGGAATTCAGCAAGAACAAATTAGGCTTTGGAGTCATGGCGAATTACGATGTAGAAACTGAGGAGTTCGATTACCTTGCTGGAATACAAGTTGATCCTGGTACTCAACCACCCGAAGGTCTAACCACCTGGGATGTTCCCGATCAAACTTATGCTGTGATTCGCTGCACAGTGCCGACCATCATGGAAGCGTATAAGTTCTATCGGAAGGAATGGCTACCCAACGTTAAATATGAAGCATGTATGGGTGAGCCCGAGTTCGAACTCTACCCAGAGGATTTTGAGGGAATCGAGACTGGACCCATTTACATGTACTTTCCAATTCGAAAGGTTGGTTCTTAGGATCTCTACAGATAGTGCCGAGTATACAAACAGCAGCTGTTCGCATCAAGGATGTGAACAGCTTTTCTTGGTCATCCCTGATTACAACAAACTGATGTCTGATGTCTGCAAGACGGAATAAAGCCTTTCATCCGGTTATCAGATCAATCAACTTAAATAGATATACATTTCCGAACACATGGAATATCGCACCCGGGATGATGCTCTTCGCGCGGAGGAAGATGTATCCGAGGATAAACCCACCGGCTGTCGTTTGTCCAAGCAACATCAAATCGCCAATTTCAGGAGTTACGCCCGGGCGGCTCCACAAAGTAACGAGATGGCCGAACCCAAAGATCAAGCTTGTTATCACCCATCCCTGGTATTTCCCCAACCATGCGGACAAACGAGATTGAAGATAACCGCGCCAGAAGACTTCCTCAGCGACACCAATGGAAACAACTTGCTGTATTAATGAACCTAATAACTCCTTATCGAATCCGACAATCAAACCTGGGATAAATAAACCGACCATTCCATAGCATAAATATTTAATAGTATTTTTCCTTTCGATGACTAATCCAATAGATCGAAAATCTTTACGCTCAACAATGTACACAATAAGTAGGGGGATCATCCAAGCAAAAATCAAACCCTGTAAATCTAGAGCGAGGTCCAGATTGGGATCCTGAGGTAAGAGAATCCGAAAGAGAATAGAAACAGACAGTTTGCTTACAAGCATGACAAGAAGTGAAATCAGGGCAAATTTAGAAGTCTTAGAATGTATGGAGAACATGGGCAAGAGATACTCCTATTCCAATCGGATTCAATCTTCCAGACATCAAGCTGTGTTCGAACGAGAGATTATCGAACTCGAGATTAAGGGCTCCACGTACGAAGCAAAACGATTCCACAGGCACAACAAACCTCGATGATCCTACATCTGATTTGTTCTCCTGTTGCTATTCAAACGCTTGCTTTATCTTTGTCGTCCGGATCTGATTTCGCGCCCAATTGTAGTGTCTGAATGTATTGGCCGCGATATAGGAGTACAAACTCGATTTACCAGTCCACTCATAATAACCTGGTGTATAGATTTCCTCGGCACTCATCCCTTCTATCAACTTAAGTGTTTCTCGGCAAGAACCAAGAAAATTTTCCATCACATCATCTAATGATTCATCTTGATGCTTCTCATATCCTTCCTGATTCAATACAGGGAGATCCCGCCACGACATCCCCGGGGCTGGTGTCTCCGGAACTTCACCCCGTAATCCAGCCTGATACCAATCGATGAGACGCTGCTCCCAATCCACCAGATGTGCAAGAATATCTTTTACCGACCAGTCATCCATAGACCCTGGCCAGATCATTTCCTCCGAAGTCAGTTTGGAGAATTTCTTCTCCAAGCGAGCTCGTGAATCGCGAATCGCGTCCAATAATTTCTCTTTGGTCGTATAGTCGGGCATGATCGCTCATCCATTATCTGTTTAATATTGTATAGCAAGAGGTAAGCAAACCTTGAACACCTGACAATCGCAGATTGTCTCCCAAAATAGATCACCCTTTCAGGAAAATCCTTAATATCCTGCGTCCTACCCTGAATTATTTGTTGACTCCTGTCCTGCTTATCCCAAGCCAACCGACTAAATCTGGCCTAAAAGTTGTCGCATGATAGACAAAGAAATGATCCCAAAAGAAAGGCTTCAATACGTGGTTATGCGACACGATAGTTCTTCATGATTTCAATCTGACTATCTTCGACAGAACTCCTCGTATCCACTTTATTCATGATGCAGGTTTCTGGCCGACGATCAGGGCATATCCCATATGCTCTTTACTTATCTTTGTCAATTCATCATCGACTTTCCGGGCCGCCCTAATCTGCTGATCGCGGATGAGTCGTAGCACCAACTTCGGATAGACTTGGATCATGAACTTCAAGAGATTTCTCATCCTTATTCCCTTGATCGCTTGTGGGATATCTATGTCTCTCGCTTCCCTAATTTCAATCGCTTCCAGCCCTGATTTCTCAAATAAGCCTTGGAGTGTCTCTGGGGTGAAGTAGCCATAGAATGCTGGATGTTCTTCCAGAAGTGCCATGATCTCCGGCGGTGTCCCCGGATCGACGGTACCTTCATTCGCCCCAACCTTGCCTCCCGATCTCACTACTCTCACAACCTCCCTCAGCGCTTGATCTTTGTCGCCTGCCAGTGGTGTTAGAACCGATTCAAGGATCACCACATCAAACCAGTCGTCCTCAAAGGGTAAATCGAACACATCGGCAACTCGAAATTCAAGCTTTTCCGATAATCCTTGCTCTCGAGCTCGCTCTCGGGCTTTCGCAATCATTACCTCCGATATGTCGATCCCAAAAACATGCGAACCGTATTCTTCTGCGATCAAGCAGGCCGTGTTTCCCGAACCGCAACCGACATCGAGCACCTTCGATGCTGCTTGCAAATTACACATTTCCAAGAGCGTCCGCGTTGCATTCTGACCACCTGGGTGGATGGCAGGCAAGACGTCTGCAAGCTGTCCAACAAAGTCGTACCATTCACGGGTCCCTATTGGTTTCTTGTCTTTTTCATCTTTTGCGATCATAAATCTCTCTCTGACTTGAATCGAAAAGTCAAAATATTGATGCGGTGTCTGATTGTTGTAATGTGCGAAATCCAAGACTGGTTCGATGGCTTTGGACAGTATACTGCACTAACCGAAGTTATCACTTTCAACGATTGGATTCTCTCCATTCATGAACTTCGGCTTGGTTTAATAAACTCACATCTCGAACAACTTACCTTGATTGAAATATCTCTTGGCCTCCTCGACCATATACCTCGTCTCGCAACCTGGGCAATATAAATAGTACTCATAATAATAAACTTGATCCGGTTTGCGTGTACTCTTGGGCGTTTTCTTGACAACCGGTGTTCCACACTTTCTGCAGGGTTGACCTTCTTCTGTTATGCTGGATGGTTCCTCTTTCTCAAGCTCTAATCGATCCAAATAACCTTCATCTTCTAATAGGTCATCTTCCTCAATAGCGGCATACGAGAGCAGGTCTGCTCTTTCATTGTTACGGATACCCGAATGTCCTTTGACCCATTCGAATGTGACCTCATGCTCTTTCGTGAGTGCTAGCAACCTAACCCAAAGATCAGCGTTCGGCACCCTTTTCCCAGCCTTGCGCACCCATCCAGCATCCCTCCATTCACTTGCCCATCCTTGGTTCATCGCATTAACTAGATACTTTGAATCACTATATAGAGTTACTATGCTTGGCTCATCTAATGCTTCGAGTCCAACAACCGCAGCTAGTAATTCCATTCGATTATTGGTTGTCAACCGGAAACCTCGAGAGAATTCCCTTCTGGATCCCCCCTCAAACAAGACAACCCCATAACCACCTCGACCAGGGTTTCCATCACACGCACCATCAGTGTAAATAACTGCCTGCTGTTTTATCATACGTCCCTCAGAGATTGATTTTTCATCCCGTCTTGAGATCAGAATATCATCACAAGTGCACCAATGATACATCCTGCAACGATGGACAGAACAGTCCCCACAAGAAATGCGCGGAAATGAAAAGAGTAGTCTTTATATCCCACCTTTCCTTCCGAGTTCGCAATAACGATAAATTTCGGGTAATAGTTCAAAAAATCCACCTGTCTAAAATCAACCAATCAACAAGGTTGAAGATAAACACAATCCCAAATGTGTGTAAAACAGCAACGATATTCGATAATTCACCTATTGACTGGTGTTTTAGGCTTAATGTCGAAATCAATAGACCAGCAAATAATAAGAGTAAAAATGGGATTCCGGTCAAAATTAAGAGTCGTCTCTCTGCGCTGGTTTTTTTGGCACTACTCATTGGATATCCTCTGGGTAATCTTGCAGGAACAAGCGGGGGTTCATATAAAGAACCACATTTAGGTAGAGGGAAGTGATCGCTGAGAATATCTCCTCACAAATAAAAAATTTCGTAATGTTTAGCATTTGAAAGCCATCACAAATAGATTAAAGTCGAATCGACTGTATTAACTGTACTCGCAGAATGGCTTAAGCTGTAAGCTATCAGCCCCCCATTGAGCTCATGATCAACTCCGCAACCGCGAGCCAGTTCTCCCAATCCTCATCCTTTTCTTCATAACTCCAGTAAGCAGCTAAAACCGCCTGAGAGAAACCCCATCCATAGATGCGATCCCGGTCAAATCCCAACTCACTTGAGAATTGATCAATCCTACGCGCAATCATTCTATCAGGATCGGACATCTCTAGGATATTCGGAAAGGGATTACGTATCCAAGCACCTGTTTCATATTCAGGCTCACCGATCAGGCCTTTCGGATCAATCGCCAACCATTGGTCCCGCTCACTCGATAAGATATTCCAATGATGTAAGTCGCCGTGTAGCAACTTAAGTGTCTCCATGGATGTGAGGAGATCATGAGAGATCACCTCCGCTTTATCAATCAACTCACTTGGGAAAGGTCCCGTCTTACCGCTGAACTCATCCCGCAATCTGTGAAAGCCTCGAAACCAATCCGCAACAGTTGGGAAGGCGTCATTGTCCAAAGAAGCTGTCTGCAATTGACGGACAACCTCGCTGGCCACACTCGTCGCAAACTCATCATCACCCGCATTGANNTACTGCACCGTTGCCGTTGAACACTTTCAGAGCTGCGATTTCTGTTTCGAGTTCCCTGCGAGGAACGCCTATTTTCAGTACGATCTCTGTGCCATCGCTCTGTATAGCTGGCGCCACATAATTGAATGACATATCCCTATAGGGAGGCATGAGCTTCACATCCCAAGTGGATGACAATTCCTCCAAGATCGAGGGGAGAGATTGAAGCCAAAGACGACCATCTTCACCAAAGCTGTTCAGGATGCGACGGGTGAAATCATCTGAGAGGGTTATCATAGAAATTGTCTTGGAAACGTGAATGTACATAGATGTCCATAATGGAATCTACTTTCAAAACTTTCCGGCAAGTGTTCATTAACCCCCAGCTTGTCAGGTCCTTGTCGTTAAATCCTGACGGCGGAAGAGGAGAATGGAGATGACAGCGAGCGTTGCGCCATAGAGAAGCAGCATGATCACTGCCTTCAGAGGTGTAGCAAATCCAAATTCGATCCAGGCTCGAGGTAACGATACCGACGGATCGGAGGGAAAGAACTGCTCGTTTATACTTATGGCATGGTAAACGACCGTGTATCGGTACGCGTCGTTCACGCCTAGAACTTTCCCCGATCCTAATCCACCGATGATGAAATCTCCGAAGAAGAAGCCCAATCCAGCGAGCATCCCCACCCAAGAGCTGCGTCCCAACACCAGCGCTAACATCACAACCCCAGACAGCACGAAGTTAACCAAGCCGATCACTCCAATGGCGCCTATTAACCGCCAAACGATGTCCCCACCAGCCGCTTCAACGAACGGCACATCGCTGTAGGTGACGTGAACCACAAAGGTTGACCCAAAGGCAGAGATCATAAATACAAATCCGCTGGTGAGAGCTGCAGAAACGGTAGCGATGATTTTCGAGAAGATAAATTGGTATCGATCCACCCCTCGACTAAGGATGACGTTCACTGTCCCTAATTCGTAATCGTTACCCAATGCCATGACGGAAACCACAACCATCATCAATGCGATCATCATCATCATGTCTGATGAAAACATGAACTGCGTAATCTGGGGGAATGTCGCATCACGTATAGAGAAACTCGCCAATGCGATTTCTCCCAAGATGGGACCGACGAACATAAACACCAAAACCACGCGGGCAGTAGATTTGCGCCAGAACTTGAGTATCTCGATCCGGGTCAATCGTGATAGAGTTCCTAGGGCATCCATAGCATTTTAATTTCGATTATGGTCCAAACCTCACATCGCGGCGACGCAAGATCCACATCGTCCACCCGAAAAATACGACCGTATAACACATCAGAAACGCCAATCCCCTTCCGGGTATTGTGGGCAGTAAGGTATCGTTACGAAGTCCAAGCGTCCCCATGATGAACATCGGAGCCCGGGCAAAGGGAGCCCCCCAACTCAGGAACAATTCGGAGTTGTATCCTAGTGTGAAGCTAAACACTTCTATTTGTACGCGAAAAAACCACGGCACTGCTTCACCGGTGGGGTCCGCATTTGCGAAGAGGGTCGCCATGATCGGTAAAATAATTCCATAAAGGTACTCTAAAGTGTGCAGACCAATCCCGACGCCCAGAGCTGGCCCCATATTGCGAGCCAGTACTGCCCAGAAAAGAACAGCAACGATGAAGGGCAGGCAGGTTATCCATGATCGAAGCACCCAAAGCAGTGCTTCCTCCAATCCTTCAAGAGAGATAGGATCAGCAGTCACCTGTCGATGAACAAATGGACCTAAAGCGGTGGCCAGGATCATGATGATGACAACGGCTACTCCCATCGCTAACCATAATGCGAGAGTGCGAGCTATTAGGTAATCGCTCCGACGGACACCACGTATCAGGATGACTGGGATAGTCCGCCGACTGAAATCCTCGCCGCCAAAGACTACCGTGAAGAGGATGACAAAGAACCAACCGAATCCCGTAGAGAGTCGAGCCACGGTACCAATGAAGGCAGGATAGCTCAGATCCGCGGTTTGAATCTGGATCAAGAAGAGGTTCCCATCGATTTGTTGAGGAGATAATGGAGAACCATCCGCCGAGACACCTGTCTCAACTTCAGTCTTTAATTCCTTCAGTTCACTCAACTTCCCGTTGACCTGTAAAGCGAGTATAGCGAGAAGCAACACCAAGAGACCCCAGGTGAGCCAGAGTCGCCGCATCCTTATCCATTCCGCAGAGAGGAACCTACGCATCCGTTCCCTCCTCCCTCTCATTGGTCAGATCAAGGAACACGCTTTCTAGCGTCGATACGACAGGGCGAACTTCGAAAGGAAAGAGGGAATGCGACGCCAGAACTGCCAGTAGCTCCGGGGCTCGCTCTGGGGATGCCTGGATGTACAGGCTATCGCCTTCGTGGCTCGTGCCCTGCACCCAGTCCAATTCGGATAGCACCTCTGCAGCTCTCTCCGGACCTTCAATTCGCAACTCAAGGGCATGAGCTTGGCTCAGCAGCTCCACCACCTCTCCTTGGGCGATCACCTGTCCCTTATTGAGGATCAGCACCCGATCGCAAACCTGCTCGACCTCATGCAGCAGATGGCTTGATAGGAAGACAGTTTTGCCCTCCTCATCAGACAAGCGGCGGATGAGGACGCGCATCTCCTGCATCCCAGCCGGGTCAAGCCCGTTGGTAGGCTCGTCCAGAATGAGCAGCTCGGGGTCACCTAAGAGGGCGGCTCCCAACCCCAACCGCTGACGCATTCCCTGCGAATATGTGCCAACTTTATCCTTGCCCCGCCCTTCCAAACCAACTTGTTCAAGGATAGAAGGGATGTGCTTCTCGGTATCGCCACCGTCGATTCGTGCGAAGACGCGCAGGTTATCGATTCCGCTCATATAAGGGTAAAACGCAGGGGTTTCCACAATGGCACCCACCCTCCGTAACGCCATACTCAGGTCCCTGCGGATGTCATAGCCCAGAACCTCGGCGCTACCGGCAGTAGGTCTTACTAAGCCCAACAGCATGGCGATAGTCGTCGTCTTCCCTGCTCCATTGGGACCTAAGAAGCCAAAAACCTCGCCTTGATGTACCTCAAAATTTACCTCGTTCACGGCAGTGTGTCTTTTAAACCGTTTAGTGAGGTCGTAGGTACGGATGACGGGAGTGCGGCTGTTCATATCCTGCCCTCAATAAGTAGTCAGACATCAGCCTTCAGCTATCAGCAGTCAACTAGCCGCTGATGGCCATTTGTTGCAGAGGCGACCTCGTTCTAGATCTCATGGCGATCCGCCCAGCAGCAGACTGATGACGATGGAAATACCGCCAGCAATGACCGTCCGAAGCCCGTATATGGCAATATTACGACGAGATATGTGCCCGAGGAATGCACCTAGACTGAATAATGAAATTAACGCCAAGGTGATGGCGGTTAGGTACGTCCATCGGAGAGACGGAAAGATCTGAGGAACGAAGAAGGGGATCAGGACGATCAAAGCAGCTAGGAAGGGGGAGAGGCCGTCGACAAGTGCGACGATGACCACGGCCGTTCTAGAAGCCTTTCCTAGAGTGGTTTCTTGAAGATCCGTGAGCGTATACCTTTCGAGTTCCAACAGCTCTCTTTGACGTTCAGCGGCTTCAGTGAGGTATGCACCCCATAAACCTGAGATCCCCATGGCGACGCATGTCGCCAATCCAGTTGACACGACGATGCGTGCATCTTCGACACCGGCTGTGAAGTTACCCATAAGCACACCGATGATCGTCAACACACCATCGAACGCGTTCATGGCGAAATAACGGCGAGCGATCTTGCCTATGTTTACGATTTGTCCGTAGCGCTGAAGCCTATCGATGAAACGACGCAGAAAATCCAAGTTGTTTTCCTGTGGGTAACTTGATCGGGTTTAGACTCAATCCTGCAGCGTAGAGGCGTCATCGATAATCGATTGACCAGCGACGGCCTCATCGATGGAATGGATCGTTCCCCCCAATTCGCGGATCAGCGACGCCACTTCAGGGTACTGGATATGATTTCCTTCGATAGTGATCTTGGCGTTCTCTACCTTTCGATCGATTTCGTATATGCTGATGTTTACGGAATCTACCCCGGTTAAATCGCTGATTTGTTGTGCGAGTTCGATGATGTTGGGTTCGTGGGGTTTAAGGGTATCGAGGACCAATCGTCGGACGGCTCCCATTTTCTAAGCTCCATGCATGATTTCGAATTTCTCACTATTGTAGCAGGTGTGAAGGATCGGGGGGAATCCCCTCTAAGTCTTGAGTGGACAGAATTTCGTAAGGGGCTCTATCGAGTGGTTCTATATACATGTTGATTGCTAGTTGGCACAACCACAATCAGAAGTGTTTTATCCAACAGTTGCTATCAAAGTTTTTGGTGAAGCCTATCGCCTTGTAGAAATACAGATCGGATCCCACAAATGCCACCGTAGCCCCAAGGGCTCCTGCTCGACGAATCCCTTCCAGCACAGCTGCTCTCCCCAACCCCATACGGCGGAAATCCGGATCGGTGGCTACAGGCTCTACATACGCGATCTCATTAATCGGCTCGTACCACGTCCCGCAAAACGAGGCGAAATTCCCTGTCGGGGCTTCAATAACAATCGTCAAGTCTTTCCTGAAATTGGGGGTGGACTGCATTTTCTTTCGATCCTCAATCCCATCTACGGGAGGTTCCCCCGCATGATCGAATCCACGCCATAAGACTCGATGGATTTTCTTCAGATCGTTATCGTCAGCAAGACTTTTTAGATGAAATCCCTCAGGAAGGTCAATAAGAGGAAAAGATTGAGGGATCACAAACTGCGAAACCGGGCGTGTGTACTGCTCGGTCATCTCATAGCCACGCGACTTAACCAGCTCTTCTAGTTCTAAGTCGAATTCATTTACAAATGCTCGTACATACCTACCCCCCGTTTCTGTTTCTCCATAGAGGTGTTTTTCAGCATATTCGAGCATCGCAGGCTTTAACTGTGTGTAACCGGGATGAATCTCAAAGAATACCTCACCCAGCCGACTTTCATAATGCACTACGGCCATGATCTCCCCGGAATCTTCCCATATTCGTATCTTGTCAAGCGAAGTTTCATCCAGAAAGGGATGACTATGCATGTATTCCCACGTGGGCTGCAACCAGTTGCCATCCCTGTTCCCAGGTTGGAAGTTCGCAATCAGAAAATCACCAACCCGGTAAAAATCGTCTGGGCTGTGGTACTGCCGATATCTGATACCCATTTATGTGTCCTTTCTTTCACAGACAGCGTATTTAACGATCACGAACTGCGTTACTGATAGTGCCACTTTTCACTCGCGACGTTAATGTTCTCTGCTGGGATCTGTCCATATACTTTTTTCTCCAGCGAACGGCAGTCGTTGGAGATTATTCATCCCTCCAGCACGAGTTGGTGGCACCTGTCAAGCTTAACTTGATGGCATCTCTCTTCCAGCTTAATCGCCTACCAGCTTGCCTGCATTGCATCCTGCTTAGATCTTCAAAAAGGGTTTAGGCAGCGGTGGCTTTTCAGCTTCATTCTCTAAATTGTTTCTATAAAATGCAGAATCCCAACTTCTTGTACCCCTCCTACCAACGAACAATACCTTACCTTGTAAATCACTTTTCTTATCGATAGGAAACCTCGTGCTGCGACCTCTCAAGACCAGAAACCTACATGAACTTTTCTCGCCTCATCTTCAAGTATGGGTCCAATAACTTCGATGGGCTTTTGTCCTTTTCTGAAGAGTTCTCGACAAGGCAAATAAAGAACCTCCTCGTCATCCTTGTTTATCATCTCATAAAGACCTTCCTCACTGAGGCCATATACTACCCGTCGGACATTCCCCCAAAATATTGCACCGGCACACATTGGGCAAGGTTCTGTGCTCGTGTATATCGTGCATTTTGCAAGAAAATCACTGTCATAGTTTCTCGAAGCTTGCCTTATGAGATTCATTTCCGCATGCCCAGTGCAATCATTTTCAGTGACCACAGTGTTTTCCGCCTCCATAAGGACGCGCCCATATTCGTCGAGTAGCACAGCTCCGAAGGGATGATTGCCATTGCCCCGAGCTTTACGCGCAACCTCAATAGCAACTCGCATAAATTTCAAGTCATTTTCATCCATCTTTGAAACCCTTGTAGATTATCATCTAGCCACATAGGTTTGAACCTCACCCACCTACAACTTTATGATCGGTACTGCCTATCCAGATTGACCGTCAATTGAGAAAATAATTACGATCCTGCTAAATGATACGGAGATCGGGTTTCGCGTGTGTTGAGCAATTGCGATCCCGAAAAATGAATCTAGATCTCTATTCTGCGCTCTAATGCCTCTTCACGCTTTCTCCTTCCTTGAAGCACCAGCCGCGCGAAGAGCATCGCGACTGGTACCCGCGCCAATCCAGTAGTAACCAGGGCTATCGGCAGCGAAAATGCTGAACCAATTACTCCAATAGCTGATCCACCGATCATCTGCCCCAATGAATTAACTTGAGAATCCATCGAAAGGATCGTTGCTCTCACGCTGGATTCGATGTTCTGGTTGATCCAGGTTCGGAAAATGGGATCACTGGTTATGCGCAGCGTGATGCTCAGGCAGTAGACCATTGCGGCCAGCCAGAAATCTCCCGCTAACCCGAAAATGACCATGCAAATCGCCGTCGCGCTGGTTAGGAACATCAGCGTACGGACAATCGCTACCTGGCTACTTACATCCACTTTCCGCCGAACCACTTCGATTCCTACCAACCCTAGTATTGTCACGACGGCATTAATTAAACCGAACCAGATCACCGGTTTGAAATTCCCGATCGCCGGAAAGTTGAGATTTTCTAACATATTCACTGTCCAGAGATTGTCGAATCCCGAACTGGACAAACCATAAACTGCACTGATGAGCAGAATGGCAATGAGTATCGAACGAGCACGGACCAATTGGACTCCTTCTTTGAATGTCCTTAACATCGTCCGCCACGATTTTCGCTCTTCCTGGGTGCTGTGCTGGAATCCTTCTTCGGGCATCACCAATACCAGGAACAGTGCCAGCAGGAGAAAGAGTATTCCGGCAAGAATAATTGGTATATTAAGTGCGATCGTACCGAGGNNCCGAGGGCTGTGCTAATTGGGATTCCAATAAGAAACGATACCTGCCCGATTTGCGAGCCGCGCATATATGCATGACCTACTCGCTCCTCACCGATTTCGTCGGCGATCCACGCATCCTTCGCTCCGCTAATGAAGGTGAAACCAACACCCCATAACACCTGCGCCAACAGTATTAGTTCAAAGATCTGGAAAACTCCTTCGACAATTGCTCCCATACCCATCATCACATAACCGATGATGACTGAAAGGCGACGACTATATACATCTGCAACTACCCCCGTAGGGATTTCAAATAACAATGTCGTTGTCGTGAATACAGTCCAAATAAGCACAAGCTGAAAAGGGTCGTCAGTGACATTTGTTGCCAGGTAGACATAGACAACGGTGGAGAAGAGGCTATAAATCCACCAGTCTGCCCCAGTCATGATCAAGTAAATGGTAAGAGCGTTGCGTTGCGATCTTCTCATTGGGAGCTCAATGGATAGTTGTTAATTGGAAACGGCTTCGTGTAATTAGTCATGAAGGGGATTTTCTTTGGAAGGTAAACCCTCTATCTTTTAACGCTTCTTCGCTAAACGGTTTCGAGCCATTGCTCCGCGGTACGATTCCACACTGGTTTATCCCACAACCTAACTACAAAGAGGTTTTTCGAATCCAAGCGCCATCCACACTGCACACAAACGAAGGGCGAGGCATCCAATTTAATTCAGGTTGGACAATTATCTTCAAATATTAAACTGCAACAAGTAACGGCGCCTTCGGCTTTTTGCAACTCCGACACATCTACAACCGTAACAGTGCGCCCATGATCCTCCAGAATACTAAGTGTATTAGGAAATATTGCCGGATATACGATCTCACCACCAACAAGTAGCGCATTGGCCGCGTATGGTTCGTGGGGATCAATGACAATAAACTTCTTTGCCTCAAATAAATTCGTGTCAACCCAAGAACGATTGATAAGCAGAGTATCTTCACCCACAAAGGTAACTGCTGACTTTAAGTGCAAGCAACCATCTACCTGAACCTTTACAACCTTGTAATCATAAGAAGAAACTAGATTGTTCAATTGATTGATTCCCGATTCATTTGACCTCTCTGTGCTTCCTACATACAAGGTCTTTCCAATCTGAAGAACATCCCCGCCATCAAGCGTGCCTGGGTTTACGATTTCGTAGATGGTTCGATATTCCTTTAACACCTCAGATACACTTCTTGTTTCGCCTCGCCTTGATTCAGCACCGGGTCTAGTAATGATTGCCAATTCATCCAATACAACTGCTGTATCTTCGACGAACACTGAATCTGGCAAATCTGGCTCTGCAGATAAGCTTCTCACCTGGCAACCCAATTCCGCCAAAATACTTTCGTATTGAAGATGTTGAGATCGCGCCAGATCAACATCAATCTCCTGTCGGAGGAGATGAGTTAGTTCACATTGCCCGATGTTCGGGCTTACCTCTCGTGTAATGGCAATTAACAAATCATTTCCTCTAAACCTGGTGGCTTCT